>JACCEC010570989.1_pt1 | contig 16053 bp, 11 predicted proteins | sample 7450121 | NCBI WGS metagenome assembly JACCEC01 (sample SAMN15323455, study PRJNA562643) | freshwater metagenome | isolation source: river surface water | place: USA:Blue River Watershed | collected 2017-08-18 | reverse complement strand
GGTCATAGGGAATGCCAGCAGAATGGCTCAATAATTGTCTGATTGTTATTTCGGATTTTGCTGGACGAACTACATAATTATGGAGTTGTTTTGGATCGAAACTTTCTAATACTTTTGGATTCTTAAATGCTGGAATATACTTAGAAATAGGCTCATCTAAATAAAATTTTCCCTCTTCAAAGAGCATCAACAATCCGACTGTGGTTAATAATTTGGTCTGTGAGGCAATTCTAAAAATATCATCTTTTTTTAAAGGAGTTTTTTTCTCTAAATTACTCAAACCAAATGCTTTATAGTGAACTATTTTTCCTTTTTTAGCGATAAATGTAAGGATATTTGGGGCAATTCCTTCATCGATAATCGATTGGAAGTGTATATCTAAATTTTTAAGTTTTTCGGTCGAAAAGCCTGCTTCTTCGGGTGTTTTAGCAAAGGTAAAAGCTTGTACAGCCTGTGCATAGCTACTTATCTGAAGACTAAAAGTATAAAAAATAGCAATGAGTACAATTATTTTTTTCATGTCGATTTTGTTTTTTCAAAAATACAGAAAAATCAGAAAAATTATTCTATTCTCCTAAACATAAAAAAAGCCCGACTACTGTCAGGCTCACCATTTACAAGATTCTCTTAATAATATCTTCTACCGAAATATTTTCTGCTTCTGCTTTAAAATTCCGTACCAAACGATGCCTTAAAACTGCCACCGCAACAGCCTTGACATCCTCAATGTCTGGCGAATATTTTCCGTTAATCAGGGCATTACATTTAGCCGCTAAAATTAAATTTTGTGAAGCTCTCGGTCCTGCTCCCCATTCAAGATAGGCATTGGTATCCGAAGTTGCCATTTCTGAATTTGGTCTAGTTTTATGTACTAATCCAACCGCATATTCGATGACATTATCTGACACAGGTACTCTTCTTACTAAGTGCTGAAAATATACTATTTCTTCACCAGATAAGACCTTTTTCACCTTAACTTTTTTGTCCGTAGTAGTATTTCTAACAATATCCAATTCTTGTTTGTAAGAAGGATAATCCAATGAAACCATGAACATAAAACGGTCTAATTGTGCTTCAGGAAGCGGGTAAGTTCCTTCTTGTTCAATCGGGTTTTGTGTTGCTAGCACAAAAAATGGTTCTCCAATTGTATGTTTTTTCCCAGAAACAGTTACGGCATGCTCTTGCATTGCTTCCAACAAAGCCGATTGTGTTTTGGGAGGAGTACGGTTTATTTCATCCGCTAAGACGATATTGGCAAAAACTGGTCCTTTTATAAATCTGAAATTTCTTTCATTATCTAATGTTTCAGAACCTAAAATATCCGAAGGCATTAAATCTGGTGTAAATTGAATTCGGTTAAAATCCAAATCTAAAGCCGAAGCGATTGTTTGAATTAATAAAGTTTTGGCTAGACCAGGAACACCTACCAATAAGCAATGTCCTTGACAAAAAATAGCTGTCAGGAGCAATCGAACAGTATCATCTTGCCCGACGATAACCTGCCCGATTTCATTACGTAAATTTTTAAATGACTCTTTTAGGGCATCTGCTGCCTCAACATCCGAGGGAAAATTAGTTTTACTCATTTATTCAATCATATTTTTATCGTTCAATGCCTCGACTCTCAATTGCCCGATGTACCACTCACCCTATCTTTTCCGAAAATGTTACATGCTTCAAATTCAGGGTCAATTTTAATATACACATCGGCAGTTGCTTTTTTAAACCATTTTTCTATTTCTTGGTTTCTTTTTTCCATCAAAGCAAAATCTTTTATTTTTTCAAAATCTGTTTTTAGACTTGCTTTATGGGGTTCAAATTTAGCTTTATAATAAAGGATTCGCATCCCTGTTTTTCCATCATCACTTCTATACGGCATTGGTGCAGTAATCGTGCCAACTTTCATCGAATCCAACATAAAATACAAGCTTGGCTCCATAGATGCGTCTAATGCCATTTTATAAGAACCTGTTTGTGGATCCATCATTAATCCGCCACCATCTTGGGTCATTTTATCTTCCGAAAATTCTTTGGCAGCCTTTTCAAACTTAATGCTATCTTTCACTATTTCTCCTCTTAAACTATCCAAAAAATGAGTAGCATCTTTCACATCCAATCGATTATAATCAGGACGTAGCAAAATGTGTCTTGCATGATATTCTTGTCCTCTAATTTCTAAAGTCTGTATTAAATGTAATCCAAAATCCGATTCAACAACATCTGATATTTCATTGGGTTTTTGCTTCATTGCCACTGCCTCAAATTGTGGCACCATTTGCCCTCTTTTTGCCCAGCCTAAATCTCCGCCATATTGCCTTGAACCAGGGTCTTCGGAATATTCTTTCGCAAGATCTTCAAATTTTTCACCTGCTAACGTTCTGCGTTTATAATCTAATAATCGCTCCGAAAGCTCATCTTTTTGAGCTTTGTTCACTTTCGCAAATCGAACTATCTGGGCAACTTCTACCTCCGAAGGTATATCAGGAATACTGTCGGTCGGGATTTTATTGAAAAAATTTCTTGTTTCATTCGGTGTTACTTTCAAGCCCTCCGTAATTTTCGATTGCATTTTTTGTGTAATCAATTGCTCACGCACTTGAGATTTCACCTCACTTTTGAATGTTTCTAAAGATTTTCCAAATTGATCAATGATATTTTTTTCATTGCCATAAAGCTGAATCATTTGTTGCATTCTTGCATTTAGTTGGTCTTCCACTTGCTTATCTTCCACCGTTACGGAGTCAATCTCGGCTTTAGCTACCAAAAGCTTATTTACAACCATACTTTCAAGAGCCTGACACTTTGAAATTGGTTGTTGCTGTTGTACACTTTTCAGATACAATTGTTCGACTTCCGAACGAAGAATGAAATAATTATCTACTCTGGCAACAATCCTATCAACATTGATTGGCTCACTTTGAGCTAAAACAAACATGGGAAAGCAAAGCAATAAAAAGAGTTTTTTTAACATATTTTGATTATTCATATTTTAGCTTATTTCTTTTAATTGGTTTTTGTACCTATTATTTTTTGTACTTCTTGCTCGTTCATTTGAACAGAATATTTTGAATCTAGTTCTTTATAAAATTTGTTTTCAAGATACTTTTGATATTCTGCGATAACAGCACCTCTACACTCTCGGAGGGTTTTGCTACGTGCTGGCTCAACAGCTTCTATTAACACCTCTACAAAAAGTCCATCTTTAGCCGTAGAATAACTTCCTGGCTCCCATTTAGCTAAATCGACATATTTATTTTGACCTCTTTGGAAATACCCTTCTTCGATTTGTACCATTTTAGGGTCTGTAGTATTGAAGATTTTTTCAATATCTTTCTTGAAATTACTAAAAAAGATGAACTCTACCCTTTGGTTTTTTTGCCAATCAAATTTATCTAACGGTTTTGTTTTTACATAATCGTTTTCTATAATTCTTTCATTCGGAAGCCCATTGTCTAATAAAAAGGCTTTCACTTTTTCTATCCTTTCGGCAGAGATATTCTCGCTTTCTCTAAAATCGGCATGCCCTCCTATTTCAACCAAATATCCTGCATTTTTCCTCATGATTTCTAAAATCAAAAAAAGGTTTTTCTTATCTTCAGCACTAATGATACTTTCGCCCTGCTTGAATAAAATTGGATTACGGAATTTTCTTGCTAAATGATAAGGCTTTCCTTTTTCAAGTATATTTTTTATCTGAAAAATAGTTTTGGCATCTTTCGAGCTAATTACTGTCGCCGATACTCTTTCGGGAAGTGAATATTTCGACAAACTTTTCTCATAAATTGCCCGTTGCCCTAAAGTATCAGAGATAGCTTTTTCATATACCAAATCATTCAATAAATTAGTTTTCAATAATCCGATACGATATGCCTGCATCAATTGTTTAAACTCCGGATCGTTTTCTTCTAAATGTCCGTCAGCATATTCTCTCAATATATTATTTTGGAATAATTGATAATATTTACGAAGCAACATAAGTGGTGTTAAGTTTGCTGGAATTCTATCAAATGTTTGTCTATCTTCCACAAAATCTACAAATTCCTTCAACAAAACTTTATGTTTACCGAGTGAGAATAACGTCTTTTGAAGTAAATCTGTATTTCCCGTAAACTTCCATTTTTTCTTCAATAATGACGAATCCGCCAAAGTTGACAATTGCTGGTTGATGCTTACTTCTTCCGAAAAATTTAGTTGTTTTTTTAGTTTTTGATAGGCATTTTCTTTGATAAAGTCCCCTCTTGAATCTGTCAATACTTTGTCTTTCAATTTAGATTTTATTTTTGCAAAATCATCTAATGGGATTCTTTTCACTAATTTTATCAAATGCCAGCCAATCGATGTTCTAACCGCGGCAGATACTTCGCCCACTTTGAGGGCAAAAGCTGCTTGTTCAAAAGCTAATTCTTCACGACCTCCCACTCCAAACGGAGCTAATAACCCGCCATTATTTCTATTTTTATTATCATCAGAGTATTTCTTACAAATATCTTCAAAAGGCACTCCTTTTTTCAAAAGGTTGGATAAAGAATCTATTTGATTTTTCGCTTTAGTGATAAATTCAGGACTTGCATTCTGAGGTACAGATTTTAAAATTTGCTGTACAAGTACCATTCCGCTGGCAGGTCTTCTACCTAATACTTTTATCAGATGAAATCCATTTTTTGTCCGAACTGGCATCGAAACTGCACCAACAGCCGTGGTAAATGCAACTTTTTCGATGGGATACTGAAATCTTATCGGTGTAAACCAGCCTAAATCTCCTCCAGATGAATTGGTTTCGGTATCTTGCGAAAACTCTTTGGCTAAATTAGCGAAATCCTCACCATTTTTCGCTTTCTCCCGAATATCTATTAATTTCTGATAAATAACCAAAGTATCTTTTGAGTCGGCAAATTCAGGAATTTTATACATAATATGAGCTATTCGGACTTCTTCTTTCATCCAAGTATATAACTCCTTTACCATACCATTTACTAATGTGGAATCATTCAAATAACTTTCTGCCAAAATACTTCTATACGATTCCATCTCTTCTCGAAAAACTTGAGTAGTATCATATCCTCTGGATTTTGCCTCTGCCAATATTTTCAAATCTTGAATGGTCTCCAAAAGTACAGAATCTTTAGACAAAGAATCTTCAAAAAATTTTGTATTAATTATAGTTCCTAACTCCTTAGCACTCAATTTATTATCTCCTACTGCTATCACTGTCGGTTCTTTTGCCTCTTCCATCACGGGCAAAGTCTCCGACAAAGTAGCCTGCCCTTTCACTTGATAATTTTCTTTGGCACTTACACCCATTACCGGACTTTTCATTGCCTGACAAGCCAATAATACTAACGGGAATGAAGTGTACACAATTTTGTTAATTATTTTCATAAAGCTGTATAAAATCACCAATAATAAAGAAACTCCAAGGTTTCAAATTTATTGTAATGATTATGGTTTGTTTTAATGATTGAAAAGAAATTTTCGTTGATTCTTTCTTTTGAATGTTCAAATTTAGTTTAAAAATCTTCTTTTTACGACTATTTTAAGATTTAATATGCCATCAATTACATAAAAACAATCATTTTACTGTAAAATGATTATTTCCCGAAGCCGAATTTAGATAAATACAATTAAAAAATTTAGACCGAATGAAAATTTCGGTCTAAATAAATTGACTACATTTAATCATAAAATTCTTTTACACCAATGGTTCTTGTTGCGACAAACAATGAAAACTTCCCAAGCCCCATATAATTTCAGTTGCATCGATTCCTACGACATTTCTGTCAGGGAAACACTGTTGTATAATCTCCAAAGCCACCTCATCTTTTTCACAATTAAAAATCGGAACAATAACAGAGGCATTTGTTATCAAAAAGTTGGCATAAGAAGCTGGCAAACGAATACCACTATCATATACTGGGTCAGGCATAGGCAATTCTACAATGTTCAACGGCTTTCCATTTGGCAGTCTCATCGCTTTTAAATCCGATAGATTTTGCTGTAAGTGATGGTAATTGTCATCCTCCGAATTATGTTCAACAACTGTCAAGATTGTATCTTCATTCACAAATCGGGTAGTATCGTCAATATGTCCGTCGGTATCATCTCCCACAATCCCCTCTGTTACCCATAATACCTGCTCCACTCCATAATAATCACATAAATATTGCTCAATTTGAGCTTGATTCAAGTGCGGATTACGATTCGGGTTCAGCAAACATGACTTACTCGTAAGTACAGTGCCTTTTCCATTAAATTCAACCGACCCACCCTCCATAATAATACCTGGAACAACATAAGGTAGTGCAAGGTATTCAGCAATTTTAATCGGAATATTATCGTCATCGTCGAAAGGAGGATATTTTCCACCCCAAGCATTGTATCCCCACTCCACAATCATCCGTTGTTTAGTAGCAGGATTAATTAAGAAAGCTGGTCCATGATCTCTACACCACGAATCGTTATTCGGGTGAATCAATAATTCTATTTGATTTTTATCAATTTCATATTGCTCTAACAAACTATCTATCAATTTTTTATGAGCCTCATCTTTCGCATTGATACATACTTTTTCGGAAAGCGAAATAGTTTTAATAAACTTCATGTAAGCTGGATAAATTCGCTCTAACCGTTCGCCGTAATCCCAAGAATCGGAACTTTGCGGAAATGTCAGCCAAATTGCTCGATGCGGATGCCATTCGGCAGGAAAAAAAAAGCCTTGCTCTTTCGGTGTCATAAATTACGTTTCTATATCGAATGCAAATTTTTCATTATACATTCCAGTGGTTTTATTATTCTGTTTTATTTTTCGGCTAAAATCACAATGTACGGCGACATCATACGATTTTTTTGCGGGAATAATTTGGACCAAATTTTACCAAAAACCCAAACTATTTTTTTTAATAATTTTACTAAAAAAGGTTGTACCGATTCATTTTCGAGCCAAACCATGAACACGCCATCATAAAAAACTTGTATATTTTTCAATTGGAGTTGCTCACAAATTTCCTGCAATCGCTGAATATCCATACAATCTATATTATGTTTGAGGTAATTTTCATTGTCAAATTTCCGCTGAAACCAGCCATTAATTCCCCTAAAATTTGGAAGAGAAATGAATAATTTACCTGAATTATTCATCAACTCAACATGTTTCTCTATCACTAATTTGGTATCATCAAAATGTTCAATTAATCCATTGGAAAAAACCAAATCATATTTCTTAGGTGACTGAAAATTAAACAAATCTGCTTCAATAACTCCTATATCTTCTTGTTTTAAATCATTTGTTTGTAATAATTCCGAGATAATTCCAGGATGAATAACATAATCTAAGAGAGATGCCTCTACATTCAAATATTTTTTCAAATAAACAGTATAATGCCCCGGAAATCCCCCAATTTCTAAAGTAGATTTGATAGTACCCTGCTTGATGATATCTATTAGAAAGTTAGTTAAAACAAAATTTCTCGGAACTCGAAAAACCAAGTTTTTTTTATTTTCCCAATAATCAATCCAAAACTCCCTGTCCGTAAGTGTCATGCTAATAAAATTCCAATTAAAAAAATATCTGATTTAATCCTCAAAATCACGAATAGAAACTCTATCAAAGGCATCAATATAGCTTTTCTTGCTGGCATTCAAAATTTTAACTTCCATCGAAAGTGCAAATTTTTGTAGAATTTCATAGGAAAAAAAGGCCTTATGTAAAGATAAAAATTGAGCATGTAATTTAGGTCTTGAGTTATTTCTAACATCAATTACTTTTTCATGCTTGATTTGGTTTTGATTATCATAAAAATGCAACTGCCTCATTTCCAGTTCATTATTTTCATTTATTCTAATTTCTTCATGCCAAGAATGATCTGCTCCCCACAGATATACTTCTTTGTATCCTTGTAAAATCGTCAGATAAGTACAAGCCGCCAATATATTTTGGCATTGTGGCATTCCTAAATTTTTCCGAAAAAACCAATGGCGAAACCATTCAAATCCTCTTACAATCGTATAATTAAAATAATATACCTTTATATTTGGTTTGTGCTTGATTATTTCAGAGACAATAAATGAGTGACGAAACCCCGAAGGTACAAACAATCGCATTTGCCAACTTGTGTTTTCCAGAATGGCGTTGATATTCTGTTCCACATCCTTGCGGGCTGCATTCGTGGGAGAATACAAAAAATAGGCAGGGTCTAACATCACATAATTTTGCGGCTGGACAACGGTATAAACCTTTGAAAGTGCAAAATTATTGACACAATAAACATCTGTACTTTTAATAAACTGCCCACTTTCTTCTAAAGCATGATTGAGCGAAGGACCATTGCCTAAAACAGATGCCCTCTCTTTTACTTTTTGAAATTTAGGTAAACTAAATCTGGACATTAATAATACTTTTCCCAAAGAAACACACGCATCAAGCAATTTTTGAAAAAATGCAAGGATATTTTCCAGCCAAAAAATCATCTTATTTTTGAGTCTGTGTTTTAGATTTAAACTCCGCATACATTGCTCCTACAATCATCAAAACCATCAAAATAGAGGCAATTAAATCTATTTTTGCTCCAATTAATACAGATTTTGGTTGAAACTTAAATTCAACTGTATGTTTACCTGTCGGAATTGTCATGGCACGCAATACATAATTTGCTCTAAAATGTGGCGTTTCTACACCATCTACATAAGATTTCCAATCTTCATTTCCTCGATAATAAATCTCTGAAAATACCGCTATTTGGTTGCTTGGAGAATTGGTTTCGTATTTCAAATAATTTGGTTTATACTCCGCCAAACGAATGGATGCTGTACTATCTTGACGGATATTTTTATTATTGAAAAATGTTTCAAATCTAGTATCTACTAAAGCTGTATTTTTGGGATTAAAATTGGCAACGGCTTTAATTTCTTCATCTGCATTCTTAACAATTTTAACTTCTTTCGGATACCAAGCATGTCCCAAAGCCTCTGGATTTTGTTGGGCAACTGGATTTCCGTCTTGTCCTGGCACAATGAAATATTTAGTATTGAGCATATTGAAAACTGTCAAATTATATTTTCCATCCTTCACCATCGCATTATCATACAATTCCTGAATTTTTTTCAATTTAGCTCCGTGATACCCACCAACTGATTTATGAAAATAAGAAGCTCTTGCATCTGAGAAAAAACCCTGACCGGTCGCCATGTCCAATACTCTGAAATCAGGGTCTTTATCCTGTAAAATCATTTCATCAGCAGTAGTTGGAGTGAATGCTTCATTTAAGAATGATTTTGGTTTGAAATCATCATTATTAAAATAGCGTTTATCAACCGAAATCAAATCATAAGCAGCCAATACGCCAATAATCAAGACAAATACTATTGATTTGATTTTTTGGTTAGAAAATGCCCAAATAATAGCCATTGTCAATAAAATCAGAACGAGAGAACGCATCAAATCTCCTTGTACCAATGCCTGTCTATCTGCTATCAAAGCACCCAAAAAACTATTGGCAAAGTCTTGCCCATTCGCTTGAGCCATTCCTTTAATCATATCGGCATCACGAGGGGATTGGAAATCCAAGCTCAAATATCCCCCTATCATCAAAAGCAAAATAGCTGATATGCTATAAATCAAAGGCTTTTTTAGGTCATTGAAAGTTAATTTTTCTTCCAAAATCTTATTTATACCCATAGCTGCACCTAAGACAAAGCATAAGTGCATCAGTGTTACAATCATTTTACTATCTCTGAATTTATTGTAAAATGGAAAATAATCAAACATAAAATAATTGAATCCTGTAAAACTACTGCCCCATGAGATAAACAAATAAAGGATAGAAGTCAGAATTAATACGTATTTCAGTCCATCTTTCAATAAAAATAAGCTCACAATAAATAAGAATAAGATAATAATTCCTGAGTAATTCGGTCCAGACACATACGATTGTGGGCCAAAGTAAAGAGGTAAGTTTGAGCTGAATTGTGCAGCATTTGTTGCATCCACTCCTTTATTTATCAGCATTTTATAAGTTTCCGAGCTTTCTCCTGCATTCCTAGCAGATGCTCCACCAACAAAATTAGGAGCAATGAGTGTCAAAGTTTCTATTTTACCAGGGCTATATGCAAAAGCATAATCTCTACCCAAGCCATCAGCCGACTGATTTAAGTTTCCTAAAGTTAGCTCCGATTTTCCTCGGGTCGTTTCTTTCGAATACACATAATTGTTCCATAAGTGCATTCCGTGTGTTCCGATTCCAACTATCGACCCAACTGCCACGAAAGCGAATGCTTTAAGTAATCCGAAAAAATTACCTTTTTTCACATGCAAATAGACCTCAAAAAGCACATAAACACCTAATAAAAAGAATAAATAATAGGTAATTTGCGGGTGATTGGCATAAAACTCCATCGACATAAAGAAGGTCAATAAAGCCAATCCTCTCCAATAATTACCTCTGAAAATCGAAATAAATCCTGCCAAAACTGCCGGGGCAAAAGCTATGGCTATAATTTTTGAAACGTGACCTGCCTCTAAAAATAACAAATTATAAGTATTGAAAGCATAAGCAACCGAGGCAAAAAAACCAAGCCAAATATCTAATTTGAGGGTTCGTGTCAATACAAAAAAACCAAGCATCAATAATATCAATACATTTGCTGGGGAAGGTATATTATTCATGTAAAGCGACCCTAATTTGGTCGATAAACTTCCCTCGTAATCTCCTGCTACCATAAAAGCAGGCATTCCTCCAAACATAGAGTTTGTCCACCACGCCCATTCTCCTGTCTGCTTATGAAAATCGTTCACCTCTTTGGCAGAAGCTGCTGCCATTTGTGTATCGTGCATCACCAACCTTTTCCCTTGTAAAAGTGGAGAAGCATATAAAAAGCTTATCACGATAAAGCATAAAATTGCTAGTGATTGAGGAAGATATTTTTTGAACATATTCTGTATGAAATTGATATTGTACAATTTTTGATCAGAACCCCAAAAAAGGATTTTGTGGTTTCTAAAATACAAAGAACGGAAAGAAAATTTATTTAGATAAATACAAGTCGAAAAATCTTTAGTTATTTTGCAGAAATCTAAATGAAAAACGAAAAAAATGCTAATTTTTAATTTTACATACAATATCGAAAGTAAAATTCATACGAAATGGCTCGAATGGATGAAGTCCAATATCATTCCTAAAGCCATGGAAACAAAACTCCCGACAAATGCCAAAGTATTCAAGCTACTCACCGAAATCTCTAACGGTGGCGAAACTTATACCTTACAATTTGTTTTCAATAATCACGAAGATTATCAAGCATTCGACCAACATCATAAAGATATTCTTTTCGATAGGCATGATATGTTATTCAGGGGAAAATATGTTCTGTTCAATAGTCTTTTACAAGAAGTTTAAATCAAAATACACTTAAAAACTTGGGTAAAATTGGTGTTTCAAATCTTAAATCTAATTTAGTAATCGGATGTTTAAATGCCAATACCCAAGCATGTAGCCCTAACCTTTTGATGGGGTCTGATGTTGCTCCATATTTTTTATCTCCAACCACACAATGCCCGATATCTTTGGCATGTACCCGAATTTGATTTTTTCGACCGGTTTCTAAACTTACTTCTAATAAGGAATATTTTTTGTTTTTCTGTAAAACTTTATAGTGTGTAATTGCTTTTTGCCCTTCTTCACTTTGGTGATTAGAATAGACTACTCTTGCCTTGCTCTCCAACAAAAAAGAGGTGATTGTCCCCGATTCTTGCTCAACCATTCCTTCTACTAATGCCAAATAAGTACGCTCATCAATAGATTCTCCCCAATTTTCTTGTAATAGTTGCTGTATTTTTTCACTCTTAGCAAACATCATCAGACCAGACGTATCTCTATCCAATCGGTGAACAATGAATATCCGATTAGATGGGTTTTGTCTTTTTACATGCGAACTCAAAATACTATAAGCAGTTTTATCTTTCTGCTTTTCAGTTGCAATCGATAATAAACCAGCATCTTTTTCAATTACGATTAAGTACTCATCTTCAAAAACGATGGTCAAACCACTATATTTAATGTTTTCGATAGGCTTTTTCCAAAGAATTTGAACTTTACTTCCTTTTTCTAAAGGATGGTTGAACTGGCTGATAGCGTGCGAATCAACCAATACTTGTTTATTTTTCAATAAATTTTTAACATCATTTCGACTTTTATTCTTTAAACTTTCGAGCAAAAAAGATAATAATTCAGTTGCTTCTTTGATTTCCATCATTGTTGAAGGAATCTTATCGGTCGTTTGTTTTGTATTTTTATGAGAAATAGCCTTCTTATTTTGCATTGTATTTCAATAATTAAGATTCAAAGATAGAGTATATTTCAGGGATTTCGACCAAAACAGAGAAAAAGCCAGCAAGAAATTCCGAAATAAGAACTATTCTTGCTTTATTTGCGTAATATTTTAGATAAATAATAAAAAAATGACCGGAAATTTTGAAGAACTTATCAGCTCAGGGAATCCCGTTTTGATAGATTTCAGTGCAGAATGGTGCAAACCTTGTCGAAAAATTGATGCAATGCTGTATCAACTTGCAGATGAGCTGGATGAAGATATTGAAATTATTAAAATTGATGTAGATAAAAATACTGCACTACGTAAAAAGTATAAAATTGATGCTGTCCCGACGCTTATTTTGTTTCACAATAGCAAGCAAATTTGGCGTCACACAGGCTTAATCTCTGTACCAGAGGTTGTAAAAGCTGTTAATCAAGCCTTATAAAAAAACTTCCCGAAAGCTCTTGAAGCCTTCGGGAAAAATTCATTACCCTTGAATTTTAAGTGTACTAAACCCTCGAGAGTTTTTCTCCAACTGAATTTGTGTACTAATTCGCTCCTTGATTGCCTCTACGTGGGAAATAATACCTATATTTTTATTACCCTCCATCTGCAAATGTTCCAAAGTACTAATCGCCATATCCAATGTTTCGGGGTCTAACGTTCCAAAACCTTCATCAATAAACAAACTTTCCAAAGGAATATTCTTAGATGCCATATCCGAAAGTGCTAAGGCAAGCGACAAACTTATCAAAAATGTTTCGCCTCCCGATAGGGTTTTTACCGAACGGCGTTCATTCCCCAAATATTGGTCAATCACCATCAACTCATCTTCATCTTTCTCAGGTTTGTCCAATAAATAGCGGTCTGTCAACTTTACCAAGCGTCTATTAGAATGCACTACCAATTGAACGAGTGTCATTGCTTGTGCAAAATTAGCATATTTTTCTCCTCTAGCACTTCCAATTTCTTCGTTGAGTAAGGTCCATTTTCTATTATTTTGGTCGAATTCTTCTAATACTTGTTGCTTTGCTTTGATTTTATTTTTATTCTCATCATTTGTTTTTAATGAAACCTCAATACCTCCTTTTTCTTGGTTATTTTGTTGAATATCTTGCTTCAAATCAGCTTCTTTCATTTGTAATTCCAGCAAAGTAAGAGCAACCTCATCTTGAGTCTGTAAGGAATCAAAATCGGTTTGGGCTTGGCTAATCAAGGCACGAGTTGCGTTTATTTTATTATTAATTTCGACTCTTTTATCCCTGAGTTTTTTTGCTACCTCAACTTGCAATAAAGCCGATTCGCAGTCGGTACGGTTTTCAAAACCTTCCGATCTTATTTCAAGCTCAAATGTATGTAAATTTTCACTCAATAATGCCTCTTTTTTAGTCAATTCGCTACTGATTGCTTTTATATTATTTTCGCAAGTAGCAATAATTGTTTGACTTTGGGTAAATAAATGTAGTAAATTCTTCAGAGTAGCATCTAAATCATTTCCCTCAAACAATTGACTCATTTGCAAGGCTAAATTTCGACTATTTTCTTGCAATTTGTAGGCATTTTGGGCAATGTCATAATTCTTATCCAGAAATACTAATTGATTAGAATTTTGAATAATTTTATCCATCAAATTCAGTTTTCCTTGAACCTCTGATATCTTTTGTTCAATCGTTTGAATATTTCCGATGGTCTGAATACCCAAATTACCTTTTGTTGATTCAATTTCTTGAATAAGACTTTTTTGCTCGTTTGAGAATTTTTCAGCTTGATTTTGTATATCCAATAATCTTTTATGACAAACACCTATTTGGGTATTTATTTTTGTTAAAGTATCGGAAACTACGCTCTCTTCGTTCCTTTTTTGCAATAATGCTTGGTCTATCTCCAAATAATTATTGGCATAATTGCTCAAATAAGGATGTTCAAACGAGCCACAAAGCGGACAAGCCTCTCCTTCGTGGAGCAATTGATGACGGTTCTTCTCGAAATTATAGGCATTTGCCAAACCTAATTTTTCTTTATCCAATTTCAAAATTTCCTCTCGAATCAATCTCAATTGTTCTTCCTTGATAACCTTATCCTCCAATGATTTTTTAGAAAGTTCTTGGTTTTGACTTTGGTCATTTTCAAGATCTTTCAGTTGAGCTACTATCTGAAAATACCTTCCTACCGTATTTTTCAACTGCGAATATGCCAATAATAAGGCATTTTGTTTGTCTTTTTCGGCTACCGCAACTTCAGCATCTGGCAACGAAGCCAATTGTAACAATTCTTTCTGCTCATCATGAAGCACCTTAACTAATTGCTCCATACGATTTAATGTATCTTTTTGAATTGAATTGAGTGAAAAATCAGGGATTAATTTCTTCAATTTTTCTAATTCAGCTCCTAATTGAGCTTCATACACCTTGGCTTGCCCAACATTTGAATCTTGCTTTGATTTCAAATCATCATAAGCATTTTTCAATGCTTGAAGTTTATCTGTCACCTCACTTTCAACAAGAATATCTAATTTTAATATATTTTTAGCTTGATTCATTGCTTTACTCAAAGCTAATTCACCCTCTTTCAAACGTGCTTCTTCCGACAGTTTTTCATGTTTTTTTATGCTCAAATCACGTTCTATACTTTTTAAATCATTGATTTTATCATAAAATTTCTCAGCTTTCTCATGTTTGTCGAGTTTCCATGCCTCTTGCTGAGTGAAATTATTCAACTCCATTTCCGCCAAATTCAATACTTGTGTATTTTTTTCTATTGAATTTCTAAGTTCCGCTATCCTCGATTTTACCCCTATATTCTTTTGAATAACAGCAAGTTGTTGATTTTGATTTTCGATAAGACTTGCCAATTCTTTCAATCTTTCCGAGAGAGTCAATTCTTTATTTGTATCCAAAAGTACACTTTGTAATGTCTTCAGTTCGTTTGTTAAAGTATTTCTTAGCGTTACCAATTCTCTGGATTTTTGATACACTCTTTCTCCAATTTGTCTATAAACAGCCGTTCCGGTTATGTCCTCCAACAACTTTCCTCTATCATTCCTATTTGACTTTAAAAATTTGGCAAATTCACCTTGCGACAATAAAATAGATTTGATGAATTGGTCGTAAGTCAATCCGATGTATTCTTGATTTAAATCTGGAATTTGACCTTTCCTCAAAGGAAGAATTTCTGCAGTCTCGCTATGAGAAAGCTGCATTTCATAATCGTTCAGATTATTATTTCTATTGTAACCGATGCTCCATTTGGAGGTAAAATCACCTTTTTGGCACGAATATGTAATTTCGACGGCACATTCTCTCTCGCCCCGTGTCAGCACCGAACCATGCTCCTCTATCATATTTCTGGTAATAGTACCTGCAAATCTTGGAATCCTATTAAATAAACCCAAGGTAACAGCATCTAAAATAGTCGTTTTTCCCGCACCTGTCGCACCGATAATGGCAAATAGACCTATCCCATCAAAAGGATTTTTTGAAAAATCGATGGTATGCTCTCCTCGGAGAGAATTGATGTTTTTTATATAAATTTTCTTGATTTTCATTTTCCTTGTTCAATTTCTTGTACTATTTCTAAATAAGCACTCATCAATAACTCTTTGTCTTCGGCGGACAAAGTATTCAATGTTTCCAATTTTTTTTCAAACATTTCCGTAACAGACACTTCTCCAATATCTTTCCCATCAAAAAACAGTTGATCACTTCCCAAAATCCGATTTTTAAAATTGATTTTGCTTTTCAAAATCATCAT
>JACCEC012206305.1_pt1 | contig 16055 bp, 8 predicted proteins | sample 7450121 | NCBI WGS metagenome assembly JACCEC01 (sample SAMN15323455, study PRJNA562643) | freshwater metagenome | isolation source: river surface water | place: USA:Blue River Watershed | collected 2017-08-18 | reverse complement strand
CGACGTGCGGCTCGACGTGCGGCTCGACGTGCGGCTCGACGTGCGGTTTTTCTGCACTTTGCATTTTTCAGCCTTTGTCCATGATTAACGCATGTTGCTCCCCCGTTTCTTCGTCATTTTCAGCATCGCCACCAGTCTCACGGTTTGCTTGCACGCGGAGAGCAACGAATGGCCGCGTTTGCGCGGGCCTTCTGACAACGGGAGTGCCTCCATGGCGGGCGCCCCCACAAAGCTTGATGACTCGGCATTGGCTTGGAAAGTGGCGCTTCCGGGGAAGGGTTGTTCCACACCGATCGTGGTTGGTCGTGCAATTTATCTGACAGTTCCCGTGGATGGCAGCGATGCGGTGCAGTCCTATGATCTCGACGGAAAGCTGAGATGGCAGATGCTTTTCGGAGCGGAGGAGCCGGGCAAACACAGAAACGGTTCGGGCAGCAATCCGTCGCCTGCGAGTGATGGGAAAGCCGTGTTTGCCGCTTACAAAAGCGGTGCGTTCGTCGCGGTGAACACAGATGGATCGGTGCGCTGGAAGACAAATCTGGTGGAGCGTTTCGGGCCGGTGAACCTGTTTTGGGACTTCGGGTCTTCGCCGGTGTTGACCGATAAAAACGTCGTGGTCGCGCGCATGCACAACGGGGAGTCGTGGCTTGCAGCGTTCGACAAGATCACCGGTGAGTTGCGCTGGAAGACCGCGCGTAATTACGAAGTGCCGCGTGAAGTCGACAACGGTTACACAACGCCGCAGGTGATTCAGTTTGGAGGCAAAGAGGCGTTGCTTAGTTGGGGCTCGGATCATCTCACCATTCACTCGGCAGCGGATGGAAAACTTCTTTGGAGTTGCACGGGTTTTAATCCTGACTCGACACCGCTCTGGCCCGCAGTGGCTTCGCCTGTTCTTGTGAACGACATGGCGGTGGTCTGCTTCGGGCGCGCGGACAAAGGGACGCCGCGGTTGTTTGGCGTCAAATTGAGCGGTCAGGGGGATGTGACTTCGAGCGCGCACTTGTGGAAGCGTGACGAAGTGAGCTCATTTGTCCCTTCCCCGGCAGCCTACAAGGGGTTGGTTTATGTTTTGAGCGACCGGGGACAGGTCGCCTGCATCGATCCGGCGACAGGCAAGGCGGCGTGGGCGTCCGAACTTCCCCGCGCGAGTGCGAACTTTTACGCCTCTCCTGTCATTGTTGACGGTGTGATGTACGCGGCGCGTGAGGATGGCGCCGTGTTCGTGGCAAAAGTGGAAGGCGGGTTCGAGCTTTTGTCGGAAAACAAGCTCGATGACCGCATTATTGCTGCGCTGGTTCCGGCGGGTGGTCGCATTTTCGCGAGAGGGAACGGCAATCTGTACTGCTTCAAGCGGCAGTTGTGAGGTCTGGGATCGGCGTTGGGGAAGAACCTCGAGATGACCCCGAAGGCGTCGCCTGATTTTCTTGGAGTGAGGGGCTTGCAGAGAAGCCGCTTCGGCGTGCGGTTCGTTGCGGGTAACGGCCTAGCCAAAAATCTGCAGATCGCCTAAGGTAACTACCCACCCTTTGATTTCCGCTCCATGTTGATTCTCCGCGGCTCCAATGCCCTTTCTGAATTCCGCCTTAAAAGCCTGCTTAGTACGCTCGTAAACAAAGGCTTGCCTGTGAATCGCGTGGACGCGCGGTTTGTCCATCTCGTGGACTCCGAAGGCGGGCTGACCCCGGGTGAAACCGAGGTCCTCAGCCGCCTTCTCCAGTACGGCCCTAAAGTGGAATCGGTTGAGAGTGCGGGTGAGTTGCGCGTGGTGTCGCCCAGGGCGGGCACTATTTCCCCTTGGTCTTCGAAGGCGACTGACATTGCCCGTATCTGCGGGCTGAAGGTGTTGCGGCGGATTGAACGGGTGGTTGCCTATACCTTGGATTTGGGCGGCGCGGCTCTGAGTGGTGAGCAGGAGGCGGTCCTCCGTGACACCTTGCATGACCGCATGACACAGCAGGTGTTCCTCGCGTGGGACGGAGTCTCGACCTTGTTCGATCGTCATGAACCGCGACCCATGACGACAGTGCCGGTGCTCACCGGGGGTCGTCCGGCGCTGGAGTCCGCGAATCGCTCGCTGGGACTCGCGCTTGCGGAGGATGAGATCGCTTATCTTGTGGAAAGTTTTCAAGCGCTGGGACGGGATCCAAGCGACGTGGAGCTTATGATGTTTGCGCAGGCGAATTCGGAGCATTGCAGGCACAAGATCTTCAACGCTTCCTGGGAGATCGACGGTCAGCTCATGGACCGTTCTTTGTTCCAGATGATCAAGAACACCTACAACCTACACAGCGAGGGAATTCTCTCCGCTTACCGCGATAACGCCGCCGTGTTGGAAGGGACCCGAGGGGGCCGGTTTTTTGCGGATCCAGAGACTGGTGAATACGCGGCGCACGCGGAGGACATTCACATCCTGTGCAAGGTTGAAACGCACAACCATCCAACGGCGATTTCGCCGTTCGCTGGTGCGTCCACCGGGTCGGGTGGTGAAATCCGCGATGAGGGTGCGACGGGCTGCGGCTCGAAACCAAAAGCAGGATTGACTGGATTTACTGTTTCAAACCTCAGGATTCCCGGAGCGACTGAGGCGTGGGAAAAAGATTTCGGGAAGCCGGGGCGCATCGTTTCCGCACTTGAGATCATGCTCGACGGGCCGTTGGGGGCGGCGGCTTTCAATAACGAATTCGGCCGTCCTGCGATCGCTGGATATTTTCGTACCTATGAGGCGGAGGTTCCGGTTGATAACGGTGCAGGCGGGGTCACCGAGATTCGCGGGTATCATAAGCCGATCATGCTCGCGGGCGGACTCGGGAACATTCGTGCGGAGCACGTGCAGAAGGGAAAAATCGAGAACGGTGCCAAACTGATCGTGTTGGGAGGGCCGGCGATGCTCATCGGCCTTGGCGGCGGCGCTGCAAGTTCAATGGCGAGCGGCGCGGGCAGCGAGGATTTGGATTTCGCAAGCGTGCAGCGGGACAACCCCGAGATGGAGCGGCGTTGTCAGGAGGTGATCGACCGGTGCTGGGCGATGGGCGCGCGGAATCCGATAGCGTTTATTCACGATGTGGGTGCGGGTGGCATTTCGAATGCACTTCCCGAGTTGGTGAACGATGGCGGCATGGGAGGGCGGTTTCAGCTTCGAAGTGTTCCAAACGACGAGCCCGGGATGAGCCCGCTTGAGATCTGGTGCAATGAGTCTCAGGAGCGTTACGTGCTGGCGGTTTCGAGCGATCGGTTGGAGGCTTTCAAGCAGTTGTGCGAACGCGAGCGCTGCCCGTTCGCCGTGGTGGGTGAAGCAACCATTGAGCGGCGCTTGGTGCTGGAGGATTCTCATTTTGAGAACAAGCCCATCGACATGCCTTTGGACGTGCTGCTTGGAAAACCGCCCCGTATGCATCGAAAGACTCGCTCTCAGAAGCGTGATCTTGCCGCGCTTAAAATCGAGGGACTGTCTCTGAGGGATGCGTTGCATCGCGTGCTTGCGCATCCCGCGGTTGCGGACAAGACATTCCTGATATCGATCGGGGACCGGACGGTAACAGGGCTCGTTTGCCGGGATCAAATGGTCGGGCCGTGGCAGGTTCCTGTCGCGGATTGCGCCGTGACCGCCGCTGCGTTCGACGTGTTCACTGGAGAAGCCATGTCGATTGGCGAGCGCACGCCGGTCGCAGTGAACAACGCGGCAGCCTCTGCGCGCCTTGCAGTCGGTGAGGCGCTCACGAATCTTGCTGCGGCGCAGATAGGCGGCATTGGAAAGGTGAGTTTGTCTGCGAACTGGATGGCGGCTCCCGCGCACGCCGGGGATGGCGGTGACCTTTATTCAGCAGTCAGGGCGGTTGGCATGGAGTTGTGTCCTGCGCTTGGAATCACGATTCCGGTTGGCAAAGATTCGATGAGCATGAGCACCGTGTGGCGTGCTGAGGATGGGGAGCGCCGCGTGACAGCACCCGTGTCGCTCATCGTGTCGGCGTTCGCGGCGTGCTCAGACATCCGCTTGTCTCTCACTCCTCAGCTGAGCGCGGATGCTGAAAGCATTTTGTTGTTGGTCGATCTTGGACGTGGCAAGAACAGAATGGGCGGGTCGATTCTCGCGCAAACCCTCTCTCAGACTGGGAGCGAGGCGCCTGATGTGGATAGTGCCGCGGACTTGCGATCATTCTGGGACGTGGTGCAGAGCCTTGGCGCGAGCGGGCTGTTGATGGCGTATCACGACAGATCCGATGGCGGCTTGGCGGCCTGTGTGGCGGAGATGGCTTTCGCGGGGCACGCGGGCTTGCAGATTGATTTGCCCGAGAGTGAAGATGCTTTTGCGAGTTTGTTTTCTGAGGAGCTCGGGGCTGTCCTGCAGGTTTCTCGGGGGTTTCTCGCGGAGGTTGCTGCTGCGCTGGATTCGAGCGGGTTGAAAGGCGCGTGGCGCGAGTTGGGTGTGCCGTTGTTGGATCCCGTATTTCGTGTGCGTTCGGGCGGTGCTTTGCTGCTTGAGGAATCTCTGGTGGAGCTTCGGCGTAGTTGGTCGCGCGTGACCCATCAGATGGCACGCCTGCGGGATAACCCGGATTGCGCGGACCAGGAGGCGGCGGCGCGTTTGGATTGGAGCGATCCCGGGATGAATCCGAGCGTGCCATTTTCGATCGAGGTTGGCGCCGACTACAGCGTGCGGCCGCCGATGGCGATCCTGAGAGAGCAGGGCGTGAACGGGGAGGTGGAGATGGCGGCCGCATTTACTCGCGCGGGTTTCCGAGCGGTGGATGTGCACATGAGCGACATCCTCGCAGGCCGTGTTTCGCTGGCGGATTTCCGCGGTCTGGTCGCGTGCGGAGGGTTCAGTTACGGGGACGTTCTTGGCGCGGGTGAGGGCTGGGCCAAGAGCATTTTGTTCAACGACCGCGCGCGGGCCGAGTTTGAAACTTTCTTCAGGCGCGCGGACACCTTCGCTCTCGGAATCTGCAACGGTTGTCAAATGATGAGCAATCTTCACTCGATCATTCCGGGCGCTGATTCCTGGCCGAGGTTTGTCCAGAACAAGAGCGAGCGATTTGAAGCGCGTCTTGCATCTGTGAGGATCGAGGACAGTCCGAGTGTGCTTTTCGCGGGAATGAAGGGCGGAGTGCTCCCGATTGCAGTGGCGCACGGGGAGGGCTTTGCTGAGTTTGCCGATCACGCGGCTTTGAATTCCTGCGAAGCTGGTGGGCTGGTGGCCGCCCGTTTTGTGGATCATCATCACCGCGCGACCGAGCAGTATCCGCTCAACCCAAACGGCTCGCCGAAGGGAATCACAGCGCTCACCTCTCGCGATGGACGCGTGACAATCATGATGCCGCACCCCGAGCGTGTGTTCCGAACGGTCCAGCACAGTTGGGCGCCCCGCGAGTGGGGTGAGGACGCACCCTGGTTGCGTATGTTCCGAAACGCGCGGGCGTGGGTTGGATAGAGTGGCGGAGTTCGCGTCGGTTCAGAGCCGGATATCTGCCGGATGGAAGTTAGGGACGCAGGTTTATCCACAGCGTCTGCGCGCCTGCGTCGGGGGGGAAGTCGGGAAGCGGGGTTGCGCGAAGGAACTGGCCGTTAAGCCGGCGGGACTTTAGTGCGAACCGGCTCAAGGACTCCAGCTCGGAGGACTGCACCTTGGTGCAGTTTGTAGACAGGAGGATCCGCGCTTTCGGGGTAGCCAGATCCAGGGCTAGCAGAAGGAGTTTCTCCAGGTCGCTTTCCGCATGGAATCGGCGGCCTTTGTTGCCTCGGGAAAAAGTCGGGGGATCAAGAATGATCGCGTCGAATCGTTCCTTCTTTTGGACAAGCCTCGGCATGACATCAAGGACGTCGTCGGCGATAAAACGGTGGCCGCTTGTGGGGATGCCGTTGAGCCGGAAGTTCTCGGTACCCCGTTCCAGAGACTTTTTTGAGAGGTCGATTGAAAGTGTTTCCGCCCCCTCGAGGGCTGCGCATACGGAAAAGGAGCAGGTGTAGGCGAATGTGTTGAGTAGGCGCGAGGGCTTGGACGTGCGAAGGAGGGCTCGAAGTAACCCGCGGTTTGCGCGCTGGTCGAGGAAGAGGCCAACGGCGTAGCCCGCCGAGAAGTCGACTCCGTAACGGACGCCGTTCTCGGTGACCTCGGTTTCAGGGGGGAGCTCGGCATTTCCCCGGAGTAAAGCCGGGGTTGTGCGTTCAGTGTTTTGTTTGGGGAGATGGCGGCTGAAAACCCGGTATTCCGCCGCTTTCAAGAGGCTGGCGCCGGCCCATTCGCGCCAGTGCGAATCTAGAAAGTCTAGGACGTGCGGATTTTGGTAGTTCAGCAGAATATTGTCGCCGAGGCGCTCGCTCCAACCGTGGGGCGTGGTGCAGATGCGGTGCGCGTTCGTCTTTTCGATCGTAAACTGCTGCCATTGAGGGATTGAAATCGAGTGAAAGGATTCCTCGGGCGCGTGTTGTTCTTTGGAAACCATGGGATTGTTTGGTATGAGCCGTTGCAGGAGTTGGCAAATTGAATTAGAGAGAGGGGTTGTTATCTAACTTTATGCGGCTCATTTATCCTGCACTTGTCAGCAGCTGTCTTGTGGCGGCGGCGGTTCCCGCTCTTGCTCAGGGAGACGACGATGGTTCCAGAATGTTTCTGAACCTGTACAGCACCTATCAAAAAGCAGAGCTGCTTGAAAAGAAGGGAGATAATACGAAGGCGTTGGCCTTGTATCAGGAGGTGGCGAAGGCCTGCACTCAGATGAGCAGCCAGTATCCGGCTTGGAGCCCGCAAGTTGTAAAATTTCGCTCCCAGCAGACCGCGCGTGCGATCGAGAGGATTCAGTCTGGTGTGAGCGCCAGTTCGAGCGGTGCGCCAGCCGCCGGCACAGCGGGATCGTCCGGACGCGCGCCCCTGCCGCCGCCTCCGAGTTTGCCTGATTTTGCGCCGACGCCTTCCGCCAAATCGGCTCCTGAATCTGTTGTCAGCAGGCCCGCTTCGGCTGCGCCCTCCTCCTCCGAACGCGGTGTGGCGACAATTCCACAATTGCCGCAGAAATCTGGAGTGCCAGTGGCACCGAGTGATCCTTTCGCAGAGATTCAGGGAAAACTTGGTCAACTGCAGACAGACCTTCAATTTGCCTTAGACGAAGCCCAGCGACTGCGCAGGGAGAAAAGCGAGCTGGCGAAGGAACTCGCTGAGACCGGAAAAGCTCGGGACAAGGCGGAGGGCGCGGTCAAGTTGCTTGAGCAGCGTTCGGATGTTGCCGAGAGGGCTCTTCTTCAAGCACGCGAGGACAAAGTGCGTGCCGAGGAAAACATGGTGGTGATGACCAAGGAGCAGGAAGTGATCCGCTCGAAAATGAAGGAGCTTCAGGCTGAGCGTGATGCGGCGCAGGAGCTGAAGCAGCGTGCGGAGGGGCGTTTGGCGCAGACACAGGGCAGGGAGGCGGCCGTTGAGACGGAACGCGATAACGCAACCAAGCAGGTGGGCGAGCTGAACAAGAAACTGTCCGCACTGCAGGGGGACTTAGACAAGGCTGCCAAGGCGCAGTCGATCGTACAGGAACAGCTTGCGAAAGTTGTCGCGGAGCGCGATGCGGCGAAGGCCGCCACGGTAGCCGCAGTGCGCGAGCGCGATACAGCGAAAGAAGCCGCCAAAGAGGCTGAACGCGTCTCGGCGAAAGCGAAGGCAGATGCGGAAACCGCCAAGGGCGCGATGGCAAAAGCCAATACGGAACGTGATGATGCGCTTGCGCTTGCGGCAAAGTTGAAGACAGCTCGGGGGGTTGTTGAAAAACTTGAGGCGGAAAACAAGGAGGCGGCCACAAAACTCGCGCGCGCCCAAGAGCAGATTAACCAAGCCCGCCAAAGTTCCACGAGTTCTGAGGAGTCTGTAAAAGCGCTTAAAACCGAGGTTTCCGAAGTGCGCAAGCAGATGGAGGGTGCGCAGAAGAAGGTTGAAACTGCGGAGAAGAGCGTGTCCGACCTGCAGGCCAAACTCGACATGGCGGTCAAGGAAACGGTGGTGCTGCGCGGGGAGTTGACCCAAACCAAAACTGAGGTCACCCAGGCGACAGCTGACCGTGAACGCGAGCATGAGGAAAAGGAGCTCCTTCAGGGAATTCTTTCCCGCTCACTTCAAGCCCAGGCAAAACGTGACAAGAGCTCCAAGGATCTCGTGGCGGAGGTGTCCCGCTTGAAAGTGAGTTCCGATGCGCTGATCAAGCAGATTGGGATGCTTGGGGAACCCGTGTTGCAACTCTCAGAGAAGGAGCAGGCTCTCTTCAAGCAGCCGATGGTTGAAATCAGCGAGGATGGCATCTCGATTTCGGCGCTAAAATCCACCGCAGCCGATTCGAAAAAGCCTTCTGCCAAAAGCGAGGAATCTGGCGCAAAGCCCAGTGAAACTGCAAAGCCTAGTGAAATTGCGAAGACTGGGGACTCTGCAGTAGTCCAGAAGGGCGCAAAGATTGAAGATTTGGACTTGTCGGCGGCGGGGGGAGGCGAGTCTCCTGTGGGCAAAGCCTTGAAGGAATCCGGCAAGGAGGCTTCTCAGGGAGTGATCGACTCAAGCAAGGGCGCAAATGAATCGACGAAACCGTCCAAAGCGCCGGAGGCTGCCTTGGCGATGAACACAAAGGCCTCCTCGGGAGCTGTTGCCGAGGCATTCAAGCCGTCTGCTGGCGGGATTTCAGACGAAGTGCGGGTCAAGATGACGGAAGCTAAGGATCGCTTTGAGAAAGGCGACTTCGTGCAAGCGGAAAAGCTTTACAAGGAGGTTCTTGCGGCCTCGCCAGGGAACGCGTTTGTGTTTTCAAACCTCGGGGTGACCCAGTTCCGCGCCAAGCGGCTTCCTGAGGCGGAGGAGAGTCTGCGGAAGGCGATCGAGCTTTCCCCAGAGGATTCGTTTTCAAGGTCGACTCTGGGAATCGTCTACTATACCCAAGGCAAATTCGACAAAGCGGTCGACGAGCTCACCCAGTCGGTGGCAATCAATCCGAGCAACGCCATTGCCCACAATTATCTCGGGATCGCGGCGAGCCGAAAAGGCTGGCAGGAAAACGCCCGGAAGGAGCTGGAAACAGCGTGCGCGCTGGATCCGAATTACGCAGACGCGTTTTTCAACCTCGCGGTGGTGTGCGCCTCCCAGCGTCCCGCGGATCGTGACGCGGCCAAGGCGGCTTACGAAACCGCGACAAAGCTGGGTGCCGCGCCGGATCCGAGGCTGGAGGAACTTCTCAAGTAGGGGGGGCCAAACCCCAAGGGGGTTCTCAAAAGAGCAGACCCGGCTCGACATCCACGTCTGCGTGATGTTCGAGGTGACGGGTCTCGCACCGCGCGTCGTCCAATGTTGCCGTCAGAAGAGGGCGCGGCGCGTTCCCTTCTAGATCTAGAGTATGCAAACTGCTCGCTAGCCTAAGATTGCGAGGAAACGTGAGAAAGGAGTGCCACCGCCTCGTCGTTCCGGCCCAATCTAACTAGAGTGCTTGCCGCATCACTCAGTAGATTCTTGTCTTTGGGCGAAATCTCGGAGGCAAAGATCAGAAAGTCTGCGGCTTCATGATCTCGTTTTAGCTCCTTTAGGATTTCTGCAATCCGGCAAAGAGTTGCAGTTTCCATGCCCCCAGCGGACACGGAATCAGAAAGAAGGGCGAGGGCGTGTTCAGGTTCACCCAAATGGTGCATAGCCTCCGCGAGCATTCGCAGAGCTGCCGGGTTGTTCGGTTCCGTCTGGAAAATTGAGCCTAAGGCATTTGCGGCACCAGTGTAATCCGATCGCGCGATGAGATCGCTGGCTTTTTGCAGTATTAAATTCAGAGATTCAGGCATTCCGGAACTTGAGCAGTTTACGTGCCTTCTGAGAGCCGAATCGCAGAAAGCGATCACGCTTTTTGAGGAACCCTGTGCTGACGGCCTTCGGTGCCGAGTGCTGGGTATTGTCCTGTTCACTTGAGAGAAAGGGTCGCTGACTTGACCTTTATTGACGGTTAAAATGCTGGATTTAAACGTTTAAAGCAAGTCTGATCCGAGACCTGGCGTGGTCTTAAATGGACGCATTTTATTTTTTAAAAATTTTATTTAAGTGCTCTAAGCGTTCCGCCGATTCCTCTATTGCCCAGAAATGGGTCAGACACCGCATCTGTAAAAGCGGTCGTTCCAGCACGGATGCTGGTTACCAATTAGAAACAAGAATGTAAGCTTATGGCAGTCACAATCAACACCAACACCTCAGCCTCCTTCGCCGCATCAAATTTGACCCGGTCCAGCGACCTCCTGCAGAAGAGTCTCGCTAGGCTTTCAAGCGGTTCTCGTATCTCCACCCCTTCGGACGACGCGGGTGGCTTGGCCGTGTCGATGAAGCTGTCAGCAGCACTGAAGCGTACAGATGCCCAGTCAGCAAATGTTTCGAACGCCCTTTCTTTCCTTCAAACCGCCGCTGGTTCTTTGAAGACTGCGGCGAGCGTCCTCGAACGCATGTCGGAACTTGGGACGCTCGGCAGTGACGTTACGAAAAACTCGGCAGATATCTCTAACTACGAGACCGAATTCACGGCGCTTTATGCAGAACTGCAAAAGCTTACGAGCGATACGTTCAACGGCGTGAGTCTCTTCTCCAGCAATGCGTCGAGTCTCACGGTTTTCTTGGCTGAGGATGGTTCGCAGTCAATGGACATCACTCAAAGCAATCTTGCCACTTCTTTTGGTGCTCTGACTTCCCTTGGAGTGGTCACCGGAACTGGCGTCAGTCTAGCTGAGGATGCGATCCAGACCCTCGCGACCATGATGGCCACCAATGGTGCGCAAGCCAGCCGCCTGCAGTTTGCTTTGGACGCGCTTTCCACTCAGAAAGTCAACGTCGAGGCTGCCAACAGCCGTATTTTCGACGTCGACGTCGCTGCCGAAACCACCCGTTTGGCTCGTGCGAACATCCTCGTTCAGTCTGGTGCCGCAATGCTCGCTCAGGCGAACGCGGCTAGCCAGATTGCACTAAAGTTGCTTCAGTAGTCCTCTCTATCAGTTTGGAAAAACCCGCTCGCGAGAGCGGGTTTTTTTTTGCCCTAGCCGAAACTGCAAAGTGATTGCGCCGGGAATCACTCGTAGCTAGAGCTGGCTCCTTCTCGGCACCTATCGTCGCATCATGATGCGACGATGTGTTCTTTGTGGCGCTTCTGCGCACGTTGCGTTACCCTTCCCCTTTCGTATGGCTTCGTCCCACCCGCTTCACACTCTCTTACAGCAGCGCATCGCCCTCATCGACGGGGCGATGGGCACGATGGTTCAGCGCTATAAACTTGATGAAGCCGCTTACCGCGGGGAGCGGTTTGCCCAGTGGGATGGCAAGGATTTGAAGGGCAACAACGAGATCCTCTTACTCACGCGCCCGGCCGTGATTGAGGAAATCCATACCCAGTATCTGGAGGCTGGGTCCGATATCATCGAGACCAACACCTTTTCGGCGACCACCATCGGGCAGCATGACTTCATGTTTCGCGAGGAACCCGAGCGACGCAAGGATCCCGAGTTCATGGAGCGGGTGATTACCGATCCGTTTCTACGCGAAGTGTCTCGGGAGATGAACCTCGAAGCCGCGCGAATTGCGCGTCGAGCGGCAGATTTTGTCGCGAACAAAACGGGCGTGCAGCGGTTCGTGGCGGGGGCGATCGGCCCGATGCCGGTGACGACTTCAATTTCGCCGGATGTCAATGACCCTGGATTCCGCACCGTGACCTTCGACCAACTGCGGCGCTCTTATCGGGAGCAGGTGGAGGCCCTGCTGGACGGCGGGGTTGACACTCTTCTGGTGGAGACCATTTTCGACACGCTGAATGCCAAGGCGGCGTTTGCGGCGATCTTGGACGTATACGAGGCCCGTAATCTGGATCCGGTTTATTCAGGGGAAGGAATCTACACCGAGGGCCGCAGGAGGGTCCCCTTGATGGCCTCGGTCACCTTCACCCAGGCCAACAGCGACCGGAGTCTGACTGGCCAGACGCCGGAAGCGTTCTGGAACTCGATTTCGCACGTGCCGCTTTTGAGTGTGGGGATCAACTGTGCGCTGGGTCCAAAGGAGATGCGGCCGCGTGTCGAGGAGCTTTCCCGTTGTTCTCCTGCTTTTCTGAGCGTTTACCCGAACGCGGGCCTGCCCGACCCGCTTTCGCCCACCGGGTTTCCCGAGACACCCGAGTCGCTTGCGCCCCAGCTTGGCGCCTGGGCGCAGGAGGGACTGCTTAACATTATCGGTGGGTGCTGCGGCACAACGCCAGAGCACATTGCGCGCATGGCAGTCGCTGTGAGAGACCACGCTCCGCGCGCGATCCCGAAAATCAGTCACCCAGGGGCGTTGCGTCTTTCGGGACTCGAGCCGTTCAACGTCACGAGCGAAACGAATTTTGTGAACATTGGCGAACGCACCAACGTCACCGGCTCGCCAAAGTTCCAGAAGCTCATCCTTGCGGGCGACTACGAGCAGGCGCTCGCGGTTGCGCGTCATCAGGTCGAAAACGGTGCGCAGGTGATCGACATCAACATGGACGAGGGAATGCTTGATGGCGTCGCTGCGATGCGGCGCTTCGTGAATCTCATCGGTTCCGAGCCGGACATCTCGCGGGTGCCGCTGATGGTGGATTCCTCGAAGTGGAGTGTGATCAAGTCGGGTCTGGAATGCATCCAAGGGAAGGCAATCGTCAATTCCATCTCGCTGAAAGAAGGTGAGGAGAAGTTCCTCGAATGCGCGAGGGAAGTGCGGCGCTTGGGAGCTGCGGTGATCGTGATGGCTTTCGACGAGAAAGGGCAGGCTGATTCCTTCGAGCGTCGCGTGGAGATCTGTGGGCGCTCCTACAAGCTGCTGGTCGAGAAAGCGCATTTTCCGCCGCAGGACATCATTTTCGACCCGAACATCCTCACGGTAGCGACCGGCATCGAGGAGCATTGCAACTACGCCGTGGATTTCCTGAAAGCCACACGCTGGATCAAGGAAAACTTGCCGCATGCGCGCGTGAGCGGCGGTGTTTCGAATATTTCTTTCAGCTTCCGGGGCAACAATCCCGTGCGCGAAGCGATGCATTCCGCATTCCTTTTCCATGCGATTCAGGCGGGCTTGGACATGGGGATTGTGAATGCGGGAATGCTTGAGGTTTACGAGGAAATCCCGCGCGACATGCTCGAGTTGGTCGAGGATGTCCTGCTTAACAGGCGCCCTGATGCGACGGAGCGCCTCGTCGCGTTCGCCGATACGGTGCAGAAAAAAGGGAAGTCGGAGTCCGCAGTTGAAGAGCTCGAATGGCGCAAGCATCCCGTCGAAGAGCGGCTCAAGCATGCGTTGATCAAAGGCATCGTCGATTTCATTGACGCCGACGCTGAGGAGGCGAGGCAGAAGTATGGGCGCCCGCTTTTGGTGATTGAGGGTCCTTTGATGGATGGGATGAATGTGGTGGGGGATTTGTTCGGCGCGGGGAAGATGTTTTTACCGCAGGTGGTGAAGTCCGCGCGTGTCATGAAGAAGGCGGTGGCGTACCTGACACCGTTCATGGAGGAGGAGAAAAGAGCCTCCGGCAGCGTGCGGCAGCAGGGCAAGGTGCTTCTCGCGACGGTCAAGGGCGACGTCCATGACATTGGTAAAAACATCGTGGGCGTGGTGCTGGCGTGCAACAACTATGAGGTGATCGATCTGGGGGTGATGGTGCCGTGTGATCGTATTCTTGAGGCTGCGCGTGAGCACGGCGCCGACGTGATCGGGCTCAGCGGCTTGATCACACCCTCGCTGGATGAAATGATCCACGTCGCCCGCGAGATGCAGCGACAGGGATTTAAAGTGCCGCTGCTTATCGGTGGCGCGACCACAAGCAAGGCGCACACCGCGGTGAAAATCGCTCCTCATTACGAACATTCCGTGGTGCATGTCCTTGACGCGAGTCGCGCGGTGCCAACGGTCGGCGCGCTGATCAGTCCCGAGCAGCGCAGAAAGTACGTGGCTGAGAATCAAAAGCTGCAGGAGTCGCTCCGCAACCAGCATCAGCAGTCGGTCGACCCGCTCGTTTCAATCGATGCTGCGCGTGCAAACCGGATTCAGATTGAATGGCGGGAACAGGACATCCCAAAACCCGCCTTCGAAGGGGCCCGGGTACTCTGCTCGAAACTCAAAACCGGCGTGCGTGCGCCCGAACTCGATGCCGCCGGCGCGCCTGTGGGAGAGGTGAGTCTCGCGGAAGTCGCCGCCTATATCGATTGGGGGCCCTTCTTTCACACCTGGGATTTGCGCGGCGTATTTCCATCAATCTTTAAGAGCGAGAAATACGGCGACACGGCTCGAAAACTTTACGATGACGCGCAGTTGTTGCTGAAGCGGATTATCGACGGAAATCTTCTCTCGCTCCGCGGTGTTTACGGGTTCTTTCCAGCTGCGTCTGTGGGCGAGGATGTGATGCTCTTCACCGATGAGTCCCGCAAGAACGAGTTGATGCGGTTCAGCTTCCTGCGGCAGCAGCGTGAAAAGGCGGAGGGCAAGACCCACAAATGTCTCGCGGATTTTGTCGCCCCTGTCGGCAGCGGATTGTCGGACCACATCGGCGCGTTTGCCGTCACATCGGGATACGGATTGCCGGAGTTGATGGAGGAGTTTCACGCGGTTCATGATGATTATTCGGTGATCATGGCTGAGGCGCTTGCAGACCGCTTGGTTGAGGCGTTCGCGGAGTGGCTGCACGCCCGCGTCCGCAAAGAGTGGGGCTACGGTGCGGCGGAGAATCTAAGCGTGCAGGAGCTGATCGATGAAAAATATCGCGGAATCCGGCCTGCGGCGGGTTACCCCGCATGCCCCGACCACACCGAGAAGGGGAAACTCTGGAGTCTGCTCAATGTTGAGCGGCGCCTTGGGATGCGATTGACGGAAAGTTTTGCGATGTGGCCGGGATCCAGCGTGAGCGGCTTGTATTTCGGGCACCCGCAGTCCAGCTATTTCGGAGTGGGTAACCTCGGGAGGGACCAAATTGAGGACTACGCTGTGCGCAAATCCATGCCGGTTGCTGAGATTGAACGCTGGCTCGGCCCGTGGTTGGGGTACAATCCGGGGAATTAAGGCGTGCGTCGGGATCGCCAGCCGCGTGGTGCAGGGGTTCGCGTCGGATTTCTGACTGCATTGTGACGGCTTTGCCATCGGATTGACACGCTCGCTTGCGATTCTCACCGGTGTGTCCAGCGGCGTGCCCAGCGCGGCCTGACGTTGGCAAAAAAACAATCCATCATCCATGAAACTCAGCATTTCCATTCTTTCCTCGGCTCTGGCTCTCGGTATCGTCGGCGCCCAGGCTGAAACCATCGTTCTCAAGGGATCTGATACCCTTGGCGCCAAGCTTGTGCCTCAGCTGGCTGAGGCCTACAAGGCGGCCAATCCTGGGACCCAGTTCTCGATCGCGGCCGAGGGCTCCACAACAGGCATCGCTGCTGTGATCGATTCCACCTGCGACATCGGGATGTCCAGTCGCAAGGCGAAGTCCACCGAAGAGTCCGCCGCATCCGCGAAGAATGCAAAGCTCACCCCCACGGTGGTTTGCTACGATGCAATGGCCGTGATTGTGAATGAGGCCAACCCGCTCAAGGGACTGACCAAGGAGCAGGTCGAGAAAATCTTCACCGGAGAGATCTCCGACTGGTCGGGCGTTGTGGATATCGCGAATGCCAAGCGCCGCGGACCCGGGAAAATCTCCATTTACACCAGAAATACCTCTTCGGGAACCTATTCTGACTTCAAGGACCTGGCCATGAGCAAGCGCGACTACGCACCTGGATCTCAAAAAATGGCGGGTAACGAGCAGATTGCGTCCGAAGTTGCCAAGAATCCCGATGGCATTGGCTACGTCGGCATTGCTTACATCAAGACTCCCGGGGTGAAGGCTTTGACGATTGACGGTCGTTCCGCGAGCGCTTCTGCAGTGAGGGCGTTAAACTACGCCTACGGACGCCAGTGCTTTTACTATACCAACGGCGCTCCCTCCGGGAAGGGCAAGCCGTTCGTGGACTTTAGTCTGAGTCCTGCGGGACAGAAGATTGTGGAACAGGTTGGGTTCATTTCGGTCAAGTAGCACGTTAATTTCTGGATTCGG
>JACCEC010742199.1_pt1 | contig 16055 bp, 13 predicted proteins | sample 7450121 | NCBI WGS metagenome assembly JACCEC01 (sample SAMN15323455, study PRJNA562643) | freshwater metagenome | isolation source: river surface water | place: USA:Blue River Watershed | collected 2017-08-18 | reverse complement strand
ATGTATTACTGACAGCATTACTTAATGACATTAAACTAGCATTTACACTACTAACGTATCCACTTAATGATGTTAATGCACTCCATTGTCCTGTACTTACTACATCAAGACGATTACTAACTTCAGTAACACTTAATGATACTGTAGAAATAGCACCCCAATGAGCAACTGAATTAATACTAACAGCATTTGAAAGAGACAAGAGAGAAGCGACTGTATTACTTACAGTAGTACTTAATGAATCAATACGTTGACTTAATTGGAATGCATATGTAGAAATTTCATAAACACTTAATGATAAAGCAACTAAATTACCACTTCCTAAACCGTTAACAACATTTGATATATATGCAATATCAGATGCAAATTGAACATCATTATCAGAAAGTTCACGTAATGTTATTGTTTGACCATCAGAACCTTTAGCAACCCAATCACCTGAATTATTTAATACAAATGTAGCAGCATCATCAACACCACTTAATTCAACATGTAAACCAGCACCTAATGGTACATTACCACCGACATTTACAGTAATATATGGATTTGATACATTAAGATATGTAGCTGATATAGCAACACTAACACCACCAATAACTACTGTATCTGAAACACCACCAATATAAATTGTTTGTACAGAAGTACCTGTTGTACCGTAACCAAGATAAATGTCACCAGCAATTTGATCACCAATATGAAGGTCATTACCAGTACGTTCAATAACGAATTCTAATGAACTCAAACGTGATACAGTGTCTTGATGGTGTGTGTATTCAGTAGTACTTAATGTATTTACATTTGTACTTAAAGAATCAACACGTCCACTAAGTGTGTATAAATCGCCTGAAAGATTACCAATACTTGTAGCAACAATTCCTGAATTCAATTGAATATAACTTAATTGAAGTGACAAGAATGCACTGATGTTACTTACGGTTGTTGATAATGCATGTAAATCAGTAGAGACAGTACCTACGTAATTCGAAAGAGTTACATGTGATACACCATATTGACTCAAACGTAATGACACTTCTGATGTTGATAAACTAACGGCAGTAATTGCATTCCAATGTGCAATACTAGTGTTACTAAGAGAAGTACTTAATGAATCAACAGTACCACTTAATAAATATACATTATTTGAAACAGTTGAAACAGTTGTTGATAAAGTTGTATGTTCAATCCATTGATATGTACTAACAGTATTAAGACGTTGTGATACTTCATTGACACTTAATGCAGTTGTACTTAATAAACCAGATACACTCCATACACGTCCTGATATGTCAGTTGTTGATGTTTGTAATGTGGTAATGGCATTCCAATGTGTTGAAGACATTGTACCGACAGTTGTAACAAATGAATCATGATCAGCACGTAATGTACTTACACGTCCTGAAATATCAGTTGTAGAAGTTTGTAATGTAGTAATAGCACCCCAATGTGCAACTGATACTTGTGATACAGCAGTTGATAATGACATGAATGAAACTTCAAGAGCACTTGTAAATACGATTTCATTATTCAAACGTGTACTTATTTCTGTTGTTGATAAACTCAATGTCGAGATAGCATTCCAATGATTTATTGATATTGTGTAAATATTATTTGATATTGTTGTTAAATCACCAGCACCTAATGCATTTACTGCAGTTGAAAGACTATCAAGTCTTCCGGATATTTCAGTTGTGGACGTTTGTAAGACGCTTATGGCACCCCAATGTGCAACTGACATTAATGACACTGCGTTACTTAAACTTAATATACTAACACCGTTATTACTGACACGAGTTGAAAGAGTATCGACACGTCCAGAAATTTCAGTTGTAGAGAGTGAAATGGTACTTATAGCACCCCAATGTGCAACTGACATTAATGACACTGCATTACTTAAACTTAATATACTAACACCATTATTACTAACACGAGTTGACAAAGTATCAACTCTTCCGGATATTTCAGTTGTTGAAGTCTGTAATGTACTTATAGCACCCCAATGTTCAACTGACATTGTTGATACTGCATTTGATAATGACATAACTGCAGAATTTGTATTACTTAAACGAACACTCATTGTATAAGTGTAATCAGATATATCTTCAATATGAACACTTAAATGTGATATAGTATTCCATGTAGTTAAACTAACAAGATAAATACTATTACTAATAACATTATAAACTTCTAATGATAATTCTTGATGATGAATAGATAAATCCCAAAGACGATTTGAAATTTCAGTTGTTGATAAACTCAACCTCGAGATAGCATTCCAATGATTTTGTGAAACATACATATCCATTGATAAATTAGATAAGTCAACACCACTTAATAATGCAACAACACTACTTAATGTATCTAAATTAGTTGATAACCATTGTACATTATTACTAATTGAAGATATAGCATTCCAATGTAATACAGATGTATTATTCAATGAACTAATAGCATCCCAATGTACATTTGATGTACTACTTAATGAATCTAATGATAATTTAGTATTGTAACTTAATGAACTAACAGCACCCCAATGTGCTATAGACATAGTATTAACAGCTCCAGATAAACTTAATATACTAACACCATTGTAACTAACAGTTGTAGAAAGACTATTAAGTCTTCCAGATATTTCAGTTGTTGAAGTCTGTAATGTACTTATAGCACCCCATTGTGCAACAGACATAGTATTAACAGCTCCAGATAAACTTAATATACTCACACCATTATTACTTACACGTGTTGAAAGACTGTCAAGTCTTCCGGATATTTCAGTTGTTGAGAGTGAAATTGTACTTATAGCACCCCAATGTACAACAGACATTGTTGATACTGCATTTGATAATGACAACATACTTGCATTAACAGAACTAAGATAACCTGACATTGACATCATACTAGCATTATTATTACTAACAGTAGTACTTAACGAATCAAGACGTGAACTTACTTGTGTTGTGGAAAGTGATAATGTACTAATAGCACCCCAATGATTTGTTGATAATTGTGAATTAGTAAAAGCTAAATTTGACATACTATTTTGTAAATTAACCATACTGTTTTGTAAAACAGGAACAGCAGTGTTATTTAAATAATTTACAGTACCATTAATAGCATTAACACTTAATACAGTACTAGTCATAGTAGTCCATAAACTTTGAACAGATAAAGTAACATCTACAGCTGCAATATTAGTTACAAATGATTGTAATGATAAAATATTAACAGATGCACCAGTTGTTGTATTTAAGATACGAAGATCATTACTTACAACATTTAATGTAATTGTATTACTCAATACGACTTGTGCACCTCGTAATGAGATTGTATTTGGATTATATGACATTTTTTTTAAATCTTATTGTTTTTGAAAAAAAATTTAAAAAAAATTAAATATGTTTTTTTTAATTATACATGTCATAAAAAAATTCAAAATGAATTCAAAAATATAATGTATTCATCATATGGTATAACATTAAATTACATATATACTCTTAAAAATTAAACGTATTGTTGAAATAACAAATATATAAATGTAAAATTTACATTATCTTTATAAATATTCGTTAAATTTACATTGACATAATAAAACGTTGTGTAAACATTTGTGCATTATCAAATGAATCAAATTCAAAATATATAAAATCGTGATACATATACATCGAATGTTGTAAAAATAATGTTTTTACGGAATTTAAAAATGAATCCATACGTATACATGTTGACACAATTGTAAATTTTGTTGATCCTGTTGAACTTATTATGAGTTGTGCCGAACGTGTTTTCAGTTGTTGTAAGATTGATGTAAGATCTGATGAATTTATCGACACGAATAAAAAATGACGCATTTTTGTATTTGATAAAGATGTTGATGCAACAGATGAATATAATTCATCAAACGCATGTAATACAAATAATTCATTTGACATATTCCTCACAATACTTATTTTATCAGATGATGCATATACATATTGTATTGGACGTTTTGGTGATACTAATGAACCATTGTTATAATATAATGTTTTTAAAAATAACATTCCAGATGACAGTGTACCAAAATTATATCCAATAAATATACTTTTTTGTTCTATATCAATTATAAATAATCTTTCAGAATTACGTATAACAGGTTTATTATCATATACTTCTAAATATTTACCATTATCAAATGGACGTATATCTGTAGGACCACAGTGATTTGTTATATGTGTGAAATTAAAATTTTCATCAATTTTAATAATAACATACGAATCAAATATTTTACAAAATCCATATGTAATTTGTTCAATACATATGTATTCAAAATTTTGTGACAAACTTCGAATTACATTATCAACGTCACCAATAATTGTATGTTCACCATATTTTAAATTTGCAAGATCGATACAAATGTCAAAAATGTAATTCGATGTAATCTTACGTATTTCTTTTGTATTTTTTGAAAATAAGAAACGTTCATTTGAATCTTCAAAAATTACATAATTTTTATTTGCTTGTATTAATTTTTTACATATTTGTGGTGTAGATTCAAATGTATACATTATTTCTGACGTATAATGTTCAAGACTTGAATCAACAGTTATGTATTGTAAATGTTCATTTGTTAAAAATACGAATTCATATGGATCTGTTATAATCGCAGACATTTTTTTATATTAATGTGTAATATTTTATTATAAATCAATGACGTTGATGTCACGTGCATCTCGTAAACGATTTACAAGTTCATTTAAACCACATCCTTGTGATACAATAACACGTGTTCTTGTTTCGGGAACTTCAAAACCTTCAACACATGATGATAAAAATTTAGAATACACGAATGCTTCTAATGATTTTACACTATTTGTATGTATAACATGTGCTACTTTTTGATGTGTCTTTATAATTATTTTTGCTAATTTTTCATCTTCTTCATTTTCCCAACGTGGATTTACTAATACGATACGTCTATTTTGTACAATTTTTGTTACTTCTGGATTTATTGTTTGAAATTTCTCAAGAAGTTCATTACATTTTCTTATTGTACGACGATCTTCACGTAATTTCTCAACTTCTGTAAATACTTTTGTATTCCATGTATTTGCTATCGAATTCCATGTGTAATATTCCATTATAAATTCACGCATTACTTCTTGATCACGTGGTGTTACTTCTTTTGATAATTCGATAGCTAACCATACTTTCATACGTTCTTGTTCATCATATAAACCACTTGATGAATCATTAGGATGACGTTCATTTTCTGGTCCAAAACCAGATGGTATTAAACGATCTGGTGGAATATCATATAATACAGGTACACGTACATCTGTATAATTTTTAATTTTTAACCAATCAATGTATTTTTGTATTTTTTCACCAACAGCACCAACACGTGTAACTAATGGAAAACTACCATAAAACATTGCTTTTGTTAATGATATACAATCAGTTTCAATAAATTTTGAAAAATATAAGAAATATTTACCATTATTATACAATTCACTAACAGCTTCTTCTGATATTTTTTCGAGTAAATCTAATGCTGGTACACTTGATTGTTTTGACTTCCATTTTGCAACAAGATCTGCAGGCATATCTTGATAACCATATGCCCATGCGGATTTCTTGAATTTGAATTTTTTATCTGATTTTAATATTGATTGGTGATAATTCTTGACAGTATCCATTAAACATGTCAACCCACGATCAGGACGTGATGTATTAATAAATAAATACTTACGTTCTTCTGATGGACGTATTCCAGGAAGACGTGGTGTATTTGTAGTGACAAATTCTTCAGATGCTTCTTTTTTTGTTAATATTTCTGGATCAAAACCATTTGGTATAACAATGCATTTATGATGATGTTCAGCAGGTATACATGTATTTTTATGATGATCAGATTTTACCATAATAAAATCGACAGGTGATAAGGCTGATGGTACAAAGATTTGTAGTTGATCATGTACATCTAAACATGTTTTTCCTGATTTATGTGCGGGATCACGGAAACCATCTAATTGTCCTGGATCACGCCAAATCACAGTTAAATCAGATTCATCCATTGCATTCCACATTTCATATGGTTTCCACCATACACCTGTTTCTGGATCCATACGTCCATATTTTTTTAATTCTGATAATGGACCAGATGATTCGATTAATTCCTTAGACCATGCAGAGAATACAACAACTTTTGCACCTAATTGATTTGCAAAATAATTCGTTATATGTTTTACGGCTTCTTCTGAACCACCCCAATTAGGACAACGTTCAAATGCATTCCATGGATGTGGATTTGATGATGGTGAACATACATATGCAATACGTATACCAGAATATTGTGCATCTGTGTTTCTTGATTCAATATGACTGAAATGATCTAATGACATTTTAGCACGTCTGAATACTTTAAAACGATGTGCTGATTCAATACCCCATTGTGTACGAAAATAAATATCAAATAAACGTTGTTTATCAGAGTCAACATTTTTAGCAATATCTAAAAATACTTTTGCTGCACGTTCATTAGGACTACGCATAAGTAATGATTCATGTACTGTGTCAACAGCTTTACGTTCTTCTTCATCCATATTAGTTTCACGATAACTAGGACGTTTTTCACCTTCAGGTGCAGATGCATATGTACGACGTACGATTGTGTTATTATCATGTGTTAATTGACAAATAACAAAATTTGATGGTATATTCATAGCTTTATTCCAACGATTTAACATGAATTCATGTCCTTCAGCATTACGTGCTTCATCAGGCCATTTACGTTCTTCCCAAAATTCACGATAATAAGCAACAGTCGATTCAGAAAATCCTGATGGTTTATTTTGACAACATGGATCAAATGCATTAAAAGCAGTGTCAGTAACGACGTCATAACAATTTACTTGTGTACAACCTACACATAAAATTCCATCTTTTTTATACATTTCCAATAAAGCAACACGTACTTTCACGGATTCACGATGGTAGAGGTCATCATCATCCATATGAACACATATAGGTGCAACAGCAAAACCTAATTCACACATAAGATTACGTTTGCGTCCTAATATTAAACGTTCAGGGAGTGTAAGTCTTTTCAATTCAACAGAACCAGGCCATGTTTTTGCAAATTCTGCAACATTTGAATCTAATGTAGGATCAGGTTGTCCATCATCAACAATAATCCAATGAATGAGTTCATGTGGATATGATTGTTTTAACATATTATGTTTCATAAGTGGCCATAAATGTCCACGATTACCTGTAGGACATATTACAGCAACTTTTGGTAAATTTGCTAAAACTTTAACATCAAACTGGAGCGAAGCAGAATTCGGTCCAGTTGGAATCATAGGTACATCACGTACGGAAATACTTGGTCGATTTGACATTTTTTTTTAATTTTTTTTATTTATATTTTGTTCATTTTCTTCAAATTACATTCAACGCATTTTTTTTTGAAGACGTGTATATTTAATAACGCTTACGTCTCTTACCAAAACTTAAGAGATCATCCATACCAAATGCATTTGATGGAGCAGTTACAGGAGCAGCAGTTGATTTACCAGTTAAACTATTAAAAGTAGCTAATGAAAATGGTTTTAAGTCCTTATTATCACCTACTTTGAAAGCTAAACCAGCACAAGCAAGGAAATGTACACCAAATACTAAAGCACCAATAATACCAAATGCTTTTGCTAAAGTAGCGTTACTACCTGAAGCAACTTCATCAGCAGTAAATTTAGATTTATTTATGTCAGTAAGTAACATAACACATGCAAGGAAACCAACTAAACCCATTACACTATATATTAAATATAAAATTTTACCACTTTCACCAGCCCAGCCAAATAAATTCTTAAGAAGAAGTATGTATACCATAGGAGCAACACCTAACATATATTGCATTAATCTAAAGAATGAACCACGTGTATAAGCACCTTCAAATGATGACTTTTCATAAAATCTAGCACCGAATTGTCCAACTAATATAAATAAAAGACTTGCTACAAGAATTTGGACGTTTTCAGCAGGCATGTTGGTATAATAACCTAAAACACTGTAAGGAGTAGTTGTGCTCATTTTTTTTTAATTTATTAAAATAACAAAATTTATTTTTTTTTATTTATCATTTAAAGACATTTTTTTAAAATTTAATTTTATTCATCTTCTTCCTGACGTTTTCTTAATTTTTCTTCTGCTACCTTGAATTGTTCATCTGTCGGACGTAATGATGGATTTTGTGAATATAAATATGTATTTGCTAATTTTTTTCCTATTATTTTAGTGCGTTCAAATGTTTCATTTGATGTTTCTTGATTTGTTTCCTGTAATTGTTTTGCATAGATTATGTCATATAACATGTTCTTATCGAATTTTGGTGACATTGCTAACATTGTTAATTTTGGATAACGTTGTGACAATTGTAAGTCTTCTTGTGATACTGTACGTGTACTATGTGTACGTAATGCATAATTGTATTGTTCTAAATAAACACCAATAAGTTTGTTTGTTTCCATTTTATTTTTTTTAATTATTCACATATAAATATTTGTAATACATTTCAACACAATTCAAAAATAAAATAAATTAAGTACGATCAGCGTTTATAACTCTTGTTGAATCAGATTCTAATAAAAAATCATCTGAATCATCGGATGAATTTGTTTTTGATTCAGATTCTGCAGCAGCTTCACGTAATTGACGTGCACGTTCGAGAGCACTGAATTCTTTTGCAGAATTCTTTAATGTTTCTTTACGTGTATCAAAAAGTATTTTTGATTTCTCTTGTTCAATACGATAATTTGATACTAATTCATTTAAATATTCATCAGCAGCTTCACGATTTGTCCATAAACGATTTAATTCTTCTTTTGTTGTTGGTATTGTTGCTAATTTACCCATTTCCATTACTAATATAGCATATATTGCTTTACCATATAATTCAACATGGTAATCACGTATTCTTTTTGCCATATTTTTAGCATCTGATTCATTACAATGTGCTGAATATATTTTAATACCATGTGCACCACCTGTACATACATGTCCAAATGCAGGTGTTAAAAAACTTACAACAGCATGTGTTAATTCACCTTGTTGTTGAACACCTTCGGAATCTGTATATACACCATATGATTTTAATTCTTCTTCTGCTAAATTAATTTCAGGTACATTTGTAGCACTTATATTTTTACGTGCTTGTACTTCAGCTTGTTGACGGAGTTCATCTGTTTCGACGTAATTATCAATTGTTATTTTAGGACCACGTTGTTCTTCCATTTTTTGTTTATTTGTATCTTAAAAATAAATTCTTAATACAATTCATTTATTAATTTGAATAAATTTCATAACCATTCACTGTTATAAAAAAATATAATAAATATACAAGAAGTAACACAAACATTAAACGTATCAATGCAACAATTAAATTACCATATTCAAATTGTATACCAAATATTTTCAAACGTAATTCTTTAATATTCTTACGTTTATCAAGGATAAATGCAATAATAGGTGATACAAATGAATTAATTAATTCATTAATAAATATTAAAACTTGCGTACTTATAAAGAAACCTAATGCAACTTTAATAATTCCTGTTTTTGATATAAATGTTTTTATATCGGTTTTTGATAATAAATCTTTATTTTTTTTAATATTTTGAAGACGTGAGAAAATTACATAAAATACAATTCCAATTATGAATATAACGAATAATCCTTTTAAAAATATTTTATATGCAGGTGGTCCTTTAATATTATTATTTGACGACGTTGTTACAACGGTTGTTGTTGTCGTCGTTGTTGTAAATGGTGGAGGATTTATTGATGATTTCACAAATTCCGTTTGTACTTCTTGTTGTTGTTCTGTTGATGATGACGTTGACATTTTTTTTTATATTTAACGCTATAAAAAAAAATTTAGTACTTAAATCGAAGGTATGAATTTCCATCCAATATCTTTACAACATTTTTCAAATATTACATCTTGAAAATGTACACGATCTGCACCTTTTAATATTGGAAATACTGGTAATAAATGTGTTTGATCAAGTAATTCGTTAAATTTACGTAAGAGATATCCATAATTAAAAAAATGTACACGTCCTGCTGGTACATGTTTTGCAAATGGTCCTTGAATTTGTGCAAACATTTCATAATATTTTTCTTCGAGTGCTTTCGGTATTTGTGGTGGCATTATTTTACATACAACATACAATATTGAGTATACTTTTTCAGAATATTTTGACATTTTAAGATCACGTTTTAACCATTCTTTTATACGTTTTGGTGTTATCATAGCACGATTTGTTATACGTTCTTTTACAATCTGTTTTTTAATACCACGTATTAAACTCTTTGGTAATGTTTTTGCATTTTCTACTGCTTTTATTATTTGATTCAAATATTCACGTAAATGATTCTCACGATCATATTCAAATTGTATTGTATATTGCATTGTTTCTTCTACTTCATTTGAATCACGTTGATATGCTATAGAATTACCACATTTTGGACATATTGAAAATGCTTCATATTCATCGTAATAACGTGCTTCATTACATCTTGCACATATATGTAAATTAATATTCATTGTATTTGTATGATGATCTCCGTTTGAATTCGTATTATTCGTTGGACTTATAATATTACCTGGACGATATAATACACCAAGAATGTCATGAAATTTTTTAACTTCAAATGGTGTAATACGTTGTTCTTGTATTAATTGTAAATATGGTTCACATTTTTTTTCAATTTCTTTAACAGCAACACGTTTTTTACATTTTTCTATTTTTAACGTTAATTCATCCATCATTTCTTTAAGACGTATACATATATTTGGACATTTTGATAATCCCCATGTATATTCATTTTTATATTCTTGTAATTGTTGTTCATACGTTTCTATTAATGCATCATTTTCTTTATTATGATGTTGAATAGCTGTATTATAAATATTTTTTAAAGACGCGTAATAATAATTTTGCATTTTTTTTATACATTAAATTAAAAATATTACATAATAAAATTCTCACGGGTAACAATAAAAAAAAATGTACGACGCAATTTACAAAAGTTTATTTCAATACAAGTTTCAACAACCAGAAGTTTTTGAAATTATTTTACATCCTGATAATTTAAGTTTTATTAAATCATCAGTTGATTCTGTATTAGGTTTTAAAATATCTGATTTACATTTTCAACAATATTCTATTGAATATTTAAGTAATTGGTTTACAAATCCACATAATGAATCATTAGAATTAGAAACAACTATTAATCGTATTAATTATTTTTGGGTAAGACGTTTTTATCAAATTACTAAAAGTAACGAAGGAATTTACAAAAATTACGTTAAAGCTGCTAAAAATTCATTTGTTGGACAACCTATGGAATTTCAAGCACCTATTAATACACAAAGATCACGTATTCTTATTATGGATGAAGGTTATGGAAAAAATTACATTTCAGGTAAAGAACAATCTGCTAAATTATTTTAAAAATGAATGAAATAAGTTTAGTTACATTACAAAAATTTATTGATGATGACAAGAATAAGTCATACGATCTTATACCATCATATGTAAATTTTGATGTTGATCAAAATCTTTACATAATAAAACGTTTGGGTTATAAAAATTTTAAAGAAAATTATTGTACATTAAGTGAACTCTTACGTGTTCCTAATGTAAATATTTTTGATTCCGTTATTTTTACAAAAGAACAATATAACAATATGTTAATGTTACGTCAAAAAACAAATAAAAATGATGGTTCATTGATATTTATTCTTATGTATTATTTAATTTTTTTAAGTTTTGCAATAATTGTAACTATGCGTATTTTTAATTAAAATTTTAATATGTCATTATAAAATTAAAAAAAAAGAATGTCTATTGCAACACAACATCCTTATTGTTTAGATTTTACAAAAGAACAAATACAAACAGGTAAATGTTCACGTATACAAGATGGTTATCTCCTTCGTATTCATTCTGTACCACGTACAAAATATGAAGGTTTTACTGTTATCGTAGGTCCTTGTTATTTAAATAGAATCTACGATGATCAGTTTGAATTAAATGGTTCTACTGTCGAAAAATTTTTATTTTTTTGGTATACGAATATTTTATCAGATATATCGAAAAATTTTGCACCAGATTGCAAAATTAATGTTCAGAAAAACACTTTTGTACATTCAGATAATACAAAGTGGTTTCATAGAAATACAAATGTTACATCTACCTTTTTTGACAAAAAATCGTACGGATTCGCTACGATCATGACACGTGGTCCGTGGTTTCATATTTCTAAAACTTATTTAAAATGCCGTTGGAATTTATTGGAATGGAATGCAATTTCTTAATTTATATTCTTCTTCTGTGTGATCTACGTCTACGGCCGAATGAAGCACGTCTCTTTGATGAACGTCTCTTCTTACCGAATGATGCACGTCTCTTTGATGAACGTCTCTTCTTACCGAATGATGCGCGTCTCTTTGATGAACGACGTCTACGGCCGAATGAGATTATACCTTCAAGGTCGTTACCAAACTTGTTATTACGTCTCTTTGAGCTACGTCTCTTCTTACCAAAAGAAGCAGCACGTCTCTTTGATGAACGACGTCTACGTCCAAATGAGATTATACCTTCAAGGTCATTACCAAATTTGTTATGACGTCTCTTTGAGGAACGTCTCTTCTTACCAAAAGAAGCACGTCTCTTTGAACTACGTCTCTTCTTACCGAATGATAAACCAAAGAGATCTTGAGCTTCCTTTTGTGACATATTACCAAATTTATGTGAACGTCTCTTTGATGAACGTCTCTTTTTACCGAATGAAGCACGTCTCTTTGATGAACGACGCTTCTTACCGAATGAGTTACGTCTCTTTGATGAACGACGCTTCTTACCAAAACCATGACGACGACGACGTCTACGTCCGAATAATAATTCTAAGGTTGAGGTTTTAATGGATGATACATCATCACTACCAAATTGAAGAGCACCATGATTTGCTGGACCACTCATACCACCAACTGGTACATTACCACCAGCACCAAATCTTGAGAATGGACCCATCATTTGTGATAAAGTTGGGGCATTACCATGAGTACCAAAACGATTAAATGGACCCATCATTTGTGATAAAGTTGGTGCATTACCGTGAGTACCAAAACGATTGAATGGACCCATCATTTGTGATAAAGTTGGGGCATTACCGTGAGTACCAAAACGATGTTTACGTGAACTACGACGTCTTTTACCGAAATGTGATTTTAAGGTTTTACGTAAGGATTGCTTTGCTCTTTCCATACCAGAATTTCTGCGTTTTTTAATTAAAATGAATACTGTAGCATTCTTTCTTCTGTGTGAATGCTTTCTTTTCATAGATGATCTTTTTGACTTTGGCATTTTTTAGTTTCAAAATAAAAATTAAAAAATTTTTGTTCTTTTTTATTTTATCCTTATCATAAATTTTTTTTCATTTTTAATTACAAAATTATATTACATACAATAATAAAAAAAATGGAAACAATTCAAAATAATAAATTAAATTTAAGTATTCAAGAATATAATAAGAGAATTATTAAAATATGTACTGATATGTACGATCTCACACAAAATAAAGATTTCGCAAGATTTCGTGAATTATTACAATGTGAAATTGAATCGGGGAATCCTGCTTTGTATCTTTTTAAACATATTGAACATGTTGATGCTGAATTTACTACTAGAATACTTGATAATAATGACATAAAATTTTTTGAAGATTCTTCTGTTCAACATGATCGTATTAGTTTTGACTTATTAAATAATCTTAGGGAATCATGGAAATTATTAAATCAACAAAATAAAGAAAATATTTTTAAATGCATTCAAAATGCTCTTAAAATTGTTAGATATGTTGAAACTAATTGTTATGATGATCTCTTACGTTTATGCTTGTAAACGTCACAACTCCGTTGTAAATCTTACGTTTATGCTTATAGTGTCCATTGTAAACCGTACGTACGTTAACGTTACATAATGTCTTCATCAATATTACTCGTGTTTATGTCAATATTTTCTAATGATCTTTCTGATACATATGCAAATAATGCAAATGTTTCAATCCATGGATAATTTATTTGAAAGTATTGTATTTTATCCATTGTAACCATTGATTTATCCATAAATATTATATTTTTTATATTTTTATTATTTTCAAGAAAATCACATGGTATTATTTCTGTTGTTAAATATTCAAATGTATTTAATCCATAATATATACGTTCCATATGATAATCAGATTGATAAAATATTACTGTATTTTCTTTTGTACTTTGTAAAGATTCTAAATAATAATGAAACGCCGATGTTTTTGTTAATACCCTTCTTTTTATTTCATGTTTATACATTGTATACAATACATTTGGACGTTGATGTCTACATAATGGACATTGATGACTTTTCATAAACCATTGTGATATACATTTTTTACAAAAATTATGATTACAAGGATCTAATTTACATCTTAATGGTTCATTTGGTATTTCTTCAAGACATACACCACATTGAAAATCTGATGAAAATACAATAGATTCATCTTTTTTACCTTTATAACGATGACATAATATATAATCATAATCTTCATTATCCATATGATGACCTAATGATTCTTCTGCTTCATATGAATTATAATAAATATGTTTGATTTTATCAACATTTAATGGTATCTTATGATCACGTATAACTATGTAATCTAATATTCTATTCTCAATTATCTTTTGAATCCAACTATTCTTTTTAAAAAAATAACGTATACCACAATAAATATAAATATGATGATAACTTTCAATTCGTGTTGTTAATGGTGCTACGATCCAAAAGAAATCGTGTGCAAATGTTGATGAATCTAATTTTTGGAAATACATCAACAATGTACTTATTTCTGTTACAACAATACGTTGCCAATATTCATCACTTAATGATTTTTTATTTTTTTCTAAAAAATCTGGTGTAACGATACAAATTTTACAATAATTTACATTAAATTTTTTAGCTTTTTGTGCATTTGAATATACATGTATATCGAATTCATGGTATCCATTCGATATAAATGATTCATACCATACATCTGGATTTTTTGTTACAAATAATATACAACCGTTTGATGATCTTATTGTTGTAGAATCAAGTGAAAAATCTTGATATACTCCAATTTTTGGGTATATATCCATTTCAACGTGATTTTGGCTATATATCCATTTTTTATTTTTTTCAGGACTTGTTGCATTTTTTAAAAATTTTGTAAATGTATCATATGATTCTTTATTATTTAAATTTGAATACCATCCAATAGATGTTATTAATCTTGTATGAGTATCATATATTAATCCTTGTGATTCCATATGAGTCATATAATTTGGTATGGTTAACTCATCATTTGTTGACGTCGACGTTGATGATGTTGATGTTAATGTTATAAATTCTTCTTCCATTTTTTTTATATTAATACTTTTTAATATTCTTTTACATAAATTTTGCCATGAAACTTGATGTTGTACCTGTAGTATTACTAGTTGATTCTTTACCAGCTACATTAACTTTTACAGATGAATCTAAACTATTTGAACTACTTACATTAGTTGGTAAAGCAACACCAATAGCTTTAGTTGGATCATAATATGACATTGATCTACCTGCATCAGCATCAGCAATAGCACGTATACCTTGTGGTTGATTTGTACCACGTAATGGTGATAATACTGGTAATGGTTGTGATAAAATTGAATCTTGATAACTTATTGGACCTTTTGATGTTGGTGCTTCGACTACTTGATTTGCCCAACGTACATGACGTAAACGATCATTACTACCACCAGCCCATGCTAATGATGCATCTTTTGCAATATAATCTTTTGTTTTAGCTTCTAATTCTTTCATTTTTTTCTTTTGATCTTCTTCTTCTGTTGTAGCAGCTGCAACGGCAGTTGAAGTTGAATCATCAACAGCACTGAATTTACTTGTAGCACATGTTAATGCTTCCATAGCATTCTCTGGTTTTTCACAACTTGTAAACTT
>JACCEC011326748.1_pt1 | contig 16058 bp, 16 predicted proteins | sample 7450121 | NCBI WGS metagenome assembly JACCEC01 (sample SAMN15323455, study PRJNA562643) | freshwater metagenome | isolation source: river surface water | place: USA:Blue River Watershed | collected 2017-08-18 | reverse complement strand
TGATGGTGGTGGGGCCGCTGAAATTCAAATCACCCGCAACGTCGATTCCGTCATAATTGGTGCCGCGTCCATCGAGTGTGTTACCGATCAACTCCCAGACAACGGAGGAACCAGAGCCATAGGTGAGGTTGCTGTCAAAAGTTTGAATTCCCGGGCTAAAACCTGGCGTGTGAATGCCGTTGATCGTCACATTGCCGCTGATCGTTCCACCACCAGCCAGTGACTGGCCCGAAGCAATGCTGAAATTGTTACCTCGTCCCGTAACATCGAGTTTGGCGCCATTGGCAATTTTGATGCTCGAAGAGTTGGCAATCGAACCACTGCTACCAATCGCAAGCGTGCCGGCATTGATCAGGGTCGCTCCCGAATATGTATTGGTGCCATTGAGGGTGAGCTTGCCTGGTCCGGTAAAAGTCAGATTTCCGGTGCCCGCGATAGTGCCGTTTTCCGTAGCTCCCAGACGTTGATTGAGATTGAGAGTGGAAAGATCGAGCGCGCTTGATCCTGTGTTGGTAAAAGTGTGAACCGTGTAACCCGCAGCCGTGCCCGTGCCGGTAGCTACGTTGCCACCTGTGCCGGCAGAAGCTCCTTTGTAGCGCACCACAACGAGACCTGAACCGCCGTTGCCTCCTGAAAATGGATTGCTGAGAGAACCAGCGCCACCGCCACCGCCACCTCTGTTGGCAGCGGCATGGCTGCCTGCCATGTCAAGGCCGCCCGCTCCACCGCCACTACCGCCGGTTCCCGCGCTCCCTGATAATCTTTTGCCACCACCGCCACCAGATCCATAAGTCACGGAAATGCCACTGATTGAATTCCCAATACCAGTTCCCCCAGTTCCGCCTAGACTGGCAGTTCCAGTACCTCCCGCAGCTCCAGCGCCGCCGCCGCCACCACCAGACTGAGCACCTGCGTCTGTGGAATTGCCAATGGCGCTCCCCCCCTGAAATCCTTTGCCTGATGTCCCGCTGGCAGCAAGCCCGACCACGCTTGTGCTTGCTTGGGCGCTGCCACCGCCGCCCGAGGCGCCGACCGTGGCATTTGAAATCAAGACTTGCCCGTTGAATCCCAAGCCACCCGCACCGCCGCCACCGCCCTGGGCACTGACATTCGTGCCGCCGATATTCAATGAGGATGAGCCGCCGATACTTCCCGTCGTCTGAGAAAGAGTCCCTGTGGCAATGCCTCCAGCGCCACCCGTTCCCACTGTCACGGCATAGCTTTGAGCCGTGATCTGTGATGCGGTTCCAGAGATCACCTGTCCACCACCGCCACCTCCGGCATTGGAGTTGTTTGCCCCGCCACCACCGCCGCCACCGCCGATGACCAGATATTCCACGGCAAACTCCAATCCCAAACTCAGACCGCCGGTCGTAGAACGATCGACACTAAAGTTTTGGCTGCCGGAAGTGCCGTCCAAGGTGACAAAGGTCTGACCATACGACAGGGAAGGTAGCAAGAAGCAGGCTAGCGCGGATTGGCGAAGTTTCATGAGGTAAAGGGGGATTTTGTTCGCGCTCGGGGGAACGCAAAAAAATTCGATTCGGGGCAACGGCAACAGATTGTATCGAGTTGTCGTCACGCGAACTATGCAGACATCTGATGATTCTTCACAAGAAAAAAATCGCACCTCCGATCTGCCACGGCCATGAAGGTGGCACGTTCTGCGAGCAGATGGTTTCTTTTTTTCATCCTATCCCCCATCGGTTTTGCATTGAAGGAATGAAGCGGGCATGATTCGATGGCTCTGTGAGTGATTCCTTGACACTTCTCGGCAATTCCCAGACGCAATGGCCGCAATCTCCAGATCAGGCGAAACTGGAAACGTTTCCGAACCGCAGCCCCCAGCAGGCTTACTGGGTGCATCTCGATTTCCCGGAGTTTTCGTCACTCTGCCCTGTGACAGGACAACCCGACACCGCCCGCATCCAGATTCGCTACATCCCCGACAAGGTTTGCGTGGAAACGAAGTCCTTGAAATTCTATCTCACGTCGTTTCGCAACTCCCAAGCCTTCAACGAGGAAATCGTCAATCGCATCTTGGCTGATATGGTGCGCGTTCTGGAACCGAAGCGTCTGGTGGTGCGAGGCGATTTTTCACCTCGAGGGGGCATCTCTCTTACCGCCCAAGCATCGCACCCAGCGGCAGAATGGGCGGGTTTGTCGATCGACGAGGTTTGAGCCCTTAACCTGAGCTAGATCGATAGAGACAATGAATTCCAGTAACTTGGTCATGTGGGGTCTACTCGCTCAATACACCATCAAAACTCGTTGACCTTGTCGATCTTGAGCAGCCAACCGGCTTCCCCTGCCTTGAGTTTGTATTGCAACTGACGGGTCTTGCCTGTGGGTTGGGCGTTGGAGTCGCCATCCTTGTAAAGTGGGAAACGGCGCAGGAGTGAGCCCTCTCCGACGGCAAATTGGTCGTGGCCCATGTAGCCTTTCTTGTTTGCCTTGTCCTCTCCCAGATCGGGTAGGAAAATTTCGGTCAGTGACTTCTTTTGGTTGGCTGCGTAGGCAACCAGCGAGCCATAACCTCCACTGCCGGCCGAAGTGATGTAGACATAGATTTCCGGAAACCCATTCGCATCAAGATCCTCGACCTCCGCGCCGGTCACCGCGCCGTCCACCTCGACCACGATGGGCTTGTTCTCTCCTTCCAATCCCGTGGGAATGATGGTGAGTTTGTTCAAAGAACCTTCGTTCGGGCACTTCACATGAAAGTTTAGACCTTGCAGAGCCAGATTTTTATCGAAACCCTTCGCCGGAGATGTTTCCTCAGCCATCGTGAGGAAGGAGCACGCGGCAAGAGTGATCAGGGTCAAGAGCGGTGTTGCATGGATGTTCATCGGGATCTGTGGTTGTGGGTTGCGGAGATGCGCTGGGTTCGCTTGGGTAGGAGAGTGGGGGAATGAACTCACCCGTCATCGCTGCAGTCAATGCATTTGTTCTCTTGGCAATGTTCAGGCGCTAGGGTCGTCGTCTCGTTGGCCGGATTCATGATCGTTCAAGAAGTAGCAATCAAACGAGATTTCCAAGCCAAGATCAGCCAGACGTCTCATCTGAGGTGGGGACAAGGTTGGCCCGCCATGCCCAGAGAAAGATAGCCAGTAAAAGGAGAGGATCGCCTGCCATCCACGTTGGTGAATCGCGGCAATTGCATGATCCTTGCCTACCAAAGTTTTCAATATCCAGTCGATGTGGTCACGGGAATCCTTACTATTGACATGATCCTTGGTAGAAAGAAACCATCCTGATAACTTATTCAAAATGGGACCATTCCGGCTCGCTCTCGTTTCACCAGATGTCTGCGACTTGGATGGATGAATGCCGAGAAGTGATGTGACTTCAAGGGGATTCATGTCACTACCCGTGATGCATAAAGTTCCATACGTCTTCTCACAGGTTGGATAATTTGGATTGTTTGGCGTCATATGTGGGTAGTGTCCGCTTTTGTGATTTCTGGTGATTGGGCCTCGTAATCCGAATAGGGATATCCGCCATTCCCCACGATCTCAATCAGGCTAATGTATCCTTCGTTGTCCAACCAAACCAATGAGTCTGCGGAGCCGAGAGGTAAAGCTTCCGATACAATGATGAGTCCATCGATTGGGTTTCTCATGTCGGGTCGCGCATCTTCGATACGACGTTCTTTCAAATCAATATCGATGAAAACCCCAACCCCTGTAAACTCTCTGTGCTTCAACTTTGCGACACGAGACTGTCGCAGCAATTCCGCAGAGCCAACCCGCGTAGCTGCTCTCTGAAGAATGGCGATCTCCAATTCGCTAAGCATTGTATCGGCTAGTGCGCGCATATCGGTTTCACTGTTTAGCTCATCCATGGAGAGGAGGAAAGTTCCAATTCAAATTGCAGCATTACCTTCCGTTGAATGTGTCGGTTGCTTTCGCTTCTTGTTTTGTTGGTCGATTGCGGTAAGGCGCTGCAAATGCACCTCGGGCATCGAATTGTCCCCATGATTCGGTAGGATGCCCACGATATCCAACTCTAGAGCTTTTGTGACACTCATCGCAATATCCTTGCCATAGTTGCGAAAAAATCATCCCAACAGAGCGGGGCGGCAGGATTGATCATGACGCGGCTTTTTCTTTTGGGGTTACTCTAGGCAGGTTGAATTCCGAAACGACACGACCTTGCTGATCAAAGAGAAGAATCTCGTCAAAATAGGGCTCCAACCTCGGCTCATGATAATACTCCTCCTTGATCATCAGGCGCGGTCCGTTCGCGAAAAAAGAGTCGTTATTTTTCAGCTGAGTGAGCTTCAGGTTTCTGCCTACATAGGTGTATTTTGTAGCACGGATGCGGAAACCATCCGATAGCTTCCATTCTTCCCATGCACTTGTATACCCTCCCCTGGCACCGCCAAGCATCCTTGTGCTGGGAATGCCATAGAGTTGGAACTGGTAGAAAATTTTCTCCCTGGGGATCCCTTTCGAGTGGACTGAATCTCGCAACACATTCATAGCCACGAGGTGATCGGACATCGATGCGTTTGGCGTTGATATCGCGCACGATGCCAACACGCATACGAATACGATAAGCGCAGACAAAGCGGCGTATCGAAAGAATTTCATGATTCTAGTAACTTCGAGGTCTAGCACCAGACTAACAAGAGCGCCCCTTGTTTCAGGTTGTGGTTTGTCACTACCCTCCGACTTCATTCGGGGCGAGCAGTGGCTTGCCCAGTGCCAATTTGTTCTGCTTTGATTCTCTCCGCCAACCAGACTTTCACGATGGATTGACGGGTCACTCCAACTCTCTTCGCCTCTCGATCGAGCGATGTGATCATCCAATTCGGCAGATCGACATTCACACGCCGCTGCTCAAGGCCGGGGCGCGTCGCCTTGCCCCAGTCGAGGTGCGCGGAAATGTCCTCGCCGTCATCGAATCGGCGATCGAGTTCCTCAGCTGTTATAGTATCCTTCTTCTTCACCATGGCGTGATCTCCTTACTGATATGATTCTGATTCGGTCTTCTCTTACCGTGAAAATTGCTGTCCACAGTTTGCCTGCGTAGGGAGCAATGATGGCGTATCGTGGTTCAGTCTCACTACGAGCTGGTATCACGAGACGATATTCATCGCACCACAGGAGTTGAGCCTCAATGAAGTCAATCCCATGCTTTTCAGCGTTGGTCTGGGACTTTACTTCATCAAACTCAAAATCCATAAAGGTATAATAATGGATCAACGGGCCGGATCAAGGCGAATTTTCAGCAACGTAAAAGTTCACTCCCAGCGAGCGGATTTGCAGAAGGTCTTCTTGCATGGATTTTCTCTCGAACAGCATTCATCCATGTCCCGCTCGATTATTGGAAGCAAACGCGAATTGCGCTTGATCGAAAATCAAGCTTTCGTTGCAACAACAGGGGATTTCCCGAGAAATCCTATACCCTCGATTTCAGGCGATGTCTGCGATTTATGGTGAGCCAACTCCTCGTTGATGAAACATTTTTCCCGCGCATGGCGTAGTTTTCCCGGTTCCGCGCTGCAACTCCGCTTGCGTGAACACAAAACTCTGATATTTTTTCTGTCTGACAACATGAAAACCCGCATCACTTCCCTTTTTCTGGCCTCGCTGACTCTTGCCATGGGCCAAAACGGCAATCGCAAGGAACATCATTCGATGGAGCCTGTGGTGCCGGCGAATTTGATTCCGCCCGCTCCTGTGTTGAGCCCGGAGCAGGAGCTCAAAACCTTTCAACTTGCACCCGGATTCGCGATCGAGGCCTTTGCTACCGAACCACTGGTGGAAAAACCCATCGCGCTGGATTTCGATCCTGCGGGCCGCGCCTGGGTGGTGGAAATGATCGGCTACATGATGGACTTGGATGGCAAGGATGAAAAAGTGCCGCAGGGTCGCATCGTCGTGCTGGAAGATACGAATCAAGACGGCAAGGCCGACAAACGCACGGTGTTTTTGGAAAAAATTCTGCTGCCCCGCGCGGTGGCGGTGTATCCCGATGGCATTCTTTATCTCGACGATCAGGATCTGCGCTGGATCAAACGTGACGGCCTCAAGCCCGTGGGTGAATCCATCGTGGCGGCGCCGAAGTTCATCGAGGCCGGCAACGTCGAACACAAGGTCAATGGCCTGGTGCGCAATCTCGACAACTGGCACTACAATGCGAAGTCCGGCAAGCGCGTGCGCCGCGATGGCGACAAGTGGCTGGTGGAGTCTACGCCTTTCCGCGGCCAATGGGGCATCGCCCAGGACAACTACGGCCGCCTCTATCACAACAACAATTCGACGTTCCTGTTCGGCGATTTCCTGGCTCCCAATCTGCTCGCTGGCAATCCCGGCGTGAATCTCAAAGTGAACGATGCCTCGCAGCTCGGGCCGAACAATACCTATCCTGCCCGCGTGACGCCGGGTGTGAACCGCGCTTACATCCAGAAATCGAACGGTTACACATCCGACACCCTTGATCCGAAGACATTCAAACTGCTGCTCACCACTGCCTCCGCCGGTCCCACGATCTATCGCGGCACCAATTTCCCTAAGGAGTGGCAGGGTCGCGGTTTCACGCCGGAGTCGGTGGTGCAGTTGGTCAAGACCATCGCGATCGAGGAAAGCGGCACCAAACTCATGGGTTCGCATCCGCTGGGCAAAAGCGAATTTTTGACATCCACGGATGAACGGTTCCGTCCGGTGAACATGTACAACGCGCCCGATGGTTCGTTGCTGGTGTTGGACATGTATCACGGCATCATTCAGGACCGCTTCTTCATGACTTCCTATCTGCGCCAGCAATACGCCTCGCGCAAGCTCGATGGCCCGGCCACGGGTCAGGGGCGCATCTGGCGCATCACGGCGAAAGCAGGCAAATTGGAAAAAATTGCCAACGCCGAGACCATGAAGGCCGAGGATCTGGTCAAACAACTCGCACATCCGAACGGCTGGCATCGCGACATCGCTCAGCGCGAGCTGGTCAATCGCAAGGATCTTACCGTCGTGCCTTTGCTGGTGAAACTTGCCGGCATCCATGAGCATCCGTTTGGTCAAATCCACGCCCTGTGGACCTTGGAGGGTCTCGGCAAACCCGATGCAGAAGCGGTGACAAAGGCCTTGAAGGCATCGGATCCCAAAGTGGCCGTTTCCGCCTTGTGGGCAGCGAGCAAACTCCCCGAAGCCGAGATGCAGAAGTTGTCTCCTGCATTGTTGGCATTCGCACCGAAAACGGAGGAGCAGAAAGTTTATCTCGCCCGTGTGTTAGGTCCGCTGGGCACTCAGGAGGCATTCGCACGCTTGCACAAGTTGCTCGAGGACAACGCGAAAAATCCTTTGATCAAAGCCGCTGCTTTTGCCGGGTTGGATCAGCACGAGACCGCCTTCAAATCGCAGATCGAGGGCAAGTACAAGGATAAGACCTTCCTTGCCTGGCTCGACCAAGGCGCAGCCAGTGCCGGTAAAGCCGCGGTCTCCGGTTCCGGATTGAAAGGCGAACATCTTGCTTCGTTCGAACGCGGCAAGGCGCATTACTCGGGTGCCGCAGCGTGTTTCGGATGTCACGGTGCCTCGGGCGAGGGCGTGCCGAATTTGGGTCCACCGCTCGATGAATCCGAATACGTGACGGAGAGCCCCGAGCGTTTGGTGAAAATCCTGCTGCACGGTCTCACAGGTCCGGTCACGGTGGCGGGCATCGAATACAAGCCCACCGCCGACATGCCTGGGCTCATGCAGAACCCGCTGATGAAAGATGCGGACATCGCCGACATCGCCACCTACATCCGCCACGAGTGGTCGAATAAAGCCTCAATGGTTCCTGTGGAAACCGTCACCAAGGTGCGCAAAGACACCGCTTCCCATACCGGTAGTCCGTATCGCGCGGAGGATTTGAAGTGATCGTGCGGGTTGAATCACTTCCGATGTTGTGCAAGATTCAGTAAGTTCTCCCGCTCGAACGGTGCGGAAGACTTCTTTGTATCCTTAAGGTCTGAAATGAAAATCGCGGCGTTGAAGTGTTTTCCGTTTCGGTGCTGGATTGGTTTTTTGTAAGAGTATTTGTTGGATCAGGAAACGATGATGTTTTACGTCACACCTGTTCGGCGATTTTGAAGGCTCGTCTGAATGGGGACAGGAGGAGGGTAAGCGTTGGGTTGGTGATGGTCACTGGCCATACTCCTGGCATTTTGCTGTGGCGAAGCCATTTTACGAATTAACCGCGGGGATAACGCCAGTATGAAGCGTTATAATGATGAGACTGCGATCGCTCGAAGAGTGTTCGGCAAGTTTCAACTCAAATTATATCCTCTTATGATCACATCAATTCTCAAACCATCAGGTCGATCTTTTTTACAATTTGCCCCATCTACTTTTAGCATGCTGACAACTTGTGTTGTCTCGGGCGTAGCGCTTATGTTCGGGCAACGCCTTTTGGCGCAATCGGGCGAAGCTAAGTTTCCAGCGACGGCAGCTGTGCATGCGGACTCTACGGTTGCATACAGCATGAAATTCACTGGTGGCAGTGTTGATGCACTCGAGCAGGAACTAAAGGCAGCGTTTCCCAAGGATAATGTGGTGGTCACTCCGTCCGCGAGAAACACCAAACTCAATGTGGGGGATTTTGAGATTCGTGACGTGAGTCTGCACGAGCTGGCCAAGTCGATTGAATTTGTAAGCGATAGCAAACTGATCGTCGAGGTCTCGGAAGGTGGCGGGGCTGATGCGAAAACCAACATTTGGCGTATTGGCAGTCGGTTGGCGACGATTCCATCTACGCTCATGCAGTTGAAAATGTGCTCGGTCGCAACACCGAATTTATTTGTCAGTGAAAAAAAAGTAGAACGGGTGAAACATGCTGCCGAAAAACTGGAGAAGGACAGGCTACAGAGAATTCTCGACTCCACGAGGGCTGGATTTAACGAGATCGTTGGCGGAGCGCGCATTGAATTACTACCTGATCAGAACATCATGGTGATCGTGGGGTCTGAAGATGGTGTTTCTGGAATAGAGAGTTTTATCAAAGCAGCTGAAAAACTTGCAGCGGATGAGATTGCCGAACAAAAGGCGACAACTATGGCCAGGAGAGCCGAAGAAAAAGCGCGCGAAGATCTCGCACGCAAAGCTAAGGACGATGAAATCGCAATGCGTGAACAGTTGGAGGCACGGAGACTAGCATTAAAAGAGCAGATGGAAGCCACGATTGCCGGATCTCGCGAAAAGGAAGTCATGATGGATGAACGCTTCAAGAGATTGAAAGATGCGATGGAGGAAAAGCGAAAGGCGCTGGAAGAACAGATGACTCTTCAAAAGGATATGAGTGAATCACGTCGAAATCATCTGAGAGCCGAGTTGGATGCCATCATTTCCAATTCCACAAGAATTTTGGCGGAGGAGGAGGTCAGAAATGCAGAGCAGATGGAACGCTTGAAAAGCAATCTGATCGACTTGAATACGGAACTTCGCATTTTGGATTCCAGACTTAACAAGCAAAAGTAGTTCCTTTCTTCGGCAGGTCGTCCCGTCATCGTTCTTGGATTGTATGGAGATTGTCTCAAATGAAGAGCCATACGGACTCACATTGGAAAGCCGTACGCGATTGCTTGCCGCGGGCGACGACGAGGCGTGGAGATGGTTTCACGAATGTTATTATCTGTCACTCTTGCGCTATGCCATGCGACGTTGTGGTGATGCCGATTTTGCCGACGAAATCGTGCAGCAAACATATTTGCGAGTTGCTAGGCATGCCAAATCATTCGCTGTTGAATCGGATTTCTGGGCTTGGTTGAGTTGCATCGTGCGCTGTGTTGCGATTGATCATGCAAGGGCTGTCACAAGACGCAGCACACTGATGGAAAAATTCGCACACTGGCGCGCAATTCATACGGAGGAAGAGACTTCATGGACCGCTGTTCATCAGCATCATTCTCTTGCAAATGATGCGCTATCACGCCTTCCAGTTGAAGATGCGGCGCTTCTTCGCCATAAATATTGCGATGGCAACACCACGGAAGAACTCGCCATGATGTTGGGCATGTCACCGAAAGCGATGGAACATCGCCTCGCGCGTTTGCGTGAAAAACTCCGCGAAATTATCTTGAGCATCCAATGAATCAACCATCCGATTCCAACGAAAACTTATTGCAATGCCTTGTTTCCGAGACCAAAAATCTCGCGCTTATGGCGGCACGTGAAGCCAGAAGAACTCGCGCGCTCAGAAGGCGGTGCTACCATCAGCTTTCATTTTTCTCTGTTTTGCTGTTTTCCGGTATTTGCATTTGGCTTGTCCTTGTAAGATTCGGCAGTCGTCATGAAATAACCAACAAACATGTTTTTCCCGATAAGAGCAATGTGTCGGCTAAGCCGACGCATAAGTTGATCGCGCGCACGTTAGATCAGGCAAAGAATCAAACACTTCCTGCGCCTGCGGGAATCACAGTTCACCAACAAAAGGTCTTGGAGTCCGGTCGTGGTCTGCCGTTTGTCATTGTCCATGACAATATGGGAAAACGCGTCCGCATTTATGTCGTTGAGCGATGAATTTTCACGTCTCGAGACAATCGGAGTTCCTGGATTCGCAGCATTCTTTTTGATAAAACACCCGAGGAAAACTGGCCGGTCGTCTGGCATCAGAATCTCACCATCTGCGTCGCAGCGCGTCATGACCTGGAGGGCTACGGACCCTGGTCCGCCAAATATGGAGTGGTTCATGTGCGGTCGCCTGCGGAATTGTTAGCAAACATGATTACGCTGCGACTTCATCTCGATCATACGGCTGCCGATAACGGGGCATTGCGAGTCATCCCCGGTAGCCATCCCGCGGGGCGTTTTTCTTCTGCAGCGATACCACGTGTCACGAGGGAAGATGAGGTTGTTTGCGATTGCGCCGCAGGAGATGTGCTGATCATGTGTCCGCTGCTGTTGCATGCGTCCTCTCGTTCCGTCGCTCCGGCACGACGTCGTGTGATCCACATGGAATATGCCCGTGATGCAGATCTGCATCCCTCTCTGACAAGGAATGAGCCTTGAACAAAGCCTCGATGGTTTCTGTGAAAACCGTTGACAAGTTGCGCAAAGACACCGCTTCCCGCACTGGAAATCCGCATCGCGCGGAAGAATCCTTCATCAAGCACTGAAACAATAAAATCGCGGCGCTGAAGTGTTTTCCACTTCGGTGCCGCGATTGGTTTTTCCGCGAGAAAGTTTGGTTCGATCAGGCGAAGACTTGATCCACGGGGACTCCTTTGTCGGCGATCTTGAAGGGGCGTTTGGAGGGGGACATGATTACCAGATCGTGGGGCAGGCCGAGGGCCTTGGCGATGGTGGCGTTGAAGTCCTGCACGGTGACGGGATCGGCTTTGACTTTGCCGCCGCTGGCATCGGTCTCGCCGTGCTTGTAGCCGCCCTTGATGCCGCCGCCGGCCAGCAGACAGGTGTAGGCGCTGGGGTGGTGGTCGCGACCGTCCTTGTGCTCGGCCTTGATTTCGGGTGTGCGGCCGAATTCCGTGGCCACCACGACGAGCGTGTCCTTGAGTTTTCCACGTTTATCGAGGTCGGTGATGAGCGCGGCGTAAGCTTGGTCGAACTCCTTGCAACGGCCCTCCACAGCGGTGAAGTTATCGTAGTGCGTGTCCCAACCGCCGAGTTGCACTTCCACAAAACGCACGCCATGCTCTACCAGGCGGCGGGCGAGCAGACAGCCCTGAGCGAAACGACTGGAGCCGTAGAGTTTTTTCGTGGCTTCGGATTCCTCGTTGAGGTTGAAGGCTTTCAGATCCTTCGAATTCATCAAACGGATTGCCTCCTGATAGAGGTCCTGGTAAGCCTGCACATCCGCATTCGCGTAGCGACCGTGGAATTGTTTGTTGAGTTTATCGGCAAGCGTCAGGCGGCGATCGAAGTCCTCCTTGGACACATTGCTTACGCGATGAGAGTCCTGCAATCCTTCCTGCGGGCTGCCGATGGGTGCGGCGGCATACTTGGCACCGAAAAATCCACCGCCAGAATGATCGGCGGGGGTATCGATCGACACAAACCCGGGAATTTCCTGATTGATGCGTCCGCCGAGTTTCATCACCCATGAGCCGAGCGAGGGATGCTTGATGGTGCCGCGCAGGTTGTAGCTGGTGTGCATCACATAAGCACCTTGTTCGTGGGCGCCTTGGATGGAAGTCATGGAATTGATCACGGCGACCTTGTCCATCACCTTCGCCGTCTCGGGCAGATAGTGACCGACCATGATGCCGTCCGCGGCACTGGCGATGGCGTTGGTCGGTCCCATCACTTCCTTTTTCTTCGGCTTGGGATCGAAGGTATCGACGTGGCTCATGCCGCCCGACATGAAGAGATAGATTACGTGCTTGGCCTTGGCGATATCGGCAGCGGAGGCGGGAGCAGCTTCGGCGATACTAGCGCCTAGCATGGGGAACAAATGCACGCCGAGATAGGTGCGTGCGGCATTGGAGAGGAATTGCCGGCGGGTGAATTCATCGGGTTTTTGAAATGGGTTCATGGTCGTAAAGGGTGGGCGAGGGGTTGGTTTATTGCAGGAACAAAAATTCCGAGGACATTACCAGGGCAGAAACAATGTTGCGAATGCCGTTTTCTCCTGATGCGGTGATTTCCTCCTTCATCCAGCCCATTTCCTCGGCGGTGGGTGGGCGGTTAAGAACGGCCACGTAGATGCGGCGGATTTTTTCCTCATCGGTCTTCGCGCCTTTCAGCCCTTTATACAGGTGGGCATCGGGGTTGTTGACCAATTGCCGTTGCACAAAGCCGTTCATCAAGGAAAGCACCTGACCGACGTTGGGATCGCGGCTGGCGCCTTCGACCACATCGCGCTCGGATTGGCCGAACAAGTAGAGGAAGTGCGAGCGCGGTGCGGGTGAGGGGAGTTCCGAGGCACGAACTTGGGCATCGTTGTTGTAGCGTTGCACGGCGTTCATGGTCATCATCGAATCGCCGCCTTTGCCTCCGCCGCCACCGCTCTTGATCTCGGACATGAACCGGGCGAAGTAATCGCGCACCTCTTTTTCCGATTTCAGGGCCAGCACTTCTTTCGACAACTGGGACATGTTTTTCTGTCCCACCAGCACGGGGCGACCATTGAGGTAAATGCGATCATCCAGTGTGCGTAGAGGTTTTTTGTCGGGATCGCCACCGGCCAGCGTGATCAAGGAGTCCCAAATTTGTTCGGCGGTGAGACGTTCGATCTTGCGACCATGGAAGTCATCACCGGTTTCCACGGTGGAGGGATTCGGATTGGTGGCAAATTGGAAGGTTTTGGTGAGCATGAGCACGTGCTGGAAATCGCGCAGATCGTATTTGAGATCCATCATGGTCTGAACCAGGTGCATCATCAGCTCGGGAGCTTGGGTGTCTTTGGCGGGGATGAATTCATCGACGGGTTCGTAGAACCCTTTGCCCATGATGCGTTTCCACATGCGGTTGGCGATGACGGAGGGGAACTGCTCGCCGTTCTTGGTGGTGATCCACTCGGCCAGTTGCTTGCGGCCATCGTTTTCATCTTTCTTCTCTGACATTCTCACACCTTTGCCAAAGGGTGTTTTGGCGCCGACCATTTGGCCAGGCTGGGCGTCGCGGTATTGATAGTCGGATGGCAGGCTGATGCGTCCCGCACCACCACCGGATAGGCTCATGCCGTAGACCTTGTCCCACATGATCTGGGCGATGTTATACTCCTGACCCATCGCGCGGCGGTCATCGCGCAATTCGTTCCACAGTGGCGCCATGTGACGTTGGTTGAGGGTGTCCTGACCGTGAGTGAAAGCAGCGAGTTGGTAGAAATCATGGCGCTCGGTCTTGCCGAAGGGGTCGTCGTGACACTGGGCGCACTCCATCCGTGAACCGAGGAAAATGCGCATGGAGTTCGCCAGGTTGTCGAGCGGCATGCCCCGGTCGCGTGTGTAATAACCCACCGCCGCGGTTTTCTGATCCCAGCCATCGCCCTCGGCGGACAGCAATTGATAGACAAACTGATCCCATGGCATGTTTTCGGTGATGGCCGTGCGCACCCAGTGGCGGTAGGGTTCGTTGTTCGCGGTGGTGCCCATGCGACCATCGGCGAGGCGCAACAGATCAAACGCCCAGTTGGTCATGTGGCTGGAATAGCCTTTCGATTGTAATAGGTAGTGCACTAGTTCTTCGCGCTTGGCAGGGTCTTCGATTTCCAGAAAGGCTCGTGCTTCCTCGATCGTGGGGATCCTGCCGACGCTCACCAAAAAGGCTCTTCGCAAAAAAGTGGCGTCGTCCGTCACCTGCGGCACGGGGAGTTTTTTCTGTCGATAAAAATTCGCTACCGCTTGATCGACTTTCAGTGCGGCTTTTTTGAGTTCCGCCAGTTCTTGCTGTTGTCCGGGAGATTCAGCCGCCGTCAAAAGACAAGGGATGCATGCGAGAACGAGGATTAACCGTTTCATAAGTGAAAAGCATACTGGGTGAATGCAGAGCGTCAATATCATTTTTTGGCATCGTTTGGCAGGTGTAACTGGTATGAAGTTCCCATATACTGTTTTTTCTCCTTGCATTCTTGCGGGCGAGCCATAGGGTTTCTGGTAACTGATCGATCGATCAGCCATCATAATCAGGAGCTATGCTCCTTCATAAAAACCAAACACATACATACGATGAAAACCAAAAAATGGACCCGTAAAGGTTTCACTCTCGTGGAACTTCTCGTCGTGATCGCGATTATTGTTGCGCTCGCGGCTCTCGCTACTCCAGCCATCTTGCGTCAGCGCAAGAAGATGGACATGACACAAGCCATCAGTAACTCCAAGCAAATCTACTTGGTGTTGCAGGACTTCGACCAAGACTTCGGAAATTTTCCCGATCAAAATACCGCTACGCAGAGCCAAGAGCTGCAGCAGTTTACGGGCAACTTTTCCAATCAGCTGCTGGGTCAGTTGATTGCTGGTGGGTACACCCGTTCGGAGGAGATTTTCTTCGCCAAAGGTGGTAACCCCGCCGGTAACAAAAAGCCTGACGATGTGATCAATCCGGTCGCTCGAATTCTCACTCAAGGCGAATGTGGATTCGCTTATGTTCTTGTTACGGGCGGAACCACCAACAGCGGCACTCCCCGCGGTCTGAGCAGCTCTGACAACGGTGGTATTCCGATCTTGTGTGCTCCCGTGCAAACGGGAGGCAATGACGCCGTTTTCAAACCCGATCCCTATGACAACCGTGGTGTGTATCTGCGTGTTGATGGATCGGCCCGTTCCGAGCGCCTGAATCAAAATGACAACCGCGTTCGTATTGGCGGCGGCAACAGTTTGTTCGGTCAAGGCCAAGGCACGGTTTGGGGTCAGGGTACCAATTCCCTTCAACCCAGCGTGTTGCTTCCTCAATAATTCGGGTTTCCACTCGTTGATATCTTCAGGCGGTCCGCAAGGGCCGCCTGTTTTTTATCCCTCGCGAAAAAGAGGGGGCCGTTTCCCTGTAAGCCGGATTCTGTCCCGGTCACCTCGCGGTTGCCATGGACGGTCATTTCTCTTCCCACTTGCGTAGGACCTCACTTGCGTGAAGTGCGACTATTACCCGGAGATGTTGAGCGGGTCGCTCTCCCCTGTTCTGTCTTGCACCACGTGGGGTTTGCCATGCCACCTCGGTCACCCTCGGTGCGGTGGGCTCTTACCCCACCATTTCAACCTTACCTGATTCCCGCATGCGGGACCATCGGCGGTGTATTTTCTGCGGCACTTTCCATCAAGGTTCTCTCACGAGTCCCCTGTCCTCACTTTTCACGAGGCACGTTACCCTGCGGTGTCCGGACTTTCCTCAGCAAGACTTGCGCCTCACTGCGACCGTCCGGGAAACGGCGGGCTCACCCTATGGTCAATCGTAGATCATGGCGAGGAGAATTTTATGCAATCGGGAATGCCTCGGGTGAGTCAATCGGAGCGCGGATTTCAACACTCTTCAAGAAATGCGGACTGAAGGGCAATGCTTTTAAGGATTGGCTATGGCTTTTTCGTCCTAAAGGGACGAATCATGTCAGCCCGCGGTGAAGCCGTGGGTAACGTCACCTCATCAGATTTTTTGCGTCCCAACGGGACGCCTCATCGGGGAACGTGT
>JACCEC012244906.1_pt1 | contig 16060 bp, 15 predicted proteins | sample 7450121 | NCBI WGS metagenome assembly JACCEC01 (sample SAMN15323455, study PRJNA562643) | freshwater metagenome | isolation source: river surface water | place: USA:Blue River Watershed | collected 2017-08-18 | reverse complement strand
TTGATACCGAAACGACAGGGCTCAACGCCGCTTCCGGCGATCGGCTTGTTGAAATCGGCTGTGTGGAACTGGTCAACCGGGTTGAGACCGGGCGGACATTCCATGCCTATTTCAATCCAGAACGATCCATGCCAGCTGAAGCTCAGGCGGTGCATGGCCTGTCGGACGCCTTTTTGGCGGACAAACCCTTTTTCGGCGATCTCGTCGAGGATCTGCTTGATTTTCTGGAGGAAAGCCCGCTCGTCGCGCATAATGCGTCGTTCGACTTTGCCTTTCTCAACCATGAATTGTCGCGCATCAACCGCCCGGACATCGCGCCCGCCCGGATGATCGACACCCTGGCCCTGTCGCGCACCAAATTTCCCGGTGCAAAGCACAGCCTGGATGCCTTGTGCACGCGCTTTGGCATTGATCGGTCGCACCGGATCAAACATGGCGCCCTGCTTGATGCCCAGTTGCTGGCGCAGGTCTATGTTGAATTGACGGGTGGCCGCCAAATCGGCCTTGGCCTGTCCGACGCGCGACCCATGACCCCCGATATGGATGCCGAACGGCCGATTACGGTCAGCCGCCCGGCGCGGGCACCGCGGCCCCATGGCGCGACCCCCGAGGAACTTGAGCGTCACAAGGCGTTCCTGGCCAAGATCAGCGATCCGCTTTGGGCGCTGGGCAGTGACGGGGAGGATCTTGCCGCCGCTTAAGTTGACGAATGGGAAACCATTCCTAGCTAAGAGTCCAGAAAGGAGAGAAATTATGGAAATCCGCGTTTCGGGTCATCAGGTCGATACGGGGGATGCTCTCCGCTCCCATGTGGGGGACAGGCTGCAAGGGATTGCGACCAAATATTTCGCGCGCGCGCATTCGGCACAAGCGACGTTCAGCAAGGGCCCCCATGATCACGGCTTTGTCTGCGACATTGTGATGCATGTCGTCAAAGGCGTTGTGCTCAAGGCATCGGGCAACAGCCCGCATGAGGCGCATCTCGCCTTTGATGGCGCGGCCGACAAGATTGAAAAGCAGCTGCGCCGCTATAAGCGCCGCCTGCGCGATGATCATTCCGGTCCGGCCACCATTGCCCCGCCCGAGGACAATGCCAGCTACACCGTGTTTGAACCGATTCAGACCGAAGAGGTTGAACCCGAAGACAACCCCATCATCATCGCGGAAACCCGCGTGGATGTGCCAGAGGCAAGCGTGTCTGACGCGGTCATGATGCTGGATCTGCGGCACACCAATGCGCTGTTGTTCCGCAATGCCGCCACAGGTGTTCATAACATGGTTTATCGACGCCATGACGGCACGATTGGCTGGGTTGAGCCGCAGTCCGGGGCATGAGTCCCGGGGCGCGGCTTGCGATGGCGGTGCAATGTGCTAAAGGCGCGCACCGAATATCCGGTCTGGACACCCTATGACAGAGATCAGCGCTCTTCTTACGCCCGGCGCGGTAAGTGCCGGCGCCAATATTGCAACCGCAAAGGCGCTGTTCCAGCATCTGGGGCAGGTCGCAGAGCGGGAATATGGCCTGTCGTCCGGCGAGGTCGTGGACCGGCTGACCGAACGTGAGCGTCTGGGATCGACCGGCTTTGGCGGCGGTGTTGCGATTCCGCATGGCAAAATCGATGGGTTGGATCATGTTGTCGGCATCTTCGTGCAACTGGCCCAACCCGTTGATGTGAAGGCCATTGATGACCTGCCCGTTGATCTTGTCTTTTGCCTGTTGTCGCCGCCCGATGCCGGGTCGGAACATTTCAAGGCGCTGGCCCGGGTGAGCCGCTGGCTGCGCGATCGGGCCTTTGTGGCCAAGCTGCGCGGGGCCGGATCGGCGGATGCCATTTACGCGCTGTTCGCGGCCACGCAGACGCGTGACGCAGCCTGATCTGCGCCAGGGCCGGGCATGACGCCCCGGCTTGCCACATCGCTTGATGTCAACGCACTGATTCGGCGCGTGCACCAATCTGGGGGCATGGCGGCGGTCTTGTGCAAGGGTGATGTGACGGCGGGTGCGCTGCTGCTGATCACGCTGGAAAATGGCGTAAATACAGGGATTTGGGAGCGTGCGTGGACACCCGATGGGGTTTACCGCTGGACCCCCGTTTCATCCCAAATCATTGACAATGAACAGAAAATCACAGAGCTTTGGAGGCGACGGCGTGAATCGGATCCAGACCTGTGGGTGGTGGAACTGGACATCGTACATGCCGCACAGTTCGCCGTGGATTTGGACGGCACTGGTTGACTTGAACGGGGGAAAGGTCAAAGCCCACAGCAGTTGAAACAGGCATCGCCGTGCCGCCACCCGCGTTTTTGGGCTTTGGGCGCGAATGCAGTCAGGGGAATGACCCAGCCGCACCGGTTTTTGCGTGGCCTTGGGGCAGACCTCTGCACAGTGTGAACCGTACATGCGAAGCAATCGATTGACAGCGGCCGTAGCCGTTATGTCCCTTCCCATTCTGGGCGCGCTTGCGGCCCTTGCTCCGGCCAAATCGGTCTGGGCCAATGAAACATCTGGCGTTATTGAATCGCGGCAGCTCCCGACACGGTCGGTTGAGCAGGCCCGGACGCCCCGATCCTCTCTTTCCGAGATCCAAATTCCTGAAACCATGGAAGATTCCATGGAGGCACCGCCCACATTATTTGGCCTTGTGGCCGAATTTGCCGGCAAGCCCGCCGAAAACCGCAACATCGAATGTCTGGCCGCCGCGGTCTATTTCGAAGCCAAAACCGAAGGCCTTGATGGTCAGCTGGCCGTGGCCCAGACGATCGTCAACCGCACTCGGTCTGGCCGCTTCCCCTCGACCGCCTGTGGCGTGGTGTTCCAGCCGGGCCAATTCTCCTTTGTGCGGGGCAATGGCTTTCCGCCGATTGCGCGCAAGGGCCGCCACTGGGAAAATGCCTTGGCCATTGCGCATATCGCCGCCAATGACCTGTGGGACTCCACGGTCAATGACGCGCTGTTTTTCCACGCGCGCAGGGTGAATCCGGGCTGGCGGATGCAGCGCATCGCAGCGGTTGGCAATCACGTTTTCTATCGGTGATCGCACCGGGCGGCGAAACGCCCTTTCTTGACCTTCGGGCAGCGACTAGACAGCGGGCATGAGCGATGCCGCTGACCTTCTTGTCGCTGCCGATGTCGTGCGGGGCGTATCCCGCATGCTGTATCGGCATGATTATCTGGGCGTGCCCGAAGTGCCTTTGGGCAATGGCCGGCGTGCCGACATCATGGCCCTTGGCCCCAAAGGGGACGTCATCATTGTTGAGGTGAAGGTCTCACGCGCGGACCTTCTGGGCGATGGCAAATGGCCGGATTATCTCGACTATTGTGATCGGTTCTTCTGGGCTGTGCCGCAGGGTTTTGATCTTGACCTGATGGCACGCACCACGCTTGCCCCAGAGGTGACCGGGTTGATCGTGGCGGATCGCTATGACGCCGCGATTTTGCGGGAACCGGAAACCCGCCCGCTGGCGGCGGCGCGGCGCAAGGCAGAAACGCTGCGGCTGGCGCGCATGGCCGCGCGGCGGATGATGGCGATGTCTGCCGTGCTCGATATTGATCTGGGGCCGCGTTAGGCGGCGCGGAACCAGTGGACGCCGTCCACCATATCCCGGCGCGCCCGGCCATCGGCCAGCAGCCGGTTGAGATGGGCAATCGCCTCTCCCGTCGCCAATTCGCGGTTATGGCCGCCAATGGGGCGGTTGAAGAGCAGGCTGAAACAATCCACCGCGCGCAGCGGCACCTCTTTCAGCCGGGCATGCACATCATCCAGACGGCGGTGATGTTCATCGCGCAGCGCCTTCAGCCGGATGTGCAGGCCGTGGAACGGCTCACCATGGGCCGGGCAGATCAGCAGATCATCGGGCAGGGTCAGCAGCTTGTCGATCGACTCAAGCCATTCGCCCAGCGGGTCTGAATTGGGTTCAGACAGGTTCACTGAGACGTTAGAGCTGATCCGCGGCAACACCTGATCGCCCGAAATCAGCACGCCAGAGGCTTCGTTCAGCAAACAGGCATGTTCCGGGCTGTGGCCAGAGCCGACAACCACGCGCCAGCGGTGCGCGCCCAGATCCAGCACATCGCCATCCTTGATCCGGCGATAGCTGATCGGCATTTCAAAGACCATGCGGGCAAAGCGATCCCAGCCCTTGCTGGCCATATCGGCAATATTGTCTTCATCCCATCCGGCGGCGCGCTGCATCCGCACGAAATCATCGGGCACCGTATCGCGGACATCGGCAATCAGCATCCGGGCGGTCAGCCATTCGCCGCGCGTCATCCACAGATCCGCGCCAAAGCGTTTGCACAGCCAGCCGGCGAGCCCGATATGATCGGGGTGAAGATGCGTGCCAATGACGCGGGTCACCGGCGTATCGGCCAGATCCCCGGCAAACAGCGCCTTCCAGGCATCGCTGCACGCGTGCAGCAGCATGCCGGCATCCACCACCGCCACGCCATCGCCCTCATCCAGCAGCCAGCTGTTGATATGGCCAAGCGACCCGGGCATCGGGATGCGCGCCCAGCGCACACCATCTGCAATGCGATGCAATTTTCCCGGCCCCGGTGCGAAATCGCCCCAAGGATAGGTCAGCCCGGCACTGCTGGTGGCCGTGAAACTTTCATCGGCGGTCAGCGAGGCATCCGGAGTATCGGGTTCAGGCGTCCGATGGGCGGCCAAGATCTGCCTCGGCGTCAGCTGCGGCCGCTTCGGCGGCACGGGCGGCCGCGTCGCGTTCGGCGCGCAATTCTTCGATCAATGCGGCCCGATCCCCTTCAAGACGCGTGTCTTCCACGGCCTTGATGCCCTTCATCTTGGCGGCCTTGGCTACGGTCGCGTCCAGTTCCCGCTGCGAACACAGGCCCAGCGCGACCGGATCCTTTGGGGTGATATCGGCGATGTTCCAGTGCGTCCGTTCCCGGATCGCCTGAATCGTGTTGCGCGTTGTGCCGATCAACTTGCCAATCTGGCCATCCGACAATTCGGGATGGTTGCGGATCAGCCAGGCCACGCCATCGGGCTTATCCTGACGCTTGGACACCGGCGTATAGCGCGGGCCCTTGGTGCGCGTTGGCGCTTCGGGGGCCTTGATCATGACCAGATCATAATTGGGATCGGCCTGACCCTTTTCGATTTCCGCCACGGTCAGTTCACCAGCGCGAACGGGGTCACGCCCCATCAGCTTGGTGCCAGAGGTTTCGTCGGCAATCGCCTGAATTTCCAGAATATGCAGGCCGCAAAAACGGGCGATCTGTTCAAAGGTCAGGGCGGTATTGTCGACAAGCCATGCAGCAGTCGCATGGGGCATAAGCGGCTGGGCCACGGGGATTCTCCCAAAATAATGAGGGCCGCCCCTTACGGAGCGGCCGGACTCTTGCCGCCGATCTAGTCCCGCTTGGCCAGAAGGGCAAGAGTTTCGGTCGATTTTCGCGCGACCCACCCAGAGCCCGTCTTGATTTGAAATGCGTTTCTCTTCACGATCCCGCCAGAGATAAAGGAGACATGGATGTCGGTTGCCCCGAAACTGCCCGGTGAAATTGCCGCCGCGCTGACAGAGCCCAAGGCCTATGGCGAATGGACCGGCCTGCAAGACAAATTTGCCTGGGCGCGCCAGCATGCCCCCCTGGCGGTGGCCGAAGCCCCCGGTTTTGATCCCTTTTGGGCGGTCACGCGCCATGCCGACATCATGGAAATCAGCCGCAATAACAAGCTGTTTGCATCGGGCATCCGCCAGACAACCTTAACGCAAAGCATTATCGATCAGGTTGTCCGCAGCCAGATCCCCGATGGGCACCTGATCCGCTCGCTGGTGCAGATGGATGCGCCAGACCATATGAAATACCGGCTGCTCACCCAGACCTGGTTCATGCCCAAAAATCTGCGCACGCTGGAAGATCGCATCCGCGATATTGCGCGTGAAACCGTTGATCACATGCTCAGCCTGGGGGGTGCGTGCGATTTCGCCAAGGATGTCGCGCTGCATTATCCATTGCGCGTGGTGATGAATATTCTGGGCGTCCCGCGCGAAGATGAACCGCGCATGTTGATGCTGACGCAGCAGCTTTTTGGCTCCACCGACCCGGAATTGAACCGCGCCCGCGCCGAAATTACCGATCCCATGCAGGGCCTGCAGATGCTGCAAATGGTGATTGCGGACTTTGAAACCTATTTCAAAGCGTTGACAGAGGATCGCCGCCGCAACCCGCAAGAAGATGTGGCCACCGTGCTGGCCAATGCCACCGTCAATGGCGCGCCCAGCCCGGATCGGGAATTGAACGGATATTATACGATTGTCGCCACCGCCGGGCATGACACCACATCCGCCTCCACCGCCGGGGCGATGATGGAACTGGCCCGCAACCCGCAGCTGTTTGACCGGTATCGCGCGGCAGAAACGGACAAGGCCGGCCTGATTGAAGAGGCGGTCCGCTGGACCACCCCGGTGCAGCATTTCATGCGCTCTGCCACCGAAGATACCGAAGTGTCGGGGCAGAGGATCAAGGCGGGGGATTGGCTGATGCTCTGCTATATCTCTGGCAATCGTGATGAGGCGGTGTTCCCGGACCCGATGACCTTCAATCCCGATCGCACACCCAATAACCAGATCGGCTTTGGCTTTGGCGGCCATGTCTGCCTGGGCCAGCACCTGGCCCGGCTGGAAATGCGCATCCTGATGGAAGAGCTGCTGCCCCGGTTGAAATCGGTGGAACTGGATGGCGAACCCGCCCGGGCGGAATCCATTTTCGTCGGCGGGCTCAAACGCCTGCCCATCCGGTTCAAGCCGGCCTAAGCCCGGTCAGCGCCGGCCCTGCCGGCGCTGCCGGCAGGCAGGGGCCAGCCCGTCCGGTCCAGGGCCTGCATGGCGGTGGTGATGGCCACGCTTTCCACACTGACCCGAACCACTTTGGCCAACAGGGTGATGCAGCTTTCCTTATAATCGGCAAAGCGATAGCTGTTGAACAGCGCGCGGATTGTTGGGTCCTTTGGCGTTTTTTCCTTATGCTGGTCCAGCACCCAATCAATGCCAGATCGGTTGCCCAGCCGGTACAACCATGCCTCAGGCGGAATGCCGGTTAACTGCGTTTCTTCATCAATCACAATGACGCCGGTTTCGGGCAGGCTTTTCAGCTTGGCTTTGGGTGGGGCGTCATCGGCCCTGTTGGGCGATGGCGTCTCAACCCGGCCCAGCGCAAAGGGGGCCACCTCTTCATAATGGATATGGAGATTCAGCAGCCGCTGCCCCCAATCCGCCCATACTGCAAAGTCCGGGTAAAAGGGGATGCGCGGAAATTCCCGCTTCAGGTTGAGCGCATAGGTTTCCCGATAAACCGGGTCATGCAGCACGGCATAGCAATAGGCAAAAATCGCATCCTTGGTGATGCCCGCGTCTGCGCCATAATGATCGGTAAACTGCGCAAGGCCCCAATTGGTGATATTGTCCACCCGCTCACCCGAGGCGGTGTAGCGGTAGCGGGGGAGATATTGGAAGCCGTCTAGCGAGGCGCCATAATGCAAGTCGGGAAGGGCGCCAACTCCTTGAACGCAAAAAGCAGCGCGAGCGCCCTTGTCACTGAATACAATTGCTTCGTTGGCTCCGCCGATGGGGAAAAACTTTGAGGCTTGCCCTTGTTCGTCAACAAATAAGTCTGATTGATACAGCCATTTATAGGTGAATGGACGATATGTTGACCTGACATGGCGATCTTGATCCCATGCCTCTCTTAGGCGTGCCCTGTGTCGTCTTTTAAGGTTGCGAGACCATTTGAGCGTATCTGGAAAGGTCGCGGCACCCGATGGCGTTGCGTCGTAGGTCTCCACTAGCAACTGGGCTTTTCGCTCTGCGGATCGTCGATCAAAATCATAAACCCATTCATCACGAGCGGTGACGACGCCCGGCGAAAACAGCTTGAAAATCGCGTTATCACGCGCCCTGCCCAGCTTGGTTGCTTTATTTCCAACGGGAATAAGGGCAGACCAATCATTGTCTGGAATATCGACCCACGCCGCATCTTCCCGATGGGGAAGGGTTAACCATCTGCCCGACCCCAGCGACACGCCGCCCAGCCAAGCGAGCTTATCTTCTCCCCGGCCCGGTGGCGCGGCGAGATAGGCGAGCTTTGCCTTGCCCGCATGGCCCTTGCGCTTGATCCAAAAGGATATGGCAACGCCGGTGCCAATACCAAAGACATTGCCTGATCCGGCGACCCCCTTTTTCTTATAATCCCCACCCAGATCGACGATCCAGCCTTCGGCAAAATCCTGCGCCACGATCCGCCGAAAGCCATCGGCCATATGGGCGTCAATGAAACTGCGATTGGTGATGAAGGCAAGGACGCCATCCTCCACGATCCGGTCACTCGCCCAGCGAAAGAAGCGGACATACATGTCGAACATCTTGGTCTTCTGCGCTGTGCTGGCTTTGATATAGGTCGCCTGGATACGCTTATCGATCTGGTCGTATTCCCGGTTCTTGTTGTTATCATTCTCATTCTGCTGATTGGCATTATAGGGCGGGTTGCCAATGATGACGCTGATCGTGCGCTGGTTCTGGCGCTTGACCCGCGCCATATTCTCATCGCTGACAGCGCCGAACATGTCATGCTGGTGCCCGGCATAAATGCCCAGCCCCGCGACATTATCCAGCGTGTCGACTAAGCAGAGATTGGGATATTCCGCGAACTGGCCGGTGATCGCGGCATAGCTCGCCTCGATATTCAGGTTCGCCACATAATAAGGCAGGATCGCGACCTCATTGGCGTGGAGTTCCTCCTTATATTTATGGCGCAGCTTGTCTGGATTGCCGCGAAAATGGTCCAGCAGCTCAACAATATAGGTGCCGGTGCCGGTGGCCGGGTCTAAAATCTCGACGCCCCGGTCGATCAGGTTCTTGCCGAAATGCTGTTCGCACAACCAGTCTGCCGCGCGGATCATGAAGCGGACAATTTCGCCCGGCGTATAGACCACGCCCAGCCGGTCGGCCGCCTTGGGATTATAAACCTTATAGAAATTCTCATACAGGCCTTTGAGGAAGCCCTGTTTTTCCGAATGGCTGTCCAGCACCGCCGCGGTGGAGGCGATGCTGGCATAATAAGGGCCAAGGATTTTCAGCAGCTTTTGCTTTTCACCATAGTCGAACAGCTTTTCCTCCAGCGCATAGAGCGCGGCGGCGACATTATTCTGGCGGTGGAATTCCGGATTATCGAACACCTTGGCAAAAATATCTTCGGTCAGGATGTGCTGGATCAGCATTTCCTGCACATCATCCGCGCTGACCTGCGGGTTGATTGCCTCGCGGGCATGGCGCAGAAAATCGTCCTCCGTGCGTTTGAACGCGCGGGAGGCGGCCCGTTTTTCGGCAATTTTGTCCCGCAGCGCCTCTAGGATAGAGGGCAGGTCGATCGCGAATTTCCGCACCGCTTCGCGAAAGTCTTTCACCTCGGGCCGCTCATAGCCAAAAAAGCGGTTGAGCAGGCGCAACAGCGCATCGACATCGTCCATCGGCGCCCGATCCACCTCATGCCCGCGCTGAAAGAGGACGGCCGTTACGTCATCGGAAAAAAGGATATTGTCCTTGGGATAGCCTTTGCGAAACTTGTCCGCGATGGCCCGGTCCAGCTGGTCATCAACATCTTTGGCTTCCCAATAGCCAAAGGGAAGGCGCATGGTGTTGAGCAGGGCGCCGTCCAAAATGATGCGGTTGCCCTTGGCTGTGATCAGGCTGTGTTCGGCCACAAGCAGCAAATCCCGCCCGCGGCCCCAGCGCCGCAACAAGGCCTTAAAGGCCTCTCTCAGCACAGATTCCCGCCGTGCTCCAGACACAGCCTTAATGCGGTCCAGATCGGACCGATAGTCGTGAATAAATTGGCGGCTCACGCAACACTCCCCCAATATGTGGGGCAATATTGCTGCCAATTTTACAGAATATCAAACCATTTTGGCGAAATCCGACATGCAGCGCACAGGGCGCTGCGCCGTCGCCTAGCCGCGGCCGCGATAGCTGGGGACGTCCTGGTCGGGAATCCAGACTTCGGCCGGTGGCGGGCCGGATTGCCAGAAAACATCAATGGGAATGCCGCCGCGCGGATACCAATAGCCGCCAATCCGCAGCCAGATGGGCTTCATTTCATCAAAGAGCCGCTGGCCAATGCCCACCGTGCAATCTTCATGAAAACCGGCATGGTTGCGAAACGCGCCCAGAAATAATTTCAGCGATTTGGACTCCACGATCGTCTGATCGGGCACATAATCGATCACGATATGGGCAAAGTCCGGCTGGCCGGTTACCGGGCAAAGCGAGGTGAATTCCGGCGCGACAAAGCGGACAAGATAGGGGGAGCCCGGCCGCGGATTGGCGGGATAATCAAGAACAGCCTCTGCCGGGCTGGCCGGAAGCGCGCTGACCTGTCCAAGATGCTTAAGTGTCATGGCCGCGCCTTTACGCTAGGTGGGCGCAGATGACCACACTTATCCCCATTTTTGGCGACCAATTGTCGCTGGACCTGTCGGCGCTGGCGGCGTCTGACCCCGCGGCCAGCGTGGTGCTGATGATGGAGGTGGCCGAAGAAACGCGCGCCGTGCCGCATCACCGGCGCAAAATTGCCTTCATCCTGTCGGCGATGCGGCATCATTGCGCGGCCCTGATCGCGGCGGGATGGACGGTGGATTATGTCCGGCTGGACGATCCCGATAATTGCGGCAGCTTTTCGGGGGAGGTTGCCCGCGCCGTGGCCCGGCATCAGGCCACGCAGATCTGCGTCACACAGGCTGGCGAATGGCGCGTGCGTGCAGCCGTTGCGGACTGGCAGGCCACGCTTGGCATCACGGTCACCATTTTGCCCGACACCCGGTTCATCGCCCCGCCCGGATTTTTCGCGCGTTGGGCCGATGGGCGGCGGCAGTTGCGCATGGAATATTTCTATCGCGAGATGCGCCGGATGACCGGCCTGTTGATGACGGGCGATGCGCCCGCCGGTGGGCAGTGGAATTTTGATGCCGAAAACCGCAAGCCTGCGGAGGCCGGGCTGTTCATCCCGCGCCGCACCGGGACCCCGCCCGATGCCCAGACGCAGGCGGTGCTGGATCTGGTTGCGGATCGTTTCGCCGATCATCCGGGGGATCTGACCGGCTTTGACCTGGCGGTGACGCGCGCCGGGGCGCTCGCCGATATGGCGCGGTTCATGGCAACGGCGCTGCCCGGATTTGGCGATTATCAAGATGCCATGCTGCGCGATGAGCCTTTGTTATGGCATTCGCTGTTATCCCCCTATCTTAATGTCGGGCTGCTGGATCCGCTGGAGGTGTGCCGCGCGGCCGAGGCCGAATGGCAGGCCGGGCGCGCGCCGATCAACGCTGTGGAAGGCTTTATCCGCCAGATCCTGGGCTGGCGGGAATATGTGCGCGGGCTTTATGATTGGGCGGGGCCGGATTATGTGACGCGCAATGCGCTGGGCGCGACGCGGGCCTTGCCCGGATTTTACTGGACGGGGCAGACGCGCATGGCCTGTTTGGCCGCGGCCATCGGCCAGACGCTTGATCTGGCCTATGCGCACCATATCCAGCGGCTGATCATCACCGGGAATTATGCGCTGTTGACGGGGATTGACCCCAAAGAGGTGCATCACTGGTATCTGGCGGTTTATCTGGACGCCTTTGAATGGGTGGAACTGCCCAATACATTGGGCATGAGCCAATTTGCCGATGGCGGGATGCTGGCATCCAAACCCTATGCCGCGTCGGGCGCCTATGTGAACCGGATGTCGGATTATTGCCGGGGCTGCGCCTATGATGTGCGGCAGAAAACCGGCCCCAAGGCGTGCCCGCTCAATGCGCTTTACTGGGATTTTCTGGACCGCAATCGCGCGACTTTGGGGGGCAATCCCCGCCTGGCCATGCCCTATCGCACCTGGGACAAAATGGCCGCCGCCGATCAACAGGCGATCCGCGCCAGCGCCGCTGCGCATCTGGCCCGGCTCGACGCAGAGGCGGCATCGGTATAGCATCGCTGAACCACCCCTTGTTCAGGAGAGTCGATCATGGACGCACTTGTCAGCACGGACTGGCTTGCCAGCGCCTTGGGCGCACCCGATGTGCGCGTTGTGGATGCCACATCGGTGCTGGCATCTGATGGAAAGTCACCGGCGGCCGAATATGACGCCCAGCATATTCCCGGCGCCGTCTTCATGGATTTGGGGGAAATTGTCGACACCAGCTCTCCCCTGCCGATGATGCTGCCCAGTGCCGAAAAATTTGCAAGCCGCATGCAATCCCTGGGGCTGGGGGATGGCAGCCGCATCGTCATTTACGACAACAGCCCCTATAAAAGCGCGGCGCGCGCCTGGTGGATGTTGTCGCAGGTCTTTGGTGCTCATGGCGTGGCCGTGCTGGATGGGGGTCTCGCCAAATGGCTGGCCGAAGGCCGCCCGACCGAAAGCGGTAAGCCCAGCATCCGCCATCGCCACTTCACCGTCTGGAAAAATGACAAGGTTGTGCGCACCAAGGCGCAGATCCTCGCCAATCTCGACAGTGGTGCAGAACAGCTGATGGATGCGCGCGGCGCGGCGCGCTTTACCGGGGCAGAGGGGGATCCCCGGCCCCATGTTGCGCCGGGCCATATTCCGGGCAGCCGCAATCTGCCCTTTGGCCAATTATTCCATCCGGACGGCACCTGGAAACGGGGCGATGCGCTGCGCGCGGCCTTTGAGGCGGCGGGCATTGACCTGTCCCGCCCGCTGGTTGCGACCTGTGGATCGGGGCTGACCGCGGCCAATCTTGTCTTTGGCGCCTATCTCCTCGGCAAGACGGATGTGGCGCTTTATGACGGCAGCTGGTCAGATTGGGGCGCCGACCCTGAAACGCCCAAGGCAACAGGGCCGGCCTGAACGGCGGATGCGGGGCGCAGCCTTCCGTTCGACAGGCGCGCTTCGCTTCGCTAAACCCGCGGCATGACCGATGATTTCAAGACCAAGGCCGAAACCCGCCTGACCCATTCGGGCCGCGGCAAAGGCTGGACGCGTCTGGCCGAAGGGCGGGGCGGCGTCGTCAACCCGCCCGTCTGGCGCGCCTCAACCGTGCTTTATGACGATGTCGCCCATTTGCGGCAGGGCACGCAGCAGAACAGGGACGGGGAATTATTCTACGGTCGGCGCGGCACGCCAACGCAATGGGCGCTGGCCGAAGCCATCACCGATATGGAACCGGGGGCGGCCGGCACCATGCTTTATGCCTCGGGCGTGGCGGCGGTCACCGGGGCGCTGTTATCGGTGCTGAAGCCCGGCGATCATCTGTTGATGGTCGATGCCGCTTATGATCCGACGCGCAGCTTTTGCGATAATTTTCTGCGCCCCTGGGGGGTCGATGTTACCTATTATGATCCCTGTCTGGGCGACGGCATTGCCGATTTGATCCGGCCCAATACGGCCGCGCTGTATCTGGAATCGCCGGGCAGCCTGACCTTTGAAGTGCAGGATGTGCCGGCGCTTGTCGCCTGCGCCAAGGCGCATGGCGTTGCGACCCTGCTTGATAATACTTGGGCGACATCGCTCTATTTCCCGGCGATCGACAAGGGGGTGGATCTCGTCATTTCGGCGGCCACCAAATATCTTGGCGGGCATAGCGATGTGATGCTGGGTGCGGTGACCGCACATCCGGATCACTGGCCTGCGTTGCGGCGCACGGCGCAAATGCTGGGCCATTTTGTCAGTGCGGATGATTGCTATCTTGCGCTGCGCGGCCTGCGCACGCTGCCCCTGCGTCTGCAACAGCATCAGGCGAGCGCGCTGCAGATCGCGCAGTGGCTGGAGGATCAGCCAGAGGTGGCACAGGTGCTCCACCCCGCGCTACCCAGCCACCCCGGCCACGCCTTGTGGCAGCGCGATTTCAGCGGGGCGAGCGGGCTGTTTTCCTTCATCCTGAAAGGCGGGGATGAGGCCGCGCGCGCCGCCTTGATCGATGGGCTGAAGCTGTTCGGCATTGGCTATAGCTGGGGCGGCTATGAAAGCCTGGCCCTGCCCGTTGATCCGCACAAATATCGGTCGGCGACGGCGTGGCAGGCGCAAGGGCCGGTGGTTCGGCTGAGCATCGGGTTGGAACATCCCGATGATCTGATCGCCGATCTTGCCGCCGGGTTGCAGCGCTTTGCCGCGGCCTTGGCCGCAGGCTGAGCCCCCCCTAACGCCGCAGACTATCGCGGATTTCCCGCAGCAGGACGATATCTTCAGGCGGTGCGGCTGGCGTCGCATCAGCCTTGGGCATCAGCCGGTTCGCCCACCGCACAATCAGGAAGATCACAAAGGCCATGATCACAAAATTGATCAGCGCGGTGATGAAGCTGCCATAAGCGAGCACGCCGATCCCGGCGGCGCGCGCCTGTGCCACGGTTTCGATGGTGCGTCCCCCGGCATCCCCCAGCAACAGGAAATGCGTTGAAAAATCAACGCCACCGCCCGTCACAAGGCCGATGACCGGCATCAGAACATCATCGGTGAAAGAGGTGATGATCTTCCCAAAAGCAGCGCCGATAATGACCCCGACGGCCAGATCCAGCACATTGCCCCGGTTTACGAAAGCTTTGAATTCACGCCACATCTGATGGTGCTCCTTGCATGTCGCTCCGGCCATATTCATGCCAGAATGGCATCTTTATGCAAGCTGTTGCATGTCTGGCGGCGCCTTCCTATTTTGGCAGACGCGATCCCTTGGGAGAAAATTGACGTCATGACCTCTTTTGCCCGCCGCCTTGGCCTTGGCCTGATTCCTGCCGCGCTTGCCCTGTCGGGCTGCGGACTTAACAGCGTGCCGACGGCGGAAGAAAACGCCAAGGCGAAATGGGCCAATGTCCAGGCGGATTATCAACGCCGGGCCGATCTTGTCCCCAATTTGGTGGAAACCGTCAAAGGTTATGCCAAGCAGGAACAATCCGTGCTGGTGCAGGTGACAGAAGCGCGCGCCAAGGCGACATCGGTGCAGGTCCGTGCCGAGGATCTGTCTGATCCCGACAAGGTCCGCCAGTTTCAACAGGCACAGGGGCAGTTGAGCCAGGGTCTGGGCCGCTTGCTCGCATCGGTTGAGGCCTATCCCGATTTAAAGTCGAACGCGAATTTCCTGGCGCTGCAATCGCAGCTGGAAGGCACGGAAAACCGCATCAATATTTCGATCAAGGATTATAATGAGGCGGTACAGGCGTATAACACCACGATCCGCACCTTCCCCGATGCCGTGGGCGCCAAGCTGTTTTATGGTGCAGAACCGATGACGCCTTATGAAGCAACGGCCCCCAATGCGGACCGCGCGCCACAGGTGAAATTCTGATCCGCGCGGCGCGGCCCGCTTTGCCTGTGATACGGCTGGTCCTGGCGCTGTGGCTGGGCGTCATGGCGCTGTCTGCGGCCATGGCGCAGGACTTTCCCAAAGCCAATGGCACGCGCGTGGTTGATGCGGCCGTCCTCCTCACCCCGGCTGTGGCGGCGGGCTTGGATCAGCGGCTGGCCGCGTTTGAAAAGGCAACGGGGCGGCAATTTGTCGTCGCGACCATCCCCGATCTGCAAGGCTATCCGATTGAGGATTACGGCTATCGGCTTGGCCGCAGCTGGGGCATCGGATCCAAGGACAAGGATGATGGCGTCCTGTTGATCGTGGCGCCCAAGGATCGCAAGGTCCGGATTGAGGTGGGCTATGGCCTTGAGCCTTATCTGACCGACGCCTATTCCAGCGTCATCATCAACAGCGTGATCATCCCCAAGTTCAAGGCGGGCGATTTTCCCGGCGGCATTTCAGCCGGCGTTGATGCGGTGATCGATCAGCTGCAACTCACCCCGCAAGAGGCGCAGGCGCGCATGGCCGCCGCCCAAACATCGGACCGGGCTGATCATGGCGGCGCGCCGCTGGCGCTTTTGTTCTGGGGCTTTGTGCTGCTGTTCATCGTTTTGCCGGCGCTGTTCGGCCGGCGCCGGGGCCGGCGCTATCGATCGGGCATGCCCATTATCCTGTGGGGTCCGGGGGATTGGGGCGGCGGCCATGGCGGCTGGGGCGGCGGGTCTGGCGGAGGCTTTGGCGGATTTTCAGGCGGCGGCGGC
>JACCEC012434239.1_pt1 | contig 16061 bp, 16 predicted proteins | sample 7450121 | NCBI WGS metagenome assembly JACCEC01 (sample SAMN15323455, study PRJNA562643) | freshwater metagenome | isolation source: river surface water | place: USA:Blue River Watershed | collected 2017-08-18 | reverse complement strand
TGGGTCATTATGCGATCCGTCCGCTATTCTCCGATGGGCATGACAGCGGCATTTACTCGTGGGATTTGCTGCATTCTTTTTGTCTGAATCAGCAAGGGATGTGGGAAGACTATTTGCACAAGCTGGAAGCGGCGGGGTATACGCGTGAGAGCGGTCGGGATGCGGCGATGATCAAAGCGGGTGGCGGGTGTGCCGGTTGACAAGCACGACAGAGCCCTGACCGACCCTCAATCATCGGAAATGATGGCTGAAGCCGGTAGCCGATCTTTGCGCTCGCGGTAGATGCTGAGCATGTTTTGCTCGCTGATCCCCGGTGGCAGCTTAACCTTGATGCGTAAATTCGGATGAACTTTCATCCATTGAAGTGTGGCTGTCGCAAAAGCTTCCAGTGCGACGGTCGTGTCTTGGCGTGCAAGTCCAGCCTCATCTGGGTTGAGAATCGTCATGTGAATGGTGTAGTGATCGCCGCTCTGCTTCCCACTCGACGATATCTTGGCGGAGATAGTCTTTCCCACTTGGTTATAGAGTGCCTTTAGAGCATCTCTGCTAGTTGGAAAGCCCTCGGCGTAGCTTATCTCTAATGCGTTATCAATCTTGGCCAAGTTGGTATCGCGGATCTTCTGGTGATCTGTAATAGAAAAATTAATCGGCTCATCGGCGTTTCTATAGGTGGCAATATGACTCTCTGACCTACTGGTTGAGGACATTGTCATTGCTATCTGCCCCCGGTAGCTGGAATGTGGATCCACAATAATAAGATCCGCCTCAGAGAAGCCTACATCTCGTGCATTCAGGTTTACTTGGCTCGGTACGCTTTGCTCAGTTATTGTTGATAGCAGCGACATAACAAGTTGTTCTTGTGTTTTTGCTGCCTCATCTGATGCTGTTAAGGAGTTTCCCTCCAGACGCTGTTTCAATGAAAACGCAAACAATTCTGCAGCGACGTAGTCAGGCTTTTGTGAATCGTCAGCTTTATTAATTTTTATGTCTAGGTATTTGGAAAATTCGCTAGCTTGTCTCTGTATCACGGCATTTTCTGGTGTGTCAGATCTATTTTTGTCTCCGACAACTTCTTTGACATATCGCTGAATTGATTGCTGGTCCGAAAGATTTAAGTTCACGTTGTCCCACGCCGAGTTGAGACGCGCGCTTGCCTGCCGTTGCGACCGGTTTTCCCGCATGGCTGCTACACCCGCGTGGTGGTCTGATCTGTCGACATCGGCTGAACTGTTAAAAAAACTTTTTAAGTCAGAGACGCGAAAATCATGCTTGTGTACCTTGGTGGCCTTTTGCAGTCCTTTCAGATCATATCGGATATTACTTAGGGGTCCATTCGCACTGCCGCTAAAAATCGACAAAAGTTTTTTTTGGCTTCTTTATAGTCCTTTTGTACATCGCTGGCCAATCTAAGCAGATCGGTAAATACATGCCATTTCGAACTTCCTCTGACATACAGTTCCACGCCGCCCTCGCAACTTCTTGCTCTCACCCGATCTTTATCGTCGAGCGTGGAAAAAAATGCCTCCACCTTGGTGAATTGGGTCTGGTCATTAAGAAGAATTTTTTTTTCTGGCATGATGAATAGCAACAGATACCGTGAGCGAGACGCTGAATCATTCCCAGTTTTTGAGTGAGACAGCGCGGTTGTGAAACGCAGGGTCTGGCAAATTCAAGAGCTGGGTGGTATTCGGCTGACCGAACCTTGCTCATACTGTTGAATCGGCGCTTCCCAGGACAATTCGTGCCTGATGGTCATGACTTCGGTGGTTGAATATCAAGCGATGTTCTTGTATTCATTGTTTTTAGTGCATGAGCGATGCAACGCTCGTCTGAGTTGATCCGACCGGGTGGCCTGGGTCCCGTACGGTAGGGGGCCTGTGGATCAAAGCCCCACTTGTATAATGCAGGCTGACTACACTGAGCCTCGCCATGACCCAGACCCATTTCGGCTACGAGCAAGTCCCCGAGCACGAGAAAGTCCACAAAGTGGCCGGTGTCTTTCATTCCGTCGCTGCCAACTACGATGTGATGAACGACCTGATGTCTGCCGGGATGCACCGGCTGTGGAAGGCGTTCACGGTCGCGCAGGCTGGCATACGCCCCGGTTTCCGGGTGCTCGATATTGCCGCCGGCACAGGCGATCTGACCAAAGCCTTCGCCAAGAAGGCCGGACCGACCGGCGAGGTCTGGCATACCGACATTAATGAATCCATGTTGCGTGCCGGCCGCGACCGGCTGATCAATGACGGCCTCGTACTGCCGACGCTGATCTGCGATGCCGAGCGGCTACCTTTCCCCAATAATTATTTTGATCGTGTGTCGGTCGCTTTCGGCCTGCGTAACATGACCCACAAAGATGCTGCACTGGTCGAGATGCGCCGGGTGCTCAAGCCCGGCGGCAAGCTGCTGGTGCTGGAGTTCTCCAAGGTGACGCCGCTGCTGCAAAAACCTTACGATATCTACTCGTTTAAAGTCTTGCCCTGGCTGGGCGACAAGATCGCGAATGATGCTGACAGCTATCGCTATCTCGCCGAGTCGATACGCATGCACCCTGACCAAGAGACGCTCAAGGCGATGATGCAGGATGCCGGCTTGGAGCGAGTCGAGTATTTCAATCTCACTGGCGGCATCACCGCACTGCATGTCGGTGTGAAGTTATAGCCAGAGCATGTTAGCTCGCTGCGAGCGACCCACCATAACAAGAATGAGTCCTGTATCTCCCTTGCTCGCCGTGCTGAATCACCTGCTGGTCCGTCAGCCGCGGCTGGCATCCGCACTGTCCGAGCATGCTGGCAAATCGGCGCGCATTGATGCCGGTATCAGTGTGCGTCTGCGGGTTGGTGCCGATGGCTTGCTTGAGTCGCTCGGGGTAGATGAGACCACCGACGAGATGAGTGTCACGATCAGCATCGAGCCCGCTGATTTGCCGCTGGTGCTGGCCAATCCTGAGCGTGCCGCTTCTTTTGCCAAGCTCAGCGGTGACGCAGAGTTCGCGCGTACGGTGTCCGAGGTGGTGAGCAGCTTGCGCTGGGATGCCGAGTCTGATCTGGCGCCGATCGTCGGCGATATCGCAGCGGTGCGTATCGTGCAAGCGGCGCGCGCTTTGGCCGCTCAGGTCAAAACCGGTGGCCAGCGTCTGGCCGAGAATGCTGCTGAATATCTGCTCGAAGAAAATCCTATGCTGCTCTACCGTCGGGCGGGCCAGGATTTTGCGTCAGACGTCGCCGTGCTCAGAGACGACGTGGAGCGCCTTGCAAAGCGCATTGCGTTGTTGGAAAAGCGCGGAGGTGCGGCATGATTCTGCGCCTGCTGAGAGCCATCAAAATTGCGCGTGTCGCATTGCGTTACGGGCTGGACGACCTCCTGTTGTCGGGGACGCGCATGCCAGCGTCCTTGCGCGCAGTGTCGGCGCTGTTTTTCTGGCGGCATGCGTTTCGTGATATCCGCGCGCCACGCGGCGAGCGCCTGCGCCGCGCACTAGAAGAGCTGGGCCCAATCTTTGTGAAATTCGGCCAGGTGCTGTCCACGCGTCGCGACCTGATGCCAACCGATATTGCCGATCAGCTTGCGCTGCTGCAGGATCGTGTGCCGCCCTTCGCCCCCGAGCTGGCGATCGCCGAAATCACCCGTGCGCTGGGTCGGCATCCCGATCAGCTCTTCGCCAGCTTCACGCGCGAGCCGGTCGCGTCGGCATCGGTCGCTCAGGTACATTTTGCGACCCTGAAAGATGGTACCGAGGTCGCCGTCAAGGTGCTGCGACCCGGCGTGCACAAGGCAATTGATGATGATCTCGCGCTCATGCATGTGCTCGCCAGCTGGATCGGCCGTTGGTCGCAGGATGGTCGCCGCCTTCGTCCGCGCGAGGTGGTCGCCGAGTTCGACAAGTATCTTCATGACGAGCTCGACTTGATGCGCGAAGCGGCCAATGCAAGCCAGCTGCGCCGGAATTTCGCGAATTCCGATTTGCTGCTGGTACCCGAGATGCACTGGGATTACTGCACCATGTCCGTCATCGTCATGGAGCGCATGCACGGCATACCGATCTCGCAGACGCAGCGTCTGATCGAGGCGGGTGTCGACTTGAAGAAGCTCTCTCGCGACGGCGTCGAAATTTTCTTCACCCAGGTGTTTCGCGATGGCTTCTTCCATGCTGATATGCATCCCGGGAATATCCTCGTCTCTACGGATCCCAAGACCTTTGGGCGCTATATCGCACTGGACTTCGGCATCGTTGGTACGTTGACTGATTTTGACAAGGATTATCTCGCGCAGAATTTTCTGGCGTTTTTCCGGCGCGATTACAAGCGGGTCGCGCAGGCGCATATTGAATCGGGCTGGGCACCGAAAGATACGCGCGTGGATGAGCTCGAAGCCGCGGTGCGCGCCTGCTGCGAACCCATCTTCGACCGGCCGCTCGCGCAAATCTCTTTCGGTCAGGTGCTGCTAAGACTATTTCAGACGTCGCGCCGTTTCAATATTGAAGTCCAGCCGCAGCTGGTGCTGCTGCAAAAGACCCTGTTGAATATCGAGGGCCTCGGCCGGCAGCTCGATCCCGATCTTGATCTGTGGTCGACCGCCAAGCCCGCACTGGAAAAATGGATGAAGCAGCAGCTCGGCTGGCGTGGTTTGCTCGACCGGCTCAAGCTTGAAGCACCGCACTACGCGCAGCTCTTGCCGCAGCTCCCCCGGCTCCTGCATCAGGCGCTGCAGGCGCAGATCAAGTCGGCTGAGAGCGATCATCACGAGGCGCTGATGCGGCGCCTTATCCGTGAGCAGCAGCGCACCAATATGATGCTGGGTATTGCAGTGTATTTCGGCGGCGGCCTGGTCACGGGCATTTTAGTGGTGCAGCTGTTCCTGCGCTGGCACATGGGTTACTAAATAGTTCAGAAATTCGCCAGAAATCTTTCATCTGCCCGAAATAAATCCTGCCGTTATAATCCCCGCACTTTTTTTGGGGATGTGCTGTTCGGTCCCCTGCTGACGCCGAGCGGAGCCGCCATGAATACCCTGCTGGTCTTTGTCATGCTGTACCTGATGATATCGGTGAGTCTCGGCCTGTATGCGGCCACGCGGGTGAAAAATTCCAGCGACTACGCAAACGCAGGCCGGTCGTTGCCGCTGCCCGTGGTCATTGCGACCGTGTTCGCTACTTGGTTCGGTTCCGAGACCGTGCTGGGCATTCCGGCGCGCTTTGCCGAGCACGGGCTCGGCGGTACCGTCGAAGATCCGTTCGGCGCCTCCTTGTGCCTGATCTTCGTCGGTGTTTTCTTTGCGCGCAAGCTATACCGGCTCAACCTGCTGACTATCGGCGACTATTTCAAGCAGCGCTACAACCGGCCGGTCGAGGTCATCGTCTCCTTGTGCATTGTGGTCTCTTATCTTGGCTGGGTGTCGGCGCAAATCACCGCGCTAGGTCTCGTGTTCAGCGTGCTGACCGGTGGCGCGATCTCCATGCCGGCCGGTATGATCCTCGGCGCGACTATCGTGCTGGTCTACACGCTCTTCGGCGGTATGTGGTCAGTGGCATTGACGGATGCTTTCCAGATGTCGCTGATCATCATCGGCATGCTCTACATTGCCTGGACGGTCGCCGGTGATGCGGGCGGTGCGCACAAAGTGATTCAGCACGCCTCCGAGGCGGGCAAGCTGCGGTTCTTCCCCGAGCCGACGATGGCAGCATGGCTGGGTTTTGTCGGCATGGGCGTGACCATCATGCTGGGTTCGATACCCCAACAGGACGTGTTCCAGCGCGTGATGTCAGCGCGCTCGGAAAATGTGGCGGTCGCAGGCGCTGTGGTCGGCGGTACGATGTATTTTTTCCTGGCCTTCATTCCGATGTTCCTGGTCTATGCGGCCCAGCTGATCGATCCCCAGATGTTCACCTCGCTGATCGGTGAAGATGCGCAGATGATCCTGCCACGCCTGGTCCTTGACCACACGCCTTTGTTCGCTCAGGTGCTGTTCTTCGGCGCGTTGTTGTCGGCGATCATGTCCACCGCCAGTGGCACGCTGCTCGCGCCTAGCATCACGCTCACTGAAAACATCTTGCGCGAGATGATCCCGATGAATGACCAGCAGCTGCTGCGGACCACCCGCATTGTGGTGGTGCTGTTCACGATCGCCGTCACTACCTTCGCCCTGTACTCGCAGGGTATGCCCATTTACGAAATGGTGGGTAACTCCTACAAAGTACCGCTGGTCGGCGCCTTCGTGCCGCTGGTGATGGGTCTCTACTGGAAGCGCGCTACCACCCAAGGCGCGCTGCTTTCCGTGATCGGCGGGCTTGGTTGCTGGGTGCTGATGGAGGTGTATGGTGGCGACTCGATCTGGCCCCCCCAGTTTGCCGGCCTGCTGGCGGCCTTCGTGGGCATGATCATGGGCTCGCTGATGCCGCAAGCAAGACGCCTCTCACACTGGGCCTGAACCAGCGCCGTGCTCTCGGGGCTGCGACCAGCCCGGTGTAGCCGAACCAGCCCCGAAAAACCTCTATAATGCAAGGTTTTCGAAATTTTGCAGGGAGGGAGCACCATGCCTATCTACGCATACCGTTGCGAAGCTTGCGGCTTTGCCAAAGATATTCTGCAAAAAATCTCTGATGCACCGCTGACCGACTGCGAAGCCTGCGGCAAATCAGCAATGAAAAAACAGCTGACCGCAGCCGGCTTTCAGCTCAAGGGCAGCGGCTGGTATGTGACTGATTTCCGCAATAACGGTAACAACGGCGGCGCAGCCAAACCCAAGACCGACACCGGAGATTCAACGGGTGCCGGTGATACTGCGTCAGACACCGCCCCTGCGGCGCCGTCGAACGCGGGATCAGCTCCTGCCGCGGACACCCAGTCAGCGACTCCAGCTGCCACCTGATCGCTCTCGCCTGACCGACCTCATGCGCAAATACTTCATCACCGGCCTGCTGGTTCTCGTGCCGCTGGCGATCACCCTGTGGGTGCTCAACCTTATCATCGGTACTCTGGATCAGTCGCTACTGCTGTTGCCGCCGTCGCTGCGGCCCGAGTCGCTGTTCGGTTTCAACCTGCCCGGCTTCGGCACTATCCTCACGCTAGTGATCATCTTCGTCACGGGCCTGATCACGCAGAATTTCATCGGTAATCGTCTGCTGCGGCTATGGGAATTGCTGCTGCAGCGCATACCGGTGGTGAATTCCATCTATTCCAGCGTCAAGCAAGTGTCCGACACCTTGCTGTCATCCTCGGGCAATGCGTTCCGCAAAGCCTTGCTGGTGCAGTACCCGCGCGAGGGCATCTGGACGATCGCTTTTCAGACCGGTGTGCCAGGCGGCGATGTCCGTAATCACCTCGACGGCGATTACGTCAGCGTGTATGTACCAACCACGCCCAATCCGACGTCTGGTTTCTTCCTGATGCTCAAGCGCGAGGACACGATAGAGCTCCAGATGAGCGTCGATGAGGCGCTGAAATACATCGTCTCCATGGGCGTGGTCGCTCCGCAGCCGCAAAAGAAACCCGATGCCACGCTGAAGCCCGCGCCGCGCATTGAGCACTGATACTTGTGATTAACCCGGCCGGAAGGCCACAACCGAGACTGAATAACATGTCCATGCGTACACACTACTGCGGCCTGACGACTGAGGCGCAGATGGGCCAGACTGTCAGCCTGTGCGGCTGGGTGCACCGTCGCCGAGACCACGGCGGCGTGATCTTTATCGATCTTCGCGACCGTGAAGGCCTCGTGCAGGTTGTCTGTGATCCGGATCGTGCCGAGATGTTCAAGGCCGCCGAGGCCGTGCGTAATGAATTTTGCCTGCGCATCACCGGCGTAGTGCGCTCGCGCCCTGAGGGTACTGAGAACACCAACCTCACCTCAGGCAAGATCGAAGTGCTGTGTCATGAACTCGACGTACTCAATGCATCTGTTACGCCACCTTTCCAGCTCGACGATGACAATCTCTCCGAGACCACGCGCCTGACGCATCGCGTGCTCGATCTGCGCCGCCCGCAGATGCAGCATAACCTTCGCCTGCGCTACAAGGTATCAATGGAGGTGCGCAAATTCCTCGATGAGAACGGCTTCATCGACATTGAAACGCCGATGCTCACCAAGTCCACGCCCGAAGGTGCGCGCGATTATCTGGTGCCCTCGCGCGTGAATGCCAGCCACTTTTTCGCTCTGCCGCAATCGCCACAATTATTCAAGCAATTGCTAATGGTCGCGAACTTCGATCGCTACTACCAGATCACCAAGTGCTTCCGCGACGAAGACCTGCGCGCCGATCGTCAACCCGAATTCACGCAGATCGACTGCGAAACCTCGTTCATGAACGAACAGGAAATCCGCGATCTGTTCGAAGACATGATTCGCGGTGTGTTCAAGAAGGCACTGGACGTCGATCTGCCCAATCCATTCCCCGTGATGGATTACGGTACCGCGATGGCGAACTATGGTTCAGACAAGCCCGACATGCGCGTGAAGCTCGAATTTACCGAACTCACCGAGGTGATGAAGGATGTCGAGTTCAAAGTGTTTTCCGGTGCAGCCAACATGGACGGTGGGCGTGTAGTGGGCCTGCGCATTCCCGGTGGCGCCAAAGAAAATGGCGGCATGCCGCGTTCCGAGATCGATGCGTACACGCAGTTTGTCGCGATCTATGGCGCCAAGGGTCTTGCGTACATCAAGGTTAACGACAAATCCAAGGGCCGTGATGGCTTGCAGTCGCCGATCGTCAAAAATATCCATGATGCGGCACTGAATGCAATCATCGAGCGCACCGGTGCACAAGATGGCGATCTGATTTTCTTTGGTGCCGACAAGGCCAAGATCGTCAACGATGCAATCGGCGCGTTGCGTGTGAAGATCGGTCACAGCGACTTTGGTCGTAAAAACGGCCTGTTTGACGATGACTGGCGTCCGCTGTGGGTGGTCGACTTTCCGATGTTCGAATTCGATGAGGGCGAGAACCGCTGGAATGCGCTGCATCATCCATTCACCGCCCCCAAGGCTGGCCATGAAGACTTCATCAGCACCGACCCCGGCCGCGCGATCGCGCAGGCGTATGACATGGTGCTCAATGGCTGGGAGCTCGGTGGTGGTTCCGTGCGTATCCACCGCGCGGATGTGCAGAGCAAAGTCTTCAGCGCACTGAACATCGGTGAAGAAGAAGCGCGACTGAAATTCGGCTTCCTGCTCGATGCGCTGCAGTACGGCGCGCCTCCGCACGGCGGTCTCGCGTTCGGTCTGGATCGGCTGGTCACCATGATGACCGGCGCAGAATCGATCCGTGACGTGATCGCCTTCCCCAAGACCCAGCGCGCACAATGCTTGTTGACGCAAGCGCCGAGCGCAGTCGACGAGAAGCAATTGCGCGAATTGCATATTCGTTTGCGAGCGACAGAACCCGCCGTCAAAACTTGACGCGCATTGTGCTTCACGCAAGCCGGCCGTTGGACGATGTTCCGGGCCGTTTTTTTTAGGCTGGACCCGAGTTGCAGTGGACGCAAGCGGTCTCAGTTGGCAATTTTCGGGCGCCTGACAAACAGGGCATAATCCAGCGACAGATTGCCTGCTTTTCATGATGCCTTACAAAATCCCCGAATCCGTCCTCGTCGTCATCCACACGCCTGATCTGCAGGTGCTGCTGATTGAGCGTGCGGACAAGCCTGGCTTCTGGCAATCGGTCACCGGTTCCAAGGATAGTCTTGAAGAGGATCTGCGAGAGACGGCAGTGCGCGAGGTGTTTGAAGAGACGGGCATACGGATAGGCAGCGCCGACGTGCCCGCCGCGAACCTTCGCGACTGGCAACTCTCCAATGTCTATGAGATTTATCCTGTCTGGCGTCATCGGTATGCGCCGGGTATCACGCACAATACGGAGCATGTGTTCGGTCTGATCGTACCGCCGGGCCTGTCGATCACGCTGGCCGAGCGCGAGCATCTACAACACAGCTGGCTGCCCTGGCGCGAAGCCGCCGACAAATGTTTTTCGCCCTCTAATGCCGAGGCCATTCTTCAATTGCCACGCCATCAGCACGCCCTTGTCACGCCACCCGAATGAAGCTTCGTATCGTCACCTACAACATTCACAAAGGCGTGAGCACGCTGGGCCGCCGTCCGCGCATTCATGCGCTCAAGCAGGCACTGACCGGATTGCAGGCGGATATCGTGTTTTTGCAGGAAGTGCAGGGCCGGCATGATCTGCTCGCGCTGCGTCATTCGGGTAGCTGGCCTTCACAGGGGCAGCATGAATATCTGGCAGAAGATCATCAGCACAGCGCCTATGGCATGAATGCAGTGTATGACCACGGTCATCACGGCAATGCGCTGCTGTCCAATTTTCCGATTGTCTCGGCATTCAATCATGATGTGTCGGACCACGCATTCGAGTCGCGCGGTATTCTGCATTGCGTGGTGAAGATCGCAGAGCAGGATGTGCATTGCTATGTGATCCATCTCGGATTGTTTGCTGGCAGTCGCTTGCGCCAGACGCAGTCATTGATTGCGGCGGTCGAAAGTACCGCGCCGCCCAATGCGCCGCTCTTGATCGCAGGCGATTTCAATGATTGGACGAATGCGCTCAGTAAATCACTGCGCGAACGTCTTGGTGTCTACGAGGTATTTGACCGGCACTTGAGTGCCCGCAGTTTTGGGGATTACCTGCGGCGTTTATCTGGTCGCGGCCTGCGCAAATCACCTGCGAGAACCTTCCCATCGGCGATGCCAGTGCTACAGCTGGACCGCATCTATGTGCGAGGTTTCGAGATCAGTCATGCAAACGTGCTGCATGGCGCTAGCTGGGCGCGTCTTTCCGATCATGCGCCTATCGTCGCTGAGCTGACATTACTCCCGACAATGGCCGACCATTTGGCAAGGTCAGCCGGTCCAGAACACACGAATGATCAGCTACAGCCACAGCAATGAGTTGGCGTTGCTGCATCGTGGCGCAGAGTTTTTTCCGGCACTGGTGCGGGCCTGTGAGCATGCGCACGTTGAAATCTATCTAGAAACGTATATTTTCGCGCTGGATGAGACAGGTCATCACGTGAAGGCAGCACTGCGTCGGGCCGCGGCGCGCGGGGTCAACGTGCATGTGCTGGTGGATTGGATCGGTACCGGCCATGCGGCTACGTTAGCCCTTAAAGAAGAACTCGAAGCTGTGGGTGTGCGCTTCGCCAGCTTTAATCCTTGGTTCAGAAGGGGTATCGCACGCACTCATAGAAAGATGGTAGTGATCGATCGCCAGCTGGCATTTCTGGGTGGCCTGAATATCAATGATGATATGTTCTCGGATGATGGCAGCCGGCGGCCACTGCCGGCGCCGCGCTGGGATTTTGCGGTCAGTGTCAGTGGCCCACTGGTCGCTGGCATTCATGCCGAGGCGGTATCGCTATGGGCCCGTCAGCAGCCGCAGACATTGCGCCGGCGCTTCGAACAACTTCGCCGTCTGTATGCCGAGCGGTTGCAGCCACTGCGTCAGGTCGAACAGGCGGCACTCGTTGTGCGCGACAATCTTCGTAATCGGAACACGATACAGCGTGCTCTGCTGCAGGCGCTGGGGCATGCGCATCAGACCGCCTGGATGGTGACGCCCTATTTTGCGCCGGGCCGCAAGCTGCGCAAGGCACTGATGCATGCCGCGCAGCGCGGTGTGGAGGTGACGCTGCTGATTGGTGTCGGACAGTTCCGACTGCAAGACGCAGTGGCGCAATCGTTTTACCCGCGATTGCTGCGTGCGGGCGTCAAGATCGTCGAGTATCGTTGCACGCAGCTACATGCGAAGGTAGCCATCATCGACGACCAATGGGCGACCATCGGTTCGAGCAATTTTGATGGGCTCTCGCTGTTCGTGAACCATGAGGCGAATATCATCGTCCGCGATCAGGCGTTTTCGCAGGCCTTGCGCGAATACATCGCGCAGGGCGTAAGCGAGGGGGTGGTCGTGAGCGCTGATCAGGTAGCGAAATTTTCCTGGGGCCGGCGGGTCGGTAACCGGCTGGCTTATCTGTTATACAAACTGGTCTTGCAAGCAATCTCCGCAGGACGCTATACCAAATAACTATTTGGCCGATGAACGAATCAGTACGCATTGATAAATGGCTTTGGGCGGCACGTTTTTTTAAGACGCGCTCGCTGGCCACGGAAGCGATTGAGCGCGGCAGGGTGAAAATCAACGGCGATCGCTGCAAACCTGCACGCAATGTGCGCAGCGGTGATGTGCTGGAGATTGATAACGGCAGTACGGAATGGCAAGTCTGCGTTCTCGCGTTGTCCGATAAACGAGGATCTGCAACGATTGCTCGCGAGTTGTATCGCGAGACTGAAGAGAGTCTTCGTCGCCGAGAAGAAGAATCGGAGCGACGCAAATTGTTTAGCGAACCCGGTGAATCGATTCGCGGACGTCCGACAAAGCGTGATCGCAGACAACTTGATCGTTCGCGCGAATAAAGATTTCAATTTCTGATGAACCGATCTTGATGCATCGGTACGCACAAGGCTGCTCATGCGCCGACGCCTCGTCGGTCGCCTGGGCGGTAATCGTTTTCAAGATCGGTGCATAATAGGACGTTCGTTCTATTTTTTGGGCGCCAAGCCAGGCGCGTGGGAGAAGCATGATGGCCGAGACAATCCAGAGACCGATGCGCAAGGGAGAGCAGACCCGCGCGACCATTCTGGAAACTGCGCTGGAGCTGTCCAGCCGTGATGGTCTGGAGGGACTAACAATAGGCGTGCTGGCCGACCGCATTGGCATGAGCAAATCAGGCGTGTTTGCACATTTCGGCTCACGCGAAGACTTGCAGCTTGGTGTGCTCAGGTTGTACAACCATCAATTCGAGCAAGACGTTTTTTATCCAAGCATCCGGGAGCCCCGTGGCTTGCCCCGTCTGCAGAGTCTGTTCAGGCGCTGGGTCGACAGAGTCAGTCTCGAAATCGCCTCCGGCTGTATTTACATCAGTGGTGCGGTCGAGTATGACGATCGTCCTGGGCCGATTCGCGATCAGTTGCTGGACATGGTCGATACCTGGCAGCGCGCGCTACAGCGTGCCGCACAGCAAGCGATCGATGAAGGGCATCTTCGCAGCGGTACGGATCCCAAGCAGCTGGTGTTCGAAATGTATGGTTTGGTGCTCGCGCTGCACCATGATGCGCGCTTCATTCGCAGCCCTGGTGCCATCGCCCGCGCGCATGCCGGCTTTCAGCGTCTGATCGCCAGCGCGCGCAGCGGCTGACGCCGAGCGTTCGTTGTTAGCTCACCGGCGGCGCACTGCGTGTCGCTGCCTATCGCGCGTTATCCCCGAAAACGCGTTAGGCTTTGTACGAAGCCTTTTACATAGAGCCTTGTATTGGGGCGAGCAAGCAGGCTTCACTTGCCGTCCTTCGACACGCAGGAGAACCTCATGCCCCACTACCAGCCGCCGCTGCGCGACATGCACTTCGTGCTGCACGAAGTGCTGGACCTGACTAACGAACTGGCGCAGCTGCCCGTGCACGCGGGACTCGACATCATCACGATCCGCCAGGTGCTGGAAGAAGGCGGCAAATTTGCGTCCGACATTCTTTTCCCCTTGAATCAGAGCGGTGACGAGGAGGGCTGTCATTACGATGCTGCCACCCGCAGCGTCAGGGCGCCGCGTGGATTCCGGGAAGCCTATGACCACTATGTCGCTGCTGCCTGGCCATCACTCTCCTGCGATCCGGCGTACGGCGGACAAGGCCTGCCTGTCGTACTCAACAATTCCCTGTACGAGATGCTGAACTCGGCTAATCAGGCGTGGACCATGTACCCGGGTTTGTCGCACGGCGCGTATGAGTGTCTGCATGCGCATGGCAGCGCTGAGCAAAAGCAGCTCTACCTACCCAAATTGGTGTCCGGCGAATGGACGGGCACCATGTGTCTGACCGAGCCGCATTGCGGTACCGATCTGGGTCTGCTGCGCACTCGGGCCGAGCCACAGGAAGACGGCAGCTATCGGCTGAGTGGGAACAAAATTTTCATTTCCGCTGGTGAGCACGATCTGGCAGAAAATATCGTGCACCTCGTGCTGGCGCGCCTGCCAGATGCACCGGCGGGCACGCGCGGTATATCCTTGTTCGTCGTGCCGAAGTGCTTGCCGGATGCTGCGGGCAAGCCCGGCGTGCGCAATGCGATCAGTTGTGGTGCCATTGAGCGCAAGATGGGTATCCACGGGAATGCGACCTGTCAGATCAATCTGGATGATGCGATCGGCTGGCTGATCGGCAAGCCGCATCAAGGCCTGAATGCGATGTTCGTGATGATGAATGCGGCGCGTCTGGGCGTGGGCATGCAGTCGCTGGGCCTGACCGAAGTCGCGTATCAGAACGCGCTGGCGTATGCGCGGGAGCGTCAGCAGGGACGCCGCTTGTCGGCTGAGAGCGCCGCCGCTGCACCTGCTGATCCCATCATCGTTCACCCTGATGTGCGTCGCATGCTGTTGACGGCGCGCGCATATGCGGAAGGAGGTCGCGTCTTCACCTCTTATGTGGCGTTGCTGATCGATCGCGAACTGAATCACCCGGATGAGACCGCACGCCGTGAGGCGGCCGATGAAGTCGCACTGCTCACACCGATCGTCAAGGCCTTCCTGACTGACAATGCATGGATAGCGACCTCCGAGGCTTTGCAAGTATTCGGCGGCCATGGCTATATCGCCGAGTGGGGCATGGAACAATATGTACGCGATGCGCGTATCAACATGATCTACGAAGGTACCAACACCATCCAATCGCTCGATCTGCTGGCGCGCAAAGTGCTGATGGACAAAGGCGAGAAGCTGCGACGCTTTGGCGATAAGATCAAGCGCTTCATCGTTGAGCAGAGCACCGATCCCGCGATGGCTGAATTCATCACGCCGCTGGCAGATCTCGCTGAGAAGCTGGTCAAGCTCACGACAGAGATAGGCGGCAAGGCTGCTAACGACCCGGAGGAAATCGGAGCGGCCGCCGTACCCTACCTTCGGGTTGCCGGTCATCTGATCTATGCGTATTTTTTCGCTCGGATGGCGAAGATCGCGATGACCAAAGCATCCGACAGCGATCCGTTTTATCAGGCTAAACTGGCGACTGCACGTTTTTATTTTGCGCGGCTCTTGCCTGAGACGGCGATGCTGATACGACAGGCGCGCTCTGGTGCAGCCAGCCTGTCCGCAGTGGATTTATCCTGATGACTCAAGACATCCTTTACGCCACCGATGACCGCATAGCGACGCTTCGCTTCAACCGGTCTGACAAAAAGAACGCAATCACCGCTGCCATGTACGCAGCGCTTGCGGAGGGCCTGCACCACGCGGCGCATGATGATGCGGTGCGCGTGATCGTGGTGATGGGTTCGCCGGGCGTTTTCACGGCCGGTAATGATTTGGAAGATTTTTTGCACCACCCGCCTCAGGGCAATGACAGCCCGGTACTGCAATTCATGCGGGCGCTTCGCGATCAACCCAAGCCGGTAATCGCGTGCGTGGATGGATTGGCTATTGGTATTGGCACGACGCTGCTCATGCATTGCGATCTGGTGTATGCGAGTGAGCAGTCGCGCTTTGCGGTGCCTTTTACTCAGCTCGGGCTCTGTGCCGAATTCGCTTCCAGTCTGTTGCTGCCGCAGCTGGCGGGCTATCACCGAGCAGCGGACATTCTGTTGACGGGTGAATTTTTCCCGGTCGAGGCGGCGGCACAGATAGGATTGGTCAATCGAGTCTTGCCTGCATCGGAGCTGGAAAATTTTGTTCGTTCAAAGGCGCAGGCACTCGCCGCGCTGCCATCGGATGCGGTGCGCACCACCAAGCGCTTGATGAAGGCCGCGCAGGCGTCGTCAGTCGATGTGGTGATGCAGGAGGAGCTGCTTGAGTTCACGCGTCTGCTCTCCGGGCCGGATGCCAAAGAGGCCTTTGAGGCATTCATTCAGAAGCGCAAGCCGCAATTCACCTAATTCGTCGGGTTACAATGTCGCCCGTGAAGCAGACCAGACAGTCGCTGGCGTGCGTTGCACGCGGGAGGAAGGTCCGGACTCCACAGAGCAGGGTGACGGCTAACGGCCGTCCGTCGTGAGGCGAGGAACAGGGCCACAGAGACGA
>JACCEC011971460.1_pt1 | contig 16078 bp, 11 predicted proteins | sample 7450121 | NCBI WGS metagenome assembly JACCEC01 (sample SAMN15323455, study PRJNA562643) | freshwater metagenome | isolation source: river surface water | place: USA:Blue River Watershed | collected 2017-08-18 | reverse complement strand
TAAATAATTTATTTTTTTCTATTTAATATTATATGAAATTATTAATTTACATAATATTATTTATTGTTTTATTGGTTTATATTAATAATCATTCCAAAAAACTTACAAAAGAAGAATTTACTAATGGGTTATTTGATGATATTAATAGATATCAAGCTGTTAATCCTTATGATTTAATTGATAAAAATATTTTGGAACCAACACCTATTGGTGATTCACATGATTTTGTTGTTGCCTATAATGAAAACCCTACAAATACTAGAGAACTAAATAATTGGATTCTAGCAAATTCGGATTATTCTGATATATACAATGGTTCAGACTTGGGAGGTGAACAAATTAATAACACAATGGGATTACCACGTTCAAAAAAATTTTTAGATAAAGCAATGGAAAAAATCACTACTAAAAAATCATCTAAATCTTCTGAAGAAATTGAAAACAGTGTCAATTCCAGACCTGTTAGCGAAAGAACACTTCATAGACCTGTTAATGAAAGACCAATTGCTGAAGTCCATAAACAGAATACATTACGAGAAATAATTCCAGAAGCAAAAGCATTTGGAGAAAAAAGCTTGTATCCCTTAGAAATTAAAAATTCTGGCTTAAAATACCATTTACTTGGTTATGTTTATAATACCGCATACAGACAATATTATTTAATTTATGAAGCATTAAACAAACAACTTAATCCAAATCTTGTTTTAAGAGAAAAACTTGATAACATGGATACTCAAACATTTACTTATGCTTTGGTTAAAATTGAAAAAGCAAAACCTGTTATTAAATATATATTTGGACCAAGAACAAAAATTAATATTAACGATGTGGTTTATCTATCTCAAGGTCCCCTACAAATTGGTCCACTTGTAGTTGACAATATTTGATATTTATAATATTTAATAATAAATTTTTACTACACGGCAATTATCCGGTAAAATAGTATAATGTTTAAATAAGTTTAATTTAAAATAATCGTTTGGTTTTTTAACAGTTCCCATTAATATTTTTGATTCTGATATATTCCATAACCAATCTAAACTACCCATATTAAGTGAGTGTATTTTATCTATTTGTTTATAGTTAAAAAACAACCCAATTTGTTTCTTAAAATTTGTTGTTAATGCATTCTTAAGTTTGGAATCTTTTATTTGGTTATTTATAACTGTTTTAATAGATTGAGCTCCAAGTCCTGGACCATCATACAAGTCAAATAAAAATGTATACACATCTCTAAATGGATTTTTAATTTCGAAATTACTGGGAATTTTTTTTATTTCATTCTCAAGTGTTGAATTTGCCGATAAAATATTCAATGAATAACCAAAATCATTTAACTTTATATATATCCCGTTTGCTGGCAAATAATACTTTTTGCCTAAATGATTATATTCGACATAATCAGTTGGTTCATATTCAATAATGTTTACAGCTAATATATTTCTTAAAAATAAATCATTATGAATAAAATCAGGATATTCAAGCTGAATCTTACCAAGAGTTATCATAAACTGGAAAAGCACTCGTTTAATAAATTGATTAAACTTGTGTATTTTTTCATCTGGTTTTAGTTTTTTTCCTAAAAGTAATTGAGCTTGTTCTGAAATTGTTGTTGGACAATTTTCTAAAATAATTAGGGTTGCCTTTTTATCAATTTGTTTTTCTTCAAAAGATTTTTTAACTTCACAAAGTTTTTCGGTAATCCAATCCTTTTTACCAAACGGTGTCATTAACCTTTCATCCAGTGTTAAACATTTATGTGGCAAGGCTATTTTAATGTCTTCTAATATATACTTTTTATATAAGCCAACAATATGTGGTGTTTTATTTTTTAATAAAAAATTTTCCGTTAATTTGCTATATATTTCGGTTTCCAAGTAATCATTATTTGGTTTAACTTTTAATAAATAGTTTTTTCTATCTGGTATCATCTTAATAACAAAATCAGGTCTTAAAATAATAATATTTGAGCTTCCTCCAGAACCAATTGTTATTGATTTGGCTTTTACAGCCTTTTTTATTTCTTTTTTAATATCCTGATAATTGGAAACAAAGTTATTTATTTTTTCTTTAAAATCCATAATATTATATTTGAGATATTTTATCTAAATAATCATATATATGGAAGAATCAAAAGCTAATTCAAATAAAAAAATGTATAATAAAATCTATTTTAAAACTAAATTAAATATGATTTTGTTTGCTATTGTTTTTGTCGGTGCTATTAATTGGGGCGCTACAGCTTTAGGTTATAACTTTGTTGAACTTTTATCATTGAATATTAATAAATATTTTCAAGTAAACTATCCTATCGATAAAATTATTTATGTTATTGTTGCACTTAGTGCATTATGGTTAGCTACTAAGAAAACCACCTGGTTACCATTTTTAGGTGTTGGAATTATGCCATCTAGTTTAGTTCCCTTGACAAAACCAACTGGTGCCAATAAAAAAATAACCATTAAAACAAGACCAAATACAAAAATAATTTATTGGTCAGCCTATCAAAAAGGAGAAAAAACTCCTGTAGTTGACGCATATTCTGATTATGCAAATTCAGGAGCTGTTATGTCCGATTCAAATGGTAATGCTGTTTTAGAAATTATTGAAGGTTCTGGTTACACAGTTCCATCTGGTCAAGTTATACCTAAACATGTTCACTACAGAACTGTTGGATTACCCGATGGAATGATGGGTAAAGTTGAAACTGTTAAATATTAAATATTATAAAATAAAAACTTATTTTTTTATTCTATCATATTGGATAATTACGTCTTGGTTTGAAATATTATAATCTGATAGTAATTTATTATCTTCTAGATATACATCATTATAATAAAGATATTGACAATCAGGATGAACACCTATCGTATCTTGAATTTTAGACTTTAAAAAATCTGTTGTATCTGTTGACGATATATTAATGGTAATTTTAGTTTTGTAAATTGTATTAATATTAATGATTTGGGACATTAATATTAATTATTAATAAATATATATTTTATTTTTTCAATTTTTTGTTCTTTCAATAAAATCAAAAAAACTATTGGAAAAATCTGAATAAACCGGTGTCTTTTTGGAGTTATCTTTTAATCCAATACATTTCAACTCCTCTTCATGTTTATAAAATAATTCCATGTTTAAAAAATATGGAACAATACATTTTTTATTTATATTTGGTGCTGCCAATCTGTTTATTATTATTGATTTATAAAAATTTCTATATTTTTCTGTTTGCAAATCATCTTTTCCCATACCAAAAATATTACCATTTGGTTTTATGCCAAAAATTTGATAATACAAATTTGATTGAGAATTTAATGCTGCTTCCATTTGAGCAATATTTTCCACTTTTTGTGACCTTAAAAGAGCTTTGTCATCATTCAATAATTTTTTTAAATATAATTTAATTTTTCCCTTAAATGAATCCTTGTATTTTTCAAAAATTTGATTATATCGGGAATATACCTTAAATAGTTCTGATGAATTTACTATATGAACTACAGTATCTTTATCAGTAATCCATTTAGGTAATGATTGTGATATTTTAGAAGAGTTTTTAACAAATGTTTTAACTTGAACTCCGCTATCTATACTCATAAAATCAATATTTGAACACAAGTCATTTGAATATAATATACCATCATTTCGCATATCACATTCGGGATTTCTATTAATTTCACATGCATTTGAAAGAGCATCTTCGAATTCATTAAATTTTAAAAAATGCCCGATGTATCTTCCATGATTTTTATTATAAATCATTACTACAACACAGTCAACAACACCGGTTGTTGTTAAAATGTCATTATTTGTTGAATCAACTATATTGTATGCATTCATTGGCGTAACTAAATGATTTAACATTTCTATGTCATTAACTGCTAAACTTTCATATTTTAAATAATCAAAATGTCCACCTTTTTGTTGTAACTCAATGTATTTTTTTTTGTACAACAAGTATTTTTTATAAAATACTTGTTCAAGGCTAATTCCTTTAGAATTAGCGTATTTTAAATATTTTTCTTTATAATTTTGCATATACATAAATTAATAAAAAATATTGATTAAATATTAAATTAATTTGATGCTTAAAATATTAATCCTATGAGCCAAACTAATTATGAAATTATGGAAAATCCAATTGCAAAAAATATAATTGGAAAATTTACAAGAAAGTGTCCAAAAAATTTAACTTACTTAAATAGATTAGTAACTGAATTTAATGTAATAATAAATAAAAAATTTTACGAATATATTTTACAAGTTGTTGAATTATTAGATTTGGTATCTGATATTCCTCATATTATAAGAGGTTCTGCTGGTTCATCACTAGTATGTTATTGTTTGGGTATTACTAATATTGACCCAGTTGCCGATAATGTAAGTTTTGCTAGATTTTTAAATGAATCACGAGAAACAATGCCAGATATTGATTTTGACTTTCCACATAATAGGCGTGATGAAGTTTTTTCTCGTATTAACACACATTGGCCAGAACGAGTTGCACGTATTAGCAATCATGTTATTTATCAAGAAAAATCAGCAACGAGAGAAGCTATTAGACAAGCTCAAATTAAACATGAAGGTAAAAGCAAATTTATTCCACGAGCTAAGTGCAATTCAAAATATTTTAGCAAATGGAAGTTAGAAATTGATGAAACAAAAAAAGAATTAATTGGTACTATGCGCTGTTATTCGCTGCATTGTGGTGGAATTGTTATTTATGACGACAAAGTACCAGATGACATCAAATTGGAAAAAACAAATAAAAAAATAAGTTCTGGTGAATATGGACGTCAAATTACTTATAATAAAGATCAGGTAGCATCAAATGGCCTATTTAAAATTGATATTTTATCTAATCGGGGTTTGTCTCAGTTATTTGATGTTAGTTCATTACCTATTGAATCATACTGTTCGGAAGACCCAAACATAACAAAGCTATTTGCTCGCGGTAACAATATTGGACTAACATTTGCTGAATCTCCAGCTATGAGAAAATTATTAGTTTGTGTGCAACCTAAAAGTCCTATGGATGTTGCCTTCTGTTTGGCCTTAGTAAGACCTGCAGCAGCTTCTGGTTCTAAAACTCAAGCAATACTGGATTTTGAAAGGGGTGAATTTGGTAATTATTTAATTTTTGACGATGATGCTATTCAATTTATTCAATCAAGTATTAATTGTGATGATGCACAAGCAGATAAATATAGACGAGCATTTAGTAAAAATAAAACCAAACTAATTAAGGAATTTGATGGTCTATTGGAAGAATTTAAAGTTAGTCCGGCAAAAAAAACACAACTGGTTAAATCTCTTAATGACCTTCGTAGATATTCATTTTGTAAATCACATGCAATATCTTATGGAAAACTAGTGTGGGCTCTCGCATACAATAAAATTTATAATCCTGTTCAATTCTGGTTATCTACTTTAAATAACTCACATAGCTCCTATCGTAAGTGGGTACATTATAATGAAGCAAAAATGACTGGTATTGAATTATCACTTGATAAAAAACCATATGTGCTATCAGCAAATAAACTAGTTGGAAAGCCTAATGAAAAACTTGAAAATATTACTGACACGGTTACACAATTTAAAATATGTGGTTATTGGATTAGCAATACGTTTATGCCAGATATGTACTTAAATATAATTGAAGATGATACACCATTAGAACCAAATGAATATATGTGTGAATTTAGAGGCCTGATTGCTACTGGTCGAGTATGTTGGGAATCAAAATATTCTTATGGTAAAAAAAAATCTGGAATTACTTTTATTACAATTGGATATGCTAATGGTAAATATGTTGATATCACAATTTCAGTTCCTGTTAATTACCATTGTTTTGATGCAATTAGTGGAACGGGAATATTAAGGTCATATAATGGTAATAAAATTAAATTTAATTCAAATACTAATAAGATTAATGTACTTACTCATAAGTTCATCAAGTTTTAAATTAAATCCCTTAATGTTAGTCTTCTCATTGTGTTTATTTTATTATCATCAGGCTCAAATGTTACAATCAAACTATCTGATTGTTCTTGTAAGGACATTTTACCTATTTTTTCAATTTCTTTTGTTATATCATCTCCATTTACGTATTTAAATTTAAAAAATGGGTTATCAAAAAGTAACATCATGTAATTTACCGCCTTTTTGTTTTATTTTAAGATTAATGTATTTTTTTGTATTTTAAATTTTCCATATATTTTATTATACAAAATGTTTTTACCAACTTATTAATAAATTTGAACTGTAAAAACAGCATATAATGATGATTGTGAATATGTTCCTACAGTATCAGTTTCATCTACTCTTCGTCCTGCATTAGTTAGTATTATTTTATTTGGCTTAATATTAATAGATGCCAAATGTTGTTCATATTTATTAATTATTTCTTTTATGGTCATGTTTTGCGGACAATACAAATAGTAATTTCCATAGGTTACATTTGACAACCATATATATGTATTTGTGTATGCAAAATTATTATCATAATCATACAGCGCAACTACAAATAATCTTTTACGTCCTGGTTCAACAACTTTTTCTAGTTTAGTATTTGGGCGAATTACAATGTTATCAGTAAAAAAGTATATTTTAGATTTATTAAAATTACTAATTGTATTTATTAAATCTAATTTATTTATGTAATCTTCTTTAATTTGTTCAAAATCACAAGTGGTTTCAAACTCTTTAATAAAGGTATCACACTTAGTATTATATGTATTAATATTTACTTGAACAAGCATAAATAATGTTAAATTGTATATACAAATATTTTTTTCAATTTTTTTAATTAAAACTAAAAACACTGTTTTTCTTTTTATTTAACAAATTTGTATCGCACCAAAAGTGCTTTGACAATTTTATCAATTTATACTTTATTTAAGTGTTCTAATATACAACACTATTTTTATGTTGTTAATTCATGCGATATTAATAATCCTTCGCTTCTTGTTGGATCATATTCAACAGGTTCTGTTGTGTTTTCTAAACTATCACAATAATAATTTTTATTTTCTTGTTTTCTATTAAAATTACAAAAGTCAGAGTAGTTATAAATTAAGTTATTTAAATAAGTAATTGATTCTTTGTCATAATCAATTCTTGAACTAAGTACAGGGGGTTCAACTAAATTATATAAACACACAAATAAATTCCATTTAAGTGCTTTCAATATTTTATTATAATCAGATAATTCGTTGTCAAGCATTTCAACCCTAAAACCAGTATCATTTGGCCTATGTTTATCATTTTCACACTGCGCAAATAATTTAAAAATTTTATCAAAAGAATTTAATAAACTATTAATAACATATATTCTTCCACTAGATGGACTAATTTTTTTTTTCGAAATTATTGAATCTATTATACGATTTATTTCTTCTAAACTTTTATTTGATACATTTTGAATAAAAGGTCCATAATTATTTTCAAAGTTTCTTTGAACAGATAATATTGAAGAATTTTGAGAACTTAATAAAGAGTTATAAATTGTTCTCCTATTACTTTTTTCGTAAGATTTATTTAAACAATTTAGTTCTTCAGCTTGAATATTTTTTTTATATTCATTTAAAATTTTTTTAACATTTAAGATACCTGTATTTAAACCAGTACCACTAAAAAAATTTACTGTTGTATTTGAATCACCTAAGTTAAATATTATTTTTACTTTCCCGTTAATTTCTTGTGATTCTATTGTTTTAACCTTATATCTCAAAGTAATTGGAAAAACTGTTGCAAAAGTTTCATTAATTGGTGTTTCATGTACTTTATCTAATTTTGTTGGTTTTGTTTTACCATATGTATTATTCCATTTTTCATCTATTTTTCCTATAAAATAAACTATATCATCATCATCTGTCTCATCAAAGTAATCATGTTGTGAATATAAATAGGATATCATATAAAGATTTTTTAAAATTAAATTTCTTTTAAAAACATTAACCAAATCTGAACCTTTAAATTTACGTAATAACATGTTTATTTCTGTTGAAACTTGAATTCCTGTGTAATAAAACTTTTTATTTGATGATATGTCTATAAACTTTTCTAATTTTGGCGTTGTTATGCTATTTTTAATTTCTTCTTTATGTAAATTTACACCAAAAACTCTAAACACATGTTGTGGGTTATTTCCAGCACTTGTCTGATGTATTAAATCTGAACTATTGGGTATACCTGATGTCTGTATTTTATTATTAAAATATTGAACTTGGTCGTTATTAATATAAACTTGATTTACTATTGATTTTTTATCTACTTTATTTTTTAATTTATAAGTTTCTTCAAAATTCTCTACATAGGTACCTGCCAAACAATTAGGACCACTACATAAAGGTATATTGCTAATTTCTCTTTGTGTTACACCGTCTGTTTTAATAATTTTACTGGATTTATCAGAGTAAAACATTTTATTATTTGTATTATTGGCTTCAAACATCCAAACACTTGCATATACGATTGCATCCTCATCTGGGTTTGTTTTAGATAAATCAAATGGTTTTTCTTCAAAACCTAATGTATTAATCTTCTTTATACTTGTAACGTTTTTTCTCCTTCCAGAATTTATTAATATCAAATCTAAGTTTTGAGTATACAAGTGTCTAAGAAGTTTAATTGTAGATTGAACTAATGGGTCGGTTTCTCTATATAAGCTTTGATTAAATATTTTTATAATATCGTTCACTGACATAGTTTCATATTCAGGGCGGGCAAATTCTGTTATAGTTCTAATTGGTAATAACATTTCAAGAAAACTTGAATTTAAATCTAATCTCATGTCATGTAACTTTGTTGATAAAGGGCTTGGAGTTAATTTTCTAACTTCAAATTGAATTTTAATGTTACCAACCTCTTCAACTATTTTTCTATCAATAATTAAATAGTAATCATGTTGACTTTCACTAGTATGAACTTCAATAATATGATTTCGACCAAGTGAACGAGCTAATAATGGGGTTATTTGTAAAATAAACTTATTTTTTTTATCAATTGTCATTTCACTTCTGTTTTTCAAGTAGTAATAATCTGATTTTGAACCAAATTGTTTATTTTTTGATTCAGCTTCAAAAACAAATTCATAATCTTCAGACTTTAAAAATATTATATCACCATTTGGTGTACAAATATTTTCACTAGCACATTTTGTTAAATCTGTTCTTGATAAAGAATATTTTGAACCCGCTCTAGTTTTATTAGCTGAGGTTTTTAAATAAATACTTCCATTTGGTAATACTTTAACATCCCATAAATTAGTAAATGAATTTCCTGTTTGATCTTCGTCTAATTTACTTATATAGTGACTTTTAATAGTTTTTTTATAAATTTGAATTTGTTCTTCGGTGTAATTGGAAATAAACAATTTATATAAGAGCCATGTATTTATGTTACAATATTTATTAATTGGATGTAATACAATAACTAATGGTTTAAAATCACTAATTGAAATTTGATTATTAGTTACCAAGTAATTCTTTACTACAAGAGCTTTAAATAGATCTAGTGAACAATTTTCATTAAATATACTTGAACCAACTTTATTTATAAAACAAGTTATTTTTTCTTCAAAATTTCTGGCTTCTGAATGTGCACAATAATAATTAATATTCTCTTGGTTAATTTGAAAAATTCTGTTCAATAATATTGTTTCAAAATCTGTAACTTGAAATGATAAGTGATGCATTAAATATATTGGTTCTGTCATAACATTTTGATTATTGGTCATTTGTGATGGTGCTCTAATATCTGTTGAGTTTACTGCTAGTGCCGATGGAACATAATTTTTTGTTTGGCTATTTTCATACCTTGAAAAACAAAATGGTGTCATAGTTGATGGTGGAGAACCAATATAACAACCTATTTGTTCTAAATGACGGTAGGTTTCCATATCTATGTCACGAATGAAATCAATTGAGTTATATTCTCTGAAACTATTTTGAAGGAAAAAAATTTGTGGTCTCCAAGGATTTTCTTTACCAACTAAAAAAATATTGTTTGAATCAATTGAATTAATATCTCCAGTTGTTCTATAAGGATATCTTGTTAATAGTGCCAATGTATTTAATAAACCAACTGGTCCAGCTCCCATAACTAAAGAATTAGTTAAATTTGACAAACTACCTCCTTTCATTTTTAATATCTTATTTTTAAGTTGAGCATATTTATTTTTATATTTTAAGTACTTTTCATAATAAGTATCCATATAATAATTGCTATATATTATTTTACAAAAAATTGAATTAAATTAATGTTATTCTAATTACCCTAAATATTAATGTCAGCAATTAATACTAATATTGATAATAACCTTTACGACCGTCAAATCCGCACTTATGGTGAGGAAGCGGTAAAAAAGATGTCTACTAGTTCTGTTCTAATTATGGGACTTACAGGCGGACTTGGAACTGAAATTGGCAAGAACCTTGCACTTGGTGGAATCAAAAATATTTACCTTTGCGATTCTTCATTTGTAGAATCTTCTGACCTTGAAACTGGATTTTATTATTCGGAAGAAACAATTGGTATGGGAAAATCTCAAGTCCTTCAAGCTAAACTTCAAGAATTGAATCCATATGTTACTATTCATACTACTGAATCATATCAAGTAGGACAAGACGTAACAATTTGTGTTAACCAACCTGTTGATGTAATTAATCAAGTTGCGCAATGGGTTCGTAGCCAAGGCACTAAACTTGTTGTACTGTATTCACGCGGAGTTAGCGGAGTTGTCTTTGTTGATGCAGGTAATTCTCATATTGTAACTGACGCAACTGGTGAAAATATTGAACCAGTTCAAATTGGTGCAATTAGCTTTGATGGCAAAGTAACCTGTGCAACTCATGCTTCTCATGACTTCCAATCTGGCGATACTATTAGTTTTATTAATCTAGAAGGAACTGGGCTTGATAGTTTTGCTAATAAAGAGTGGAAAATCAAAGTTAATAACCCAACTAGTTTTAATCTTGTAGACTTTACCAGCAATTCCGATGAACCATTTGTTTTTATTAATGGTACTGCTACCCATGTTAAAAAGCCTGTGAGTGTTGTCCATGCTCCCTGGTCTGATCAAGTTGCCAATCCTACTTTGTCATTTTCATTTGATATGGAACATGCAAGTCACTTAGTTCAAACTTATCTTAAAATGTTTTCACATTTGGACTCGGACAAATCTAAAACTCTTATAGATTCAATGGGTTCAAGTTGGGATGCTGATACCACATCATTCCTTGAAACCCACGGAGTCAAATTATCTGAACATGCAAGAATTTTTTGTTTTGAACTAATGCCTGTTGTTTCACTAATGGGTTCTATTGCTTCATCTGAAGCAATCAAATTAGTTACCAACAAATACATGCCAGTATCTCAATGGTTTACTTGGTCTGATAATACTCTTGTACCCAAGTCTGAACCTGAAGGATGGAGACAAGCAAAAACCACTTATGGTAAATTGTATGGGCTTGAAGTTGAATCTAAACTTGTAAACAGCACCTGGTTCATGGTTGGTTCTGGTGCTATTGGTTGCGAACATTTAAAAAATCTTGCTTTTATGGGTGTTGCCGATAGTTCTCTTGGTTCTGGTGAAGTTATTTTGACTGACCCTGATTCAATTGAAAAGTCTAACCTTAACCGTCAATTCCTTTTCCGCTCTCAACATATTGGGCAACCTAAAAGTGTAACCGCTGCCGGTGCAGTCAAGTTAATGCGACCTAACATGCGCATTACTTCTCACCTTGAAAAAGTTGGTCCAGATAATACTGGTTTTTCCAATGGAGTAATGAGTCGAGTTACTGGAGTTTTAAATGCACTTGATAATATCAAAGCTCGTAGATTCATGGATGAACAATGCTTTAAGTTTGGTTTGCCTTTGTTTGAATCTGGTACAACTGGAACAAAAGGTAATACTCAACCAGTAATTCCATTTGTTACCGAAACTTATTCTGCTTCATCTGACCCTGAACAAGAAAAGTCATTTCCAATCTGCACCATTAAATCATTCCCAAATGAAATTGCACATACAATTCATTGGGCGATGGACCAATTTGAGTTCTTTAACAGAGCTCCAAGTACAATAAACAAATGGATTTCTAATCCTGATTATATCGGTGAATTAAGTCAAATTGAACAAGCTACAGCTCTTGAAGACATTAATCTCTTTACAATCAAATATCCTACTCAAACTGATGGTCTAGTCGGATGCGCTCGTTGGGCTGTTGATATGTTTACTGAAAACTATCATAACCAAATTGTTCAACTACTTCATACTTTTAAACCTGACCATGAAGTTGCACCTGGTGTACCCTTTTGGTCAGCTGGTAAACGTTGCCCTCAACCTGTACAATTTGATATTAACAATAGTCTTCACTTGAAATATGTTGAAGCTACTACTCATCTAATTGCTCGTTGTTCAGGTATTCCTGATAATTTCACTCAGGACGAACTAGTTCAAATGATTGGAACTTATGAACCAGTCAAGTTTGTACCAAAGCAAATGGAAATTGCAAGTTCCGATGCTGAGCTTGATAAAATGGAAAAACATACTAATTCAAATGATAAAATTATAATTGGTGCACCTAGCAATTTTACTGCCAACTATGTTGGACAAGAATTTGAAAAGGATGATGACACTAACTGGCATATTGATTGGGTTTGTGCTGCATCAAATCTTCGTGCAGGAAACTATGGTATTCCTCAAGCAGACCGTCAACAAACTAAAGGTATTGCTGGTCGTATTATTCCTGCAATTGCAACTACCACATCTGCTGTATCTGGTCTAGTTTTACTAGAAATGGTAAAGTATTTATGTGGGCTTAATAAAGTTGACTCTTATCGCTCCACTTTTATCAATTTAGCTGAACCTGTGTTAGTATATTCTGACCCTATTGAAGCTTCAAAAATTGATGTTGCAGGTGTTTCAATGAACTCATGGACCAAGTTTGAATACCACAAAAACTCTACACTTGGTGAATTCAAACAATATTATGAACAAATGTTTAAAACCAATGTGTCAATGATTGTTGTTGGAACTACCATGGTTTATGCTGAATTTCTTGGCTCTGAATCTTTGGACAAATCAATGGCCCAAGTTATGCGAGAAGTTGCAGACGTAGAACCATCTGACCCTGTTCCTTCAATGGTAACATTTAGTGTTCTATCTGAGGAAGAGTCTAAAGAAATTCCTCCAATCACTGTAAGTCTCAGAGAGGAAACCAGTTATCCTGGTTCAGTTGCTCTTAATTGTTAGATTTTAAAAGTTAAATTAAGAGTTATTTGTTAATTTAATACTGTTTTAATTTATAAAAATTTTATTAATGTTTATAAATTTAAATTTATTCATCGTCACCTCCAATGTCAACGTCTGACTTTTTAATTCCACCCATTGATTTGAAAATTACGTAACCAATAATTAAAATAACTAAAACTGCACCACCTGCAATCAAAGGTCCCATAAGTCCACTCATAACTGAACCAATACCTTCACCAATACCTTTGGCTGCAGTTGATACACCTTGACCGGCAGATTCAATTCCTTTACCTGCACCTTGAGCAGCGGTACTTAAGCCTTCACCTGCGCCTTTAGCAGCGGTTGATACAGCTTCGCCTGCAGATTGTAACAAAGCAGAACCAGCAACACCTGCAGCATAAATATCACCTTGGACAGCAGTTTTTGTTTGTTCATCAAGTTTTTCATCAACGTTTTCAATTAATTGAGTTATCATTTTATCGTAATCATTAAGAATTTTATTTGATATATCATTCATAACAGTTTGGTTAAATGCGCAATTCATAACATCTTTAACAACGTTTGCTTGTTCTACTTCACCAATTACAATATCACCAGTCACACTAATTTTACCTAAGTCTATTGAGTTTTCTGCTTTAGTATCAGCCGCACATTTAGCCAAGTTTTCTGTTGATAATATGTTTTCTAATGCATTTTTAACTTCGTCATTCTTTTCATACTTAAAACTTTGATTTAAATTAAATGTGTCTTTTAGTTCTTGAGTAATATCTTTAGATGTATCTTGCTCAACTGAGTTTCCGGCACTAATTTCTAGTACTTTCCCTAAAGTTTCAATTCCTTTACCGGCAACATTTGCAACAGAATCAATAATTCCACCAATTGAAGAACTTGATTTTTCATCAGAAGTTAATTTTTTAACATCAGAAGATGCTTGTTTACTGGCCATATTAATATTCTCTTTAAGTTTGGAACCAATATCATTTATTACTTTTGTGGTAACTTGTTGAACAAAGTTTGCATTTGTTTCTTGTTCAATTGTATTAACTTGTTTAACGCCCTTTAAAGTAAAGCTACCACCAGAAGCACTGCCAACTGATATCTTATTTGAAGCAGCAATAGACCTAAGTAAATCAGCTGAGTTTTTATTTACAGCGTTAGTTACCGCACTTGAAACCATTGCAGTCATACCTGACATTACTTTACTTTGATCAATGTTCTTTTCAATTTGTTTTAAATCCTTAATTTTAGTTGAATCAGACATTTTTGTTGAGTTTGCCACGTTTAAACCAAAGTTTTCAACAAGTTTTGGATTAGAATTTTTCTTGGAATAAATGGCATCTGAAAATGCAACACCGAATGCATAAAGCACAATAAGTTTATCGTATTTAGATGAACCCATAATACTATCTAAAATTGTTTCCCAAACTTTAAGAATTGACAAAGCAAGTTTGTTAACAAAAATTTCATTAAATAAGCAACCAAAACTTAAATTATCAACACAGCGGGAAATATCAGATGGTCTTATCATATTGGAAAAAGTTTCTTCAATATCAATAAAAGTATCAACAGTAAATGATTTTCCAAGTTCTAATTCTAAGGCTAATTTTTTACTCATATCATCAATTGATTTTGCTGATTCACCTGTTAAACCAGATAAATACACTAATTTAGTATGTAAATTATACAAGTCGTAACTTAAATTTAAAGATTTAATTTCAATTAAAAATTGTTCACTAAAAGTTTTAGTAAATGCTGATAAAATTGCTTTAGATTGTTTAGAATCAGATGCTTGTGGTAATTTTACCAAGTTGTCTGAATTGGTAATAATTGCAACACGTAATGAATTAGATACTAAAGTTCTTAATCCCTCTAAAACTTTATCACGATTTAGTTCTAAACTTTTAGTAACAATAGAACCATATTGGGTTTTCATAATATCATTAATATCATTAGTCATTGACATATCTTCCATACCTTCTCTAATTTGGTAGTGGGAAAATTCTTGTTGAAGTTTATAGTTTTTTTTATTATTACCCATTGATTCTAATACACTTAAGGGAATATTTCCCCCTAAAATTTTATTAAAGTAACTCATAATTATATAATATCATATAGAAATTTTCCAATATACAAATTATTTAAAGTTAAATTTTTTATAATATTAATGAGAAACTTTAACTGTGTTGGTTCAATGGTTTTAATTAGTTTGGCTGTTTCATGCTCTGTTGTTTACATCAATAATTGGTTTTTATACAAACATGCATGTCCAAGTGCAAATCCAGATTCTGAGAGTAACAAATAATTTTGAAATATAATTTCTCTTAATTTTTTATTAAAATTAAAAAAAATTGACAAAAACATATATAAAAATATCTAATCTTTAATATTAACTAATGAAACTTGTAAGTCCATATCGTAATATTAAACAATATACTCGCATTTCTGTTGAACCCTACCATATGAATTCAGACATTAAAAACAACATGAAAATTATTTTGAAAAAAAAAGTGGAAAAAAAGTGTAACAAAAATGGTTATGTTGATGAAGTATATAGAATCCTTGAGTATTCTGATGGTGTTATGCCACCCGAAAATCTAAATGGAAGTGCAATATATAACATCACCTATCACTGTAAATTATGTATTCCAGTTGAAAATACTGCTGTAATTGGTATGATTAAAGTAATTAATCAAGAATTAGTTGTTGCTATTAATGGTCCAATCATGTTTTTTATTCCAAAAGAAAATGTTGATACTAATGTTTGGGATATTCCTGACGGTTATTTAAATAAAAATAAAAAACGCCGCCTAATGGCAGGTG
>JACCEC011967124.1_pt1 | contig 16081 bp, 14 predicted proteins | sample 7450121 | NCBI WGS metagenome assembly JACCEC01 (sample SAMN15323455, study PRJNA562643) | freshwater metagenome | isolation source: river surface water | place: USA:Blue River Watershed | collected 2017-08-18 | reverse complement strand
TTCAAAAGTTTTGAGATTTTCTGTTGAAATCAGCCTCCAAACTCAGCCCCCAGCAGAGGTTTAGCGATCGCCTTTTTGGAAAATGAAACAGCCCTGCCCTGCTCCCCCTGCTCCTCTTCTCCCCCTGCTCCTCTTCTCCCCCTGCTCCCTATTCCCTATTATTGAGATGGTGTATTTAATCTCAATTCAATAGAATCTTGTTTATCTAATTCCACAACATTTTCAGGTGGGGTTAAACAAGTTTGTAATAATTGATTAACGGCTAAATTTGTATTGGCTTGAATCATTCCTACAACACAATAGGATAAATTTTCAGGTAATACACTTCGCCGACAACTATCAAGAACGTTCAACGGGTCAGATGAGGTCGTACTTTTACTAATATTCACCACACAATTTGCTAATTCGTCGGGACGGCGAACTTGTAGACAACCGGATAAGATTTGTTCTGGGGATAGAGTGCTAACATTTTGTTGCATATGTCTGACACAATACCCCATATTTCTAGGCCTAGATGCTATTCCACAACTTTGAGTTGCTAATTCAACAGACAGTCCTGCGTTCGTTAACTGTTGAGTACAGTTTCTATAGTCTTGTCGCCGAATTAATATGAATGATGGAAAAGCCGATGCTGGAGCAACGGGAAAAAACAAGGGAAACAAACTCACCGTTGCTAATAACGATACATAACGCTTATGCTGTGATAAGCCAGTTAATAGCTTTTGTTTCAATCCAGAAAACATCACAATAGAAGAATTCATACAAGATTCAAAGTTTTGCACAATAATATCACAGGTGTTGGCTGTTGACTGTTGCAAAAGTACCCATTGCCCATTAATCCTTGATCAACATCCTGCTAACAGCGTATAATAAAAGATTGGTGCAAAAAATTTTATGCGGAGAAGAAGTTAGATGGCTCGATATAGAGGCCCCCGTCTGAGAATTGTACGTCGTTTGGGCGATTTACCCGGATTAACCCGAAAATCCCCCAGAAAGGCTTATCCCCCCGGACAACATGGCCAAGCCCGTCGCAAACGTTCTGAATATGCGGTTCGGTTAGAAGAAAAACAAAAACTACGCTATAACTACGGTGTTTCAGAGCGTCAATTGTTACGCTATGTCCGTAAAGCTCGTCGCGCTTCTGGTTCTACGGGTCAAGTGTTGCTGCAACTGTTAGAAATGCGTTTGGATAATACCATTTTCCGTTTAGGAATGGCCCCAACAATTCCGGCGGCTCGTCAGTTAGTCAGTCATGGTCACGTCACCGTTAATGGTCATCGCGTGAATATTCCCAGCTATCAATGCAGACCCGGTGAAGTCATTGGGATCAGAAATACCGAAAGATCTCGTGAACTGGTCAAAGCCAATTTACAATATCCGGGTTTAGCCAACGTTCCTAGCCATTTAGAGTTAGATAAGGAACAATTAACTGCGAAGGTGAATAGCGTTATTGAACGGGAATGGGTGGCTTTACAAGTTAACGAACTGTTAGTGGTTGAATACTATTCACGTCAAGCCTAAGAGTTCCTCACCGTTCTATGTTGTGTGGGGCGTTATCGGCTGAAAATAACGTACCCCACCCGGTTATTGTTAAACCCTAAATCCAAAATCAATCAGGTTTCTACCCCCCAATTTGGGACATGGTTCGAGCATAATTTCCGGTTGTACCAGAGTCCCGTTGTTTAAAATTAATATCGGGTTTAATTCTTAATAGGTTATTCACCTGGTCTCTTAACTCCTCAAACGTCACATTTTGACGCAGAGGAGTTTTTAAATCAATTTGTCCGGTTTCATTGAGTAAACAAGGTCGTAACCAGCCATCGGCGGATAATCTCATGCGGTTACAGCGATCGCAAAAACATTCTGACATCTGACTAATAAATCCTAATGTTCCTTTTGCCCCTGGAATTTGAAATACATCCGCAGGGCCGTTTCCTCTCACCTGTGCAGTTTCTAACCCCCATTGTTCTCGAATTTGCTGTCTTAATTCTTCTGAAGAAATCCAACCGCGATCGGCAAATAAATCGTTATTTCCGATGGGCATAAATTCAATAAATCTAACGTGCCATTGTCGTTCAAGGGTTAATTTTGCTAACTCCAAAACTTCATGATCATTCACCCCAGGAATTACGACAACGTTTAATTTTAAAGGGTTAAAACCGAGCGCATAAGCGGCTTGTATTCCCTCCCAAACTTGTTGCCAACGGCTCCGTCCTCGGTTGCCAATAATTTGATCAAAAATATCAGGATCAAGGGAATCTAAACTAATATTAATCCGTCGCAGTCCAGCTTTATATAAATCCTCTGCCATTTCTGCTAATAAAAAGCCATTGGTTGTCATCGCCACATCTTTTGTTTCAGGAAAGGCGTTAATTTGTTTAACCAATTCTACAACCCCAGGACGTAATAAAGGTTCTCCTCCGGTTAACCGAAATCGAGTAAACCCAACGGGAATAAAGACTTCTTTTAACAGAGTTAACAGTTCATCAAGGGTTAAAAGGTTTTGTTGTAGGATATAATCAATTTCTGCACCTTCAGGCATACAATATTGACACCGGAAGTTACAACGGTCAATCAAACTAATGCGCAGATAATCAACAACGTTCATGGAATTTTAGGAGAATGACGGAATATTGTGCTTTCTGTATTATGTCGAATTTTTCTATTGTAGGGTGAGTTAGAATTAGGATTGTGATGGATCTTGTCTTAAAAGGGACTGAATAATTTGTTTTGAAGCTCGAAATGTGGTCGTTTGTAGACGATTAATGGCTATCGGTAAGTTTAACAAATTTTGTTTAGCTGATTCATCTAATATTCCTAACAAACCTGTCACCTTTAAACCTCGTGCTTGAGCAATTTTTCTACCTAAAGCATCATCAATAATCACTAAACTAGCTTCTATCTGTTCGGCTAAAATAATAGCAGCTTGCTCTCCAGCATCTAAAGCACTTAAATCTGGATTAAATACTATATCAACAGTTTTAACAATTAACCATTCTGGCGGATTTTTAATCCATGTTTTTACAGGTTCAGGCGATCGCCAATGAGATAACTCTTGTTGAACAATATTAGGAATCATGACCTGACCATAAAGTTGATGCAGTATCTCAATTTCATCGATCAGAATCAGATAACAAATAGGTGATGTATCAGATACAACAATCATAAAGAGTTTAATTTTCCTAGCTCTTTCAATTGTTCATGGGTTTGGCGATCAACTTCTAAATCTGTTTGATCATAGTTAAGTTCAATTCCTCTTTCTTTCAGAAAACTATCTACTTCTAAGCGAGTAGACATTCCTAATAATTCCCGAACTTTCCCAACACTAATTGAACCGTCACGATAAGCTTCTATGACAATCATTTCTAATAATCGTTGTTCTAAACTTCCCCATCTTGTTTGTAGGGAAAAAACAACTTCATCAGGAAGTACAATTGAGATTTGCATCATGCTTTCCTTTAAAAGTTATCAGGAATATCCAAGTTATAGCATAAAGTTGTATAACGTGACTTGTCTTAACAACGATATTTTCGCAAATTTGTCTAATTGTCAGGTGGGTGACATGGGTAAGCTTGTTAACCGGGCTATTTTTAATCTATAATTATAATTAAGACAATCTGTTTTTAGGACTGTTCTACATGAATTTTGAAGTTTATTTGCGATCGCTTAAAAAAAATTTACAAAAAGGTAGTGAACGCACCCACTATCCCGCTTTAAAAATATTACTCGATCATACCTCAAAACAGATAGAAGCCAGTATTGAAGAAAAAGGGAATAAAGCCGGAATTCCTGATTTTACCGTGAGAAAACGAGACTTATTAATTGGCTATGTTGAAGCCAAAGATATCGGAATAGACCTATCAACCGTTGAAAAAACAGAACAGTTAAAACGTTATCGAGAATCCCATATTGGAGTAAATTTGATTTTAACGAATTATTTAGAATTTCGTTGGTATGTTAACGGAAAACTGCGGTTGAAAACAGTTTTAGGAGAACAAGTTAATCATCAAATTCAACCTACAGACATTGAACAAACTCAACAATTAATAGAAGGATTTCTCAACTATCAAGGGGAAATCATTAATAACCCGGAAGACCTAGCAAAACAAATGGCAAGGTTAACCAAAGCTATTTATTACGCGGTCATCGAAGCGTTAAAACTAGAGACAGAAACAGGCGAACTCCATCAGCTTAAAACAGGATTTCAGGAGGTCTTATTACCCGATTTAGAACAATCTGATTTTGCGGATATGTATGCTCAAACCATCGCTTATGGTTTATTTACCGCCAGGGTTAGTCATGCTCAAAATCCTCAAAATTATGCCTTTGAACGACGTACTGCTGGGTTATACATTCCCGATACAAATCCCTTTTTAAAACGGTTGTTTCATACCGTTGTTGATACCGATGCGATTTCTAAAATTAATTGGGCGGTTGACGATTTAGTACAACTTTTAGCGCAAGTGAATATGACCAATATTTTAGAAAATTTTGGCAAAAATACCCGACAATTAGATCCAGTTGTGCATTTTTATGAAACATTTTTAGCAGCTTATGATGCAGCATTGCGGAAAATTAGAGGGGTTTATTATACACCCGAACCTGTGGTTTATTTTATTGTCCGTTCAGTAGATTTAATTCTTAGAAGTCGCTTTAATTTACCATTAGGTTTAGCTGATCATACCCCAGATCAAGTCACAGAACAACCGAGGGTACAAATTCTTGATCCCGCAACCGGAACTGGAACTTTTCTTAATGCAGTCGTGAATAAAATTTATCAAAACTTAGATGAAATGGGGTTAGCGAGTTGTTGGAATGATTATGTGAAAGATCATTTATTTAACCGATTATATGGATTTGAATTATTAATGGCTCCCCACTCCATCGCTCATTTAAAATTAGGATTACAATTACAACAGTATGGCTATCAATTTCAAGCTAAACAACGGCTAGGAATATATTTAACAAATACCTTAGATGAAGCTTTAAAAAAATCTAGTTTACTCTTCGGTCAATATGTCGCCCAAGAAGCCAATGAAGCCGCAGCAATTAAACGAGATTTACCCATTATGGTCATATTAGGAAATCCCCCTTATTCGGTAAGTTCTCAAAATTCAAGTAAACGTCAAAGAATTGCCCAAGGAAATGAACAGTATCTCGCTGATATTCAATATACGGGTGCAGTTTGGGATAAAATTATTAAAACCGCAAAACCAGGTCAAAAAATTACTGAGTTAACCGCTATTGGTGAGTTATTAGAACGTTATAAAGGTCGAGTTAGATTAGACGGTGAAAAAAATATTCAACCCCTGGGTGATGATTATATTAAATTTATTTGTTTTGCTCATCACCGCATTGAACAAACTGGATATGGTATTGTTGCTTTTATTACTAATAATTCTTATTTAGGCGGTTTAATTCATCGAGGGATGAGAGAAGAATTGTTAAAGACTTTTAATGAAATTTATATTTTAGATTTACATGGGAACTCGTTATTACAAGAAAAGTGTCCTGATGGAAGTTTTGATCAAAATGTGTTTGATATTCAGCAAGGGGTTGCGATTATTATTGCTATTAAAAATCATCCTAATCAGTTAACTCATCATAATTTAGCAACAGTTTTTCATTATGATTTGTGGGGAAGTCGTCAAGAAAAATATGATTTCCTGAATCAATCGAATCTTGAATCTCTACAATGGACAAAACTAAAAATAGATATTCCTAATTATTTCTTTGTTCCTAAAAATTTTAGTTTCAATGAAGAATATGAACAATTATTTAATTTATCTGATATTTTCTCCGTTTATTCAAGTGGAATAGAAACAGGTAAAGATGAAGTTTTAATTACGACTTCTAAAGATAAAATTCAAGAAGTTATGCAAAATTTAAGTAATCCCAATCTTACCGAAGATCAAATTTATGAAAAATATCAAATTAAGGATAACAGTGGATGGCGTTTCTCTTCCAACCGTTCTTTATTGATTAAAGAAAGATATGATAAAAGTTTGGTAAAATTAATTAATTATAGACCTTTTGATTATAGATTTACTTATTATCACAGTATTTTAAGAAGACCCCAAAAAGAAGTACAAAACAATTTATTAAAGGAAAATTTAGCTTTATTATCCTGTCGTCAACAAGTTGAATCTGGTTTTTATCATATTTTTTGTACTAACTCTATTACAGAACGTTGTGCAGTTTCGTTAAAATCCAGAGAATTAACTTATGTTTTCCCGCTCTACATTTATCCCAATACTGAAAACGATCAATACAATTTATTTACAGAATGTACCCCTAACTTTTCCTCAAAGTTCCTAACAGAAATCAAAGCAAAATTAGGATATATCCCCACCCCAGAACAAATCTTTTATTATGCTTATGCTATTTTTCATAGTCCTACCTATCGAAAACGATATGCAGAATTCCTAAAAATAGATTTTCCTCGTTTACCCTTAACGACTCATGAAAAATTATTTCAAAATTTAGCTCAAAAAGGAGAAGAGTTAGTCCAACTACATTTAATGAAATCTCAAAAACTGAATCATTTGATTACAAAATATCAAGGAGAAGGAGAAAATAACGTTACAGAAGTGACCTACAAACCCGAAGAGCAACGAGTTTATATTAATAAAAGTCGTTATTTTGAAGGAATATCGCCGGATATTTGGGAATTTAAAATTGGAGGATATCAAGTTTTAGAAAAATGGTTAAAAGATCGTCAAAAAGCTAATTGTAGTTTATCCTTTGAGCAGATTATCCATTATCAGAAAATTGTTGTTGTGTTGAGCTTAACCTTAAAGATAATGAAAGCAATTGATCAACTTATTCCTGAATGGCCAATTCAATGAAAAATATATAGCAGTCTTATAGGGATATAAAGTTAGTCTAAATCAATTGTACAACTGTTTTGATTCCCCATTTATTGTCGGGGTGAGGTAAACTCGCCCCTACCTAGAAATCACTGGCTAGACTAGGGAATCAGGAACAACTTAATTTTGATCTAACTCTTTAATGGAATTGTAATTAAAAACTCAGTTCCTTCTCGTAACGTTGAAAAACATTCGATTTTTCCTTGATGTTTCTCCGTTACTAAATGATAAGCGAGAGATAATCCTAAACCTGTTCCTTTTCCCTGTAGGGGTGAAGTCATAAACGGATCAAAAATGTTTTGTCGCTCTGCTTCTGACATCCCAATTCCATTATCAAAAATTGAGATAGCAACGGTATTTTGCTCCTGTAAATAGGTACGAATCATAATCTGAGGTTGATCGGTTAAATCTCCCTTATAACTGGTGATTTCTAACCGATCAATTGTATAGGTAAGTAAATTCATAAACACCTGATTCAATTGTCCGGCGTAGCACTCAACTTTCGGTAACACGCCATATTCTTTAATTAAAGTAATACCCGGTCGTCCTGCTTTCGCTTGCAAACGATTTTGTAGAATTAAAATTGTACTATCTAACCCTTCATGAATATCAACCGATTTCATTTGAGATTCATCTAAACGAGTAAAATGGCGTAGCGATCGCACGACATCTCGAATTCGTTCTGAACCTGCTTTCATAGATTCTAAAATCAGGGGTAAATCCTGCTTTAAAAAGTTAAAATTAATCTCTTCTAGCTCATCAGCAATTTCAGGAACACAATGGGGATAATAAGCTTGATATAAATCCAATAAATTCATTAAATCCTCAATATAATCTTTAGCATGGGTAATATTACCGGAAATAAAATTAACAGGATTATTAATTTCATGGGCAATTCCCGCCACTAACTGCCCCAAACTTGACATTTTTTCCGTTTGAATTAGTTGAGCCTGAGTCCGTTGCAGTTGAGTTAAAAGTCCTTCTAATTCGCATCGACGTTTGGCTTCCTGTTCTTGACTTTGGCGTAACGCCTCTTCCATTTGTTGCCGTTCAGTAATATCCAATCCCACAAAAACCGCCGCCGAACCGCGATGATATTTTTGAGCTACAATTAAATACGTGCAAGACACTCCTCGAACATTCGCCGTAATTTCCCTCGAACTTTTCCAATTATCTTGGGCAAAAAATTCATAAACAAATTCATTAAATTTAGGACTATTTTGCAGAAATCCCACTTCTTTTCCGACAAATTCTTCCGCCGGAACATTGTAAGACTTCGCTAAATGGCGATTGACTCCTAAATATTTTAAATCAGAACTAATCCAAGAAACTAACCCCGGTACAGCATTTAAAACCGCTTCTAATTGATCTTTGGATGCCATCACCGCGCCTGATGTGACCTTTCGGTCAGAAATATCAGTTGCAAAACCACAAATTAACGGAGAATAGAGAACACAAGCTGCTCCAAATTCAGTTTCAATAGTTAACTCCGGTTGCACCGATTGTAATTCTAAATAATTAATTGTAAAATCAACAGGAAAAATAAAGCCGGATTTTTTCTGTTGCCGAGACTCAAAGATTAAAGAGCCTTTTTGTTTTAATTTTTGGCAATATTCTTGCCAAATAACGGCGGTTAAATCAGGGTCAATATCATGAATATTCAGTTGTAATAATTCATTTTGAGTATAACCCAACATCCGACAAGCCGCTTGATTGACATAACAAAAACGACCCTCTAATGTCATCCAAAAAATCGCCGTTGTCGCTTGATCAAACGCTTGTTGAGTTAGTCGTAACCGCTCTTGTATTTGCTTTTGAGGAGTAATAACTTCCAGGGATAAAATTAACCCTCCAATGGTTTCTGATGCCATTTTCCAAGGTTGAACAACCCATTTTTTCCACTCAATAGAACCATTCTCCAAAGGCTCACAAATTTCTAGTTCCCAATGAGGTAATTTTCCAGCTAAAGAAGCTTCAGCATTCTGATACCAAATTTCGGGTAAATGGGGAAATTGATCGGGAAGAGAACAACCTACTAAATTCGGATATTCTCTACCATAATCCTGTTGCCATTGACGCGACACGGCTAAATATTGCAGTTGCGAGTCAACCATCGCCACCGCCGTTGGTAAATATTCAACAAAACGCCGAAAATAATCTTCTTCAGAATGGGGAGAAGTTGCGGAAACTTGTAACTCTCCTACAGGATCAGGAGGGTTAGAAATGAAAATTGGTAGAACTCGCCTTTTGTTCACAGTTTGGCACTCCCTCAGTCAAGATTGGGTCAAATAAATTGATCCCGTTATCAATACAAGATCGAAGAAATTAGTTTTAGAAACTCAGCTTTAAATTAAGGTTTACCCAAATAATGGGTATTACCCCCTATTTTATTATTAATTAGACCCCTTTGTCTAGGAATTCCCTGGATTTATCCCCATCATTCCCTTAAATTCGGGATTTCCTGACAATTCATCATGATTTTTTATCTGTGAGACGAAGGAGACATCGAGAGTATGAATCATCCATCAACTGAATTATTCCTTGACTGTTCTCTTGATTTCTCTCTTCAATTCGATTACTGGAAATCCTGATGGTTATCCCTTTTAACTTTAATAATAAATTAAGATTACAATGAAGGACAATTTTGTCTAAACAGTCTCCTTTTCTCCTATAATTAAAAATAGGGATACTCCTGAACAGCAATTGAGTCAAATCTTGGCAATGACAGTTTATCAAGTCCGCTTAATTAATGAATCTCAAGGTTTAGATTGCACCATTACGGTTCCTGATGATCAATATATTCTCGATATTGCAAAAGACAAAGGAATTCGTCTACCATCAGGATGTGAACAAGGAGATTGTTCAGTTTGTGTCGCTAAACTCTTAAACGGTCAAGTCGATCAAAGTGAACAAAAATTTCTTCGTCCTGCGGAAATTTCCCTGGGGTATACTGTGACTTGTGTTGCTTATCCTCGTTCAGATTGTACCCTTTATACCCATCAAGAAAAAGTTTTATATCAATCCTCTCTCTATTATCAATCGAATTCTGAAGGTGATTAATCTCTGAATTCCTCTAAGCTAACCGTCAATTATTCACTATTTATTATTAATATGGATCGCTTTTTATACGAAAAATCTATTTCTTACAAAGGGTATTTAATTATTCCTTTTGTTCGGGTGACAGTTAGCGATCGCAAAATTTATTCTTATATGTTATTATCCCAATTGGGTCATAAAGGTAAATTTCATAAAACCGAAAATCCAGCCGACCTCTATTGTAGTCAATTAGAAAAAATTCTCGAAATTGCTCAGGATCATTTAGACCAACACTCAGATATTGTTCCTCAAAGCGATTATTTTCAATGTCGATATACCTATCAAAATGATTTAATTGTGATTTATCATGAAGGAAATCAATATTTTTATGATCATTACAAACCCTATAGTTTAAATAATATTGCCGCCCCTAAACTGTTTGCTTCTGAACAAGACTGCATTAACTGGGTCAAAACCGGATTAGATCGTTCAGAAACGGGGAGAATAAGCGACTAAAAAACGGAATCGAAAAAACTATAGTGCTACGCATTACAGCAGAGACGCGCCATGGCACGTCTCTACTGCTGTAACATCAGTTTAGGTTTAATGTAATGGAGCTAAGGAGACTCGAACTCCTGACCCCCGCAATGCCATTGCGGTGCTCTACCAACTGAGCTATAACCCCTTGCAGTATTCCAATATAATCGTTTAACCGATGGTTTGTCAAGTGGTTTACAAAAATTTTTTCGGAGTGCCAAGCCAAGGTGTCTGGAACACTCCGAATCGCCACTAAAAGTAAGAATAAGCGTGCTGAGACATTTGAGCAATGTGGTCAATGCAAGATCCCATGAGGAAGTACACGAGCCCCATCGCGGCGGCTGACACAGCCACTAAAATTCCAGCCAGCATAAAGGAAAACTCTTTGCACTCAACGGCTTGCTTCATCAGGTGTAATGACCAAGCAACGAGGGCAACATCAATTATTAGAATAGGAATCAGCATAAGTTACGTTTCGTAACATTTTTTCTATTCTAACAGGTGTTCTGAGTAGAATGCAGTGCCTGGCAAAGTCAGACCTGAGATATGGGTCTATGGTTTTCCGAAGGATGAATGACAGCGATCGCAACAACCTTTGACCGTGATTTCATAAGCATTCACCTGAAACCCCGATGGTAAAGCGTTCATCTGCAAATTTTTGAACACTTCCCAAGCTAAATCCCTAATTTGACCACAACCTTCACAGACAAAATGGTGATGGGGTTCCACCTTAGCATCATAACGAGTCACCCCTTCATCAAGAAGCACTTCCCGCACTAATCCCACTTCTCGTAAAACCGTTAAGGCACTATAAACACTGGCTTTTGAGGCGATGGGGATATCTCGATTAATATCGGTGAGAATCTCATCCACCGTCGGATGATCGCAACGGGACAACAGATTGGCATAAACCGCAAATCGTTGCGGGGTAATGCGTAACCCCTTTTGTTTCATCTCTTGGGTAATTTCAATTGTTCTATTCTGACCGTCCATAACTGGGTATAAGGTGGGATTGAATCTTGTGTTACATATCATAACGTTTATTCTTAGTTACTTAACTTTACATTAATTTTATTCAATCCCTTGACAAACTAAAAACTAAGAATTATTCTTAGATATAACAAGCTCAAGACGAGGAGACACTATGGACTTATCCAACGCACAAACCGCTAAAAACCTAGAAGCTGCATTCGGTGGCGAATCGATGGCCAATCGCAAATATCTGTTTTTCGCAGAAGTCACTAAAAAATTAGGGATGGGGGATTTGTCCAAACTGTTTCGGGACACAGCTAATCAAGAAACCGAACACGCTTTTGCCCATTTCCGTCTTTTGCATCCTGAATTAGTCGTCACTGACCCTGACTCCTTATCCGACGAAGAAAAGAAAAAAATCGCGGCGCGGTGTTTAGAGTTAGCCATTGAAGGGGAAACCTACGAATACACCACAATGTACCCTGAATTCACCGCCCAAGCGGTTCAAGATCGAGATCAAACGGCGGCGGCTGAATTCCAAGAACAAGAAGCAGAATCTCGTGAACACGCCGATATTTTCCGCAAAGCTGCCTCTAATTTTGGCTTATTAACTCCCATTGAACATCATCACGCTAACCAATATACCGAAGCCTTGAATGCGTTAGATGGAGTTGTACCGATGCCAAAATCCGCGAGTTCTGATCCTCAAACTCAAAAATGGATTTGTCGTCAATGTTCGATGATTTATGATCCTGTTATGGGTGATCCTGATTCTGGAATTGCCCCTGGAACACCCTTTGAAGCCATTCCTGATGATTGGTCTTGTCCGATTTGTGGAGCGACGAAAAAGACCTTTGTTGTTTACGAAGAAGCGATCGCAGCTTAATCCCAGAAACCGGGTTTCTCAGCCAATCTGCATGAAATATCATTAACTGGAATTAGAAACCCGGTTTCTCCTATTTTTCAGGGTTCTCAGAAACCGGGTTTCTCAGCCAATCTGGATGAAATATCATTAACTGGAATTAGAAACCCGGTTTCTCCGGTTGTCTGACAGGGATATGATGATTTGTTAAATAGGTCTTAATTTCATCAATGCTTAATTGACCATAATGCAATAACGACGCTAACAAAGCCGCTTCCGCTTTACCGTCCGTTAACGCTTCATAAATATGATGACAAGTACCCGCACCCCCTGATGCAATCACCGGAATTTCAACAGATTCGGCAATTTTTCGAGTTAATTCTAAGTCATATCCCGCCTGGGTGCCATCGGCGTCCATACTTGTAACCAGGAGTTCCCCGGCGCCCCGTTGCGTCACTTCTTTAGCCCATTTAAGAGCATCAATTCCGGTATTTTCTCGACCGCCTCGAACATAAACATCCCAACCCGGATTATCAGGATCGCTGCGACGACGGGCATCTATTGCTACGACAATACATTGTACCCCAAAGCGATCGCTGGCTCGATTAATTAAGTCAGGATCACGAACCGCCGCCGAATTAATACTAACTTTATCCGCTCCGGCTCTTAATAAATTTTTAATCATGTCTAAGTTTTGAATTCCCCCGCCAACAGTTAAGGGAATAAAAACTTTTTCCGCCGTGCGAGGAACCACATCAAAAATAATATCTCGGTCTTCATGGGTTGCGGTAATATCCAGAAACACTAATTCATCCGCCCCTGCATTGTTATAAGCCGCCGCCAGTTCTACGGGATCTCCCGCATCTTTCAAATCAACAAAATTCACCCCCTTGACCACTCGACCTGCTTTTACATCTAAACAAGGCAAAATTCGTTTCGCAAGCATAATTACGCTTTGTGCATTGGGACACCAAAATTTAGGGCAAAAATCCCTTGTTTTAGTGTATAGCAATTTTAGCCATTCAACTGCTTTTAAGGAAATGGGGAATTAGTAACCGAAACCGGATCAAGATCAAGTTGCTAGAAGTAAGAAGCAGTTCTCTGTTAGAAAGAAAAATGGACTATCGATTCATTCGTGATCAGCTTTTAAAAGTGGGGTTGATCACTTGTATTAGCCTAATATTGAGCTTGATTTTAAATCCTAAAACTATCGCATTAACGGCTCAAGAAATCCATCGAATTAGTCAACCGATTACGGTATTAATTGAGGGTTTAAATCCGGGGTCAGGAGTAATTATAGCAAAAAACGAAAATACTTATTATGTATTAACGGCTAATCATGTTGTTAAAACTCCTGATGAATATACGATTATTACGGTTGATGGAGAACAATATCGGATTGATTATAATCAAGTGATTAAATTACCGGGTATTGATTTAGCAATTTTAGCTTTTACCAGTGATAAAAATTATGCGATCGCTCATTTAGCTGATTATAATTATGACAGACAATCTCAATATATTCTTATTTCAGGATGGCCCGATTCTCAATTACCGATTGCTGACCGTAGACTGGTTTTCTCAGCCGGATTATTAATTAATGAAGCCGAAAAAGCCTTATTAATTAAAGAACCTTTTACCAGAGGCTATGATTTATTTTATACGAATCGGACACAAGTGGGAATGAGTGGATCACCGATTTTAGATACGGAAGGGCGAGTGATTGGAATTCATGGGAAATCAGAAGGACAAATTTTTGAAAATCCCGAATTAGGATTGGTTTCTCGTGTAACGTTAGGATATAGTGCGGGAATTCCAATTCAGAAGTTTTTACAATCAGGAATTGCTTTAAATTTAAACGTCACTCGTCAACCACCTTCCCCATTAAAATCAAGGGAATTAGAATCGATTCAACAAGCTTTAAAAGCTCCTCATTTTACAGGCGAATCAACGGCTTTAGATTGGTCTAATCGAGGAAATCAATTCTATCGTTTAGAACAATGGAAAGAAGCGTTAACAGCCTTTGAGCAAGCGATCGTAATCCAATCTAATTTCTATCCCGCTTGGTATGGTAAGGGAAATACTTTAGTTGAGTTAAAACAATATCAAGAAGCGATCCAAGCTTATTCTCGGACAACCCAACTTCAGCCGGATTTTTATTTAGCTTGGCGAGAAAAAGGTAAGGTTTTTATGAGGTTAAGAGACTATGAAAATGCTTTACTAGCTTGGGAAAGAGCCGTTAGAATTAAACCAGATGATTATCAAATTTGGTATCTTATAGGAAATTTATTAATGAATCATTTAAAGCGGTATCAAGAAGCGATTCAATCCTATGATCAAGTTGTTAATTTAAAGCCGGATTTCGTTGAAGCTTGGACAAACCGAGGAATGGCTTATTATCAATTAAAAAATTATGAAGAAGCTATTTTATCTTTTGAACAATCGTTAAAACTCAATCCACAACAGGAAAAAGTTTGGCAATTACGGGGCGAAATTTTATTCAATTTACAGCTTTATTCACAAGCGTTAACTTCTGCTGAAAACGCTTTGAACTTAAATTCACAAAATCCGCAATTGTGGCTGTTAAAAGCTAAAATTTTAGCCAAAATGAAGAACTACCAACAAGCGAGAATCTCTGCATTGAGGGCGTTAAGATTTCAACCCCGTGATCGGGAAATTATTAATTTTATTCGTTCTTTAAGTTCCTCTAAACGTTAGGGAAAAAAGCATAAATCCTTAATTCTATTGTTTTGTAGCAACCCCCAATTGTTGAAACAGTAAACTCGGAACATAGGAACTACTTCCGACCCATTCCGGTTGATTTCCTAAATCGACTAACTGTTTAAAAGCATCAAAAATATTTCCAGCAACCATTGTATTTTTAACTCGACCAACAATTTTACCTTGTTCAACTTTATAGCCTAAATCTAAGTTAACAGAAAATTCTCCAGCGAGTTGATTAGATTGACCTGCTCCTAAAACTTGATCGACAATTAATCCTTCATCGATGCTTGAAATTAAGTTTTCTGTTGATGTTTTTCCGGGTTCAATACATAAATTGACTAAGGATGGACTGGGACGAGATAACCCCCCTCGAAATCCATTTCCGGTGGATGAAATTTGACCTCGACTTCCCCATTGTCGATCCCAATAAAATTGATTCACTGTTCCTTGACCAATGAGTCGTTTTACAGTGGTTGGGGTTCCTTCATCATCGAACGCACAAGACGAGGGGCCAAAATTGGGATCTTCATATAAACTTAAGCGAGAATCAAATAAAGTTTCTCCTACTTTATCCACTAAGGGTGAAGATTTTTGAACGATATTTTGACCTGATAAAATGGTTTTAAATAATCCACCAAAGATTCTAGCAACGGCTTGAGGCGTAAAAAAGACGGGAAATGAACCACTTTGAATGGTGGATTGTTGTTCTGCTAGGCGATATTTTCGGATTAATTCTTGTAGTATATAATCGGTGTTTAAAGGGCGATCGCTGGCTACATCATAACAGCCAATTTCTAAAAAATCTTCTCCTCTGACTAAATTTCCTGATAAGGAAGCACTGAATAACTGATGATAACGTTTCGCATAAACATCCTGATTAGTTACAATTTCAATTTGTTCACGAGCAATATTAAACCCGACGCTAACTAAGATATCAGGATTATAATTGAGTACCTGTTCAATCAGGTTTTTTCCGGTTTCTACTAAGTTTTGAGTGGTGGGGGAAATATAAGAGGGAATATCGGAATCAAACTGTAAATTAGAAGCGAATTCAAAATCTGCTAGAGCTCCAATCTCTGAG
>JACCEC010861609.1_pt1 | contig 16081 bp, 16 predicted proteins | sample 7450121 | NCBI WGS metagenome assembly JACCEC01 (sample SAMN15323455, study PRJNA562643) | freshwater metagenome | isolation source: river surface water | place: USA:Blue River Watershed | collected 2017-08-18 | reverse complement strand
TGTTACAAAGTTTTTAGACGGGAAATCATACAATCATTGTCATTACAAGAAAAGCGTTTTGGATTTGAACCAGAAGTAACCGCAAAAATTTCACGTGTTCCCAATATCCGAATTTATGAAGTAGGTATTTCCTACTACGGGAGAACATATGAAGAAGGTAAAAAGATTGGAGCCAAGGACGGATTTAGGGCAATTTATTGTATTCTAAAATACAATCTTTTCAAATAGTTGTCTTCAACCGTTTTACACTGCTGACTTTTCAAGTAAAAAACGATAAAATTCATTGTAATTTTGATCAGCATTATATTTATGGACAAATGTCTGTCTTGCTGATTTAGATCGTTGCATCCATTTTCTCTCGTCTCCTGCCACTTCAGCTATTTCTGCAATCAATTCATTTGGCCAATTCTCTCCTTCTACTATCCATCCATTTTGCCCATGCTCCACCACTTCTTTATTTCCATCAATATTGCTAACTATCATGGGTATACCAAACATGGCGGCCTCCATCAAAGTCACAGGAACCCCCTCCCAAACACTCATGTTACAAAAATAAGTTACCCGATTTTGGGTAAAAAAATCATATACTTCTTTTTTCGATAGATAACCTTTCGCCTCAAATTGAATATTCAAAGCATCACATTGTATTTTCAATTTATTTAAAATGTTGACATCTCCATTTCCGATGTGTACCCATTTAAATTCCCTGGGTAATTCAGTCATCAGTTCAAGGATTCGATCTAATCTCTTCAATTCCGATATCCATGAAATGCTTAAAATCAAGGGCTGTGGAAGCGCATAATCTAATTTGCCACTCGTTACATCTATTACTCCCAACGGTCTGTATGAAAACTTCGAAACTATATCAGGGAAAGTACAATTGATGTGGCGCAATCCATGTTTTGATATAGAGGCGACATGATCAGCCATTCGAAATTTTATACTCTCATATGGCAAATAACTCTTCAATGGCCAATTCTTGTGATATAGATCTAAAGAATGAGCGCGTGAAATAGTAAAACCAAAATTTCTTCTCCAAATTCCCTGTGCGAATTTTTGAATAATCATTCCATCATGAAGCCAATAATGGTAGAAAGTAATTTGATCCTTTTGATGAAGACGCATATACTCCAATAAGGCCCTCGAGCAGGCGAAATAGTGGTATAACCGTAGCGCATTTTGATAAAATCTTCGAAACGTGTTGAACCTTTCTCTTGATGTAAAAAAATCCAACCACAAAATCGTCAATATTGCAAACGCCGCATGAATTTTCTCAGTAAGAGATAACGAAGGAATTGCTTCATTTAAATAGATAACCTTTTCCTGTTTTGATAACTTAATTCTCATCTGACTTTTATCAAAGCCAAACTCCGCATAGGGGATAAAATAAATGAAATCGAAATATTGCTTTAAAAAGGGGACCTCGTCTAGTAAATACGACTCTTTAATACCAAAAGGAAACTGTTTGGTAAAAATAAAACAAATTTTCTTAGAGCCTTCATTAGGCATAGCTTTCAATGGAAGGGCATGTACAAATCAAATTGCGATCTCCAAATGCATTGTCCACTCTTCCAACAGCCGGCCAAAACTTATTGGCTTTTATCCCCTCTACAGGGTAAGCCGCTTGTGTTCTTGAATAGGCATGGTTCCATTCATCCGCGCACAATTCTTGGGCAGTGTGAGGGGCCATTTTCAAAACATTATCCGTTTTATCGGCCTGCCCATTTTCAATGGCGGCAATTTCATTACGAATAGCAATCATCGCTTCACAAAAACGATCCATTTCTTCCACAGGCTCACTTTCAGTAGGCTCGATCATCAAGGTCCCGGCTACTGGAAAAGACACTGTTGGGGCGTGGAATCCATAGTCCATCAATCTTTTGGCAATATCCTCTACTTCTACGCCCGCGGCTTTGAAAGCACGGCAATCTAAAATCATCTCGTGCGCAACATTTCCGTTTGTTCCTTTGTACAATACCGGATAATGTTTTTCTAATAGCGCTTTCATGTAGTTGGCATTCAAAATAGCAAATTTGGTAGCATCAGTAACTCCCTCCGCTCCTAACATCTTGATATAACCGTAAGAGATCAATAAGATGAGCGCACTTCCAAATGGCGCTGCACTCACTGATTCGATGGCTTGATCCCCCCCTGTCTTCACCAGTGGATTTCCGGGTAAAAATGGCACCAAGTGTTGTGCTACTCCGATAGGCCCCATTCCAGGACCACCACCACCATGAGGAATGGCAAAGGTTTTGTGCAAATTCAAATGACAAACGTCTGCTCCTATATTGCCAGGGTTGGTCAATCCTACTTGCGCATTCATATTGGCTCCGTCCATGTACACTTGTCCTCCATGTGCATGCACAATTCCAGTAATCTCTTTGATACTCTCTTCAAATACGCCATGGGTGGATGGATAGGTAACCATTAATGCTGCTAATTGAGTACTGTGCTCTTCTGCTTTGGCTTTTAAATCGCTTACATCGACATTTCCATTATCATCGCACTTCACTACTACCACCTTCAAACCCGCCATTACGGCAGAGGCAGGGTTAGTACCATGTGCGGAAGACGGAATCAAACAAATGTTGCGCTGATGATCTCCGCGCGACGCGTGATATGCCATGATCACTAATAACCCTGATAATTCCCCTTGAGCGCCACTGTTGGGCTGTAAAGAAACCCCAGCAAAACCGGTGCACTCTGCTAAATCATCGTGCAGGGTTTGGATCATTTGACGGTATCCTTGGGTTTGGTTGACCGGAGCGTAAGGATGCATGTTAGCAAAAGCCGGAAAAGTCACGGGAATCATCTCACTCGTCGCATTCAACTTCATTGTGCAGGAGCCCAAAGCGATCATTCCATGAGCCAAACTGAAATCTTTATTTTCTAATTTTTTCATGTATCGCAGCATCTCGGTCTCACTGTGATGACTACTGAATACAGGATGCGACATGAATTCAGATGTTCTACTGAAGTAATTGAGCGTGTTGTTTCCTTTTACAACCGCTAATGATTGTCCAGAAATAACATAGGCCAAGTCAGCAATGTCTTGCGCTGAAGTATTTTCACCGATGGATACAGAAATATGTCCATCATTCCAAAAACGAACATTCAATTGCTTCTCATCCGCTCTTTGCGCTACTGCCTTTTCATCTGCGGTAAATTTAACCGTATCAAAAAATGAATGCGTCAAAGTGGAAATACCCCCCGCTTGCAATGTCGCCACCAAATCGGTAGTTTTTTGATGAATGTCTTGTGCAATGGCTTTTACTCCTTTTGGACCATGGTACACTCCGTACATAGACGCCATCACCGCCAATAAGGCTTGTGCTGTGCAAATGTTAGAAGTAGCTTTTTCACGACGGATATGCTGCTCACGGGTTTGCAAGCTCATTCTCAATCCCAAATTGCCGTGACGATCTTTGGATACACCAATAATTCTTCCCGGCATGTTTCTTTTAAACTCTTCTGTTGCGCAGAAAAACGCGGCGTGCGGACCACCGAAGCCCATGGGCACACCAAAACGCTGTGAATTGCCAAAGGCCACATCGGCTCCCCATTCTCCTGGAGGGGTAATCAAAGTGAGCGCCATCAAGTCAGTAGCGGCGGCTACATAGGCACCAACTTGGTGCGCATTGGCCGTAAATTCTTTGTATTCGTGAATTTCTCCGCTTTGATTGGGGTATTGCACCAACGCACCAAAATAATCGCTGGTAAAAGTGTGTTCATTGTACTTTCCTACCACTAACTCAATACCCAAGTGCCGGGCTCTGCCTCGTAAAACGGACATTGTTTGTGGATATATTTCAGCATCAACAAAAAATAAGTTGGCCTGGTTACTTTCTTTTTCTCTCGATCTTGAATGGAAGAACATGATCATCGCCTCGGCGGCAGAAGTGGCCTCATCTAGCAAACTCGCATTGGCAATAGGAAGTGCTGTTAAATCGCTCACCATAGTTTGGAAATTCAAAAGCGCTTCCAACCTGCCTTGTGCAATCTCCGCTTGATATGGCGTATAGGCCGTGTACCATCCTGGATTTTCCAAAATATTGCGAAGAATAACAGTGGGAGTTAATGTTTGTGAGTATCCTAATCCAATGAAATTTCTTCTTACTTCATTCATTGCAGCCAAATCCTGAATGTGTCTCAGGTAATCCGCTTCGGACATGGCTGGAGCGATGTTGAGTGCCCTGTTTAACCGAATGGCTGCAGGTACCGTTTTTTCAATCAAAGCATCGATAGAAGAAACGCCGATGGTATTGAGCATGTGAGCTACGTCTGTCGCTCTAGGCCCTAAATGTCTTGAAGCAAAATTTTGCATGTTACTTTATTTCATTGATAATGTGCAAATATAAGTGGCCAATGCGATACACACGAAATGACTTATTACCTTTGTTGCATGGAAAATCTCTCCGTTCCTTCTTTTGATCTCTCTAAACCGGAGCGATATGAGCAATTATCCGCATCGCTGTCCGCTCTTTTGACGGGTGAAACAGACTTTACCGCCAATACAGCCAATGCAGCCGCTCTGATTTTTCATGCTTTTGATTTTCATTGGTTGGGATTTTATTGGGTCAAAGGAAATGAATTGGTATTAGGCGCTTTTCAAGGCCCCGTGGCTTGTACTCGCATCGCCAAAGGAAAAGGAGTGTGTGGAAAAGCATGGGAACAAGAAGAACCCATTGTAGTGCCCAATGTGAATGAATTTCCGGGACACATTGCCTGCAGTCCTATCAGTCAGTCTGAATTGGTGGTTCCCATAAGAAAGCAAGAAAAGGTGATCGGCGTTTTAGATATTGATAGTGCATTCTTGAATGATTTTGATTTTGACGATGTCCAGGGAATGCAGAAGTTGGTGGATATTCTAACGCAACATATTTCATGAAAAGCAGCACGCTAGTTTATCTACTTTTATTTTTATTAATGGCCGGATGCGCCCAAATTCGCTCGGTAGAAGGAGGTCCAAAAGATATCCGTCCACCGGAGTTATTGGATGAATCCGTTCCCGATGGTCAGACTCTTTGGAACGGTCAACAACTCATTTTTGAGTTTGATGAGTACATTCAGCTGCAAGATGTACAAAATCAGATCATCATCAGTCCCGCTATTTTTCCAGCTCCTACTTTTCAAGTGAAAGGAAAAAAATTGAATGTTCAATGGGAATCTCCGTTGGCGTCCAACACCACTTATACTTTCCAATTTGGAAATGCTATCACCGACATCACCGAGAATAATGTTGTCAACCTGGAAAGAGTTTATTCAACGGGAGAGGCGTTGGACTCATTGCATTTACAGTTTTCTGTTGTAGACGGTTGGGACAAAAAGGCACTGGAAAATAGTGTTGTTGCCTTATTGAAAAAACCTTTCCATCCTGATTCTGTGAATGTGTCCTCTTATCAAAGAAAGTCGTCTCAGGGAAGTTGTCATTTTCAACACCTGCCGAATCAGCGTTTTTATGTAGTTGCTTTTCAAGACAACAATAAAGATGGTCAATACACCGCGGGGGAGTGGATGGACTGGATGGATACACCGGTTAAACCGAGTTCCACACCAGACACAACGCTTTTAATTGTTTCTCCCGTCCGAGTTAATTCCCCTAATTTATTGGGAGCCGCCGTAGATTCATTTGGGCATGCGCAATGGCATTGGCCCACCAATGAGATTCCCAAAGTGGTTGTAAATGATAACCAGAAGGGAAATCTTTTCTTTTTAAATGATACCGCTCACTACTATCTTTCCGGCATCCCCGACAATCAAAATCATACGATTCAAGTACAATGGGGCAATGGGGAGCAGGATTCTTTAGCGATTCCTTTTTTTTCGAGAGCGATTGAGGATTTTACTATTCCCAATCGAAATATCAAGGCTGTTTTGTTTCCCTCTGAAACCGCGGTTATCCCTTGCTTTTTGCCTATTGATAGCATAAACTCTGATCGAATACAATGGGAGATAGGCAAGCAAAAGCAAAGTGTAAAAATCACCTATAATTGGCCTGAAATGAAAGTGCAACCGAGGGAAATAAAGAATGAAGATTATTCGATACGGGTGTTACCGAAGTGTTTTCAGACGAATTCTATTTTGTGGCCGGCCGACACGATGGTTTTTACGGGTAAAATGGAGGATGTGGAAGATCGTGGTGAAGTACTTTGGAATATTACTCCTTTTCCCTCAATGGGTTATTTTGTGCTATCCTCCTTGCAAGAAGATAAATCGGTAGCAGCGATACGATGGCCAAAAAAAATGGTATTGACTCCGGGCAAATATCAACTCCGTTGGATAGAAGATATCAACCAAAATCTACGCTGGGACCCCAGTGATTATAGGCACGGTATCCATGCTGAAAGAGTGGAATTGTATTCAAAACCAATCGAAGTGAGAGCCAACTGGACTCAGGTGGTGGAGTGGAAAATTCCTTAAAGAATAGAGGATATTAGAAAGAGACAAAACTCTTTTTACGGAATTTGGCGTTCCCTTTTTTATCGATACAAACTCTGTTATATTGCTCTTTGGCTTCTGGATGTCCATAACCATCCGCTTCTTTCCAATATTCACAAGCCCCTTCTTCGTCATGTAACCGATATCGGATTTCTCCAAGTATCATGAGTACTTCGGGTAAATTCTTTATTTTTTCTAAAGCCAACTCGGAAAAAATTTCTTCTGCCGCGTCTAATTGTTGTGCGTAATATTTGGCCATTCCCATGTTGAATTTGGCTTCTAACAGAGTTGGACGGGTATCAAAGGCAGCCTGAAAGAACAGGAAAGATTTTTCATAATCTCCTCTTTCTGTGTAAATAATTCCCATGAGGTAATAGGCGTCAGGATCTTCTGGAAAAGCATCTACTGCTCGTTGTAATATACGCAGTGCTTCTTTTGGCTTTTGCAGATGATAATAACATTCCCCCAACCAATAAGTGGCTTTATAATCTTCCTCATGTCCGCTGTAGTAATCATTCAATTGTTTAAATGCTTCTTCAAATAAATTGTTTTTGATTAAGCAAATTCCATAGTTCAATGGATAATCCTCTGCTTTGAAACCAATGCTTTCATAAAGGAATTTGGCATCTGCAAACTTTCCCAATTTCATTTTTGTGTTGGCCGCTAAAAAAGTCCAGGCATCGGGATCAGACTGGTTAAAGTTAGGGCAACATTTCTGAAGGGAGTCTAATCTTTTTCCGAGAGACTCGAATCTTCCGGCTTTGTACTCATTTTGACAAACTGATAAACTCTGAGCGAATAATGTATTCACAGAGGTAATAACAAATAGGCACAAAATGAAAATACGGTTCATGAAAGCCAAATATACCGCAAATTTAATGGCCTTCTACTCCTTCACAAGAAAAAAAGAGGGTGGAGAAAATATTATCAGTGGCGTTGATCCTATTAAATCTTCCAACGCTCTTTGATTTTTTCTTTTCTTTTCTCAAAATGCTCATCGCTATCAAAAGGGATCAAACTGAATCCAGCGGTGAAGGAGTACACCGGTTGAGTGACGTGGGGTTTAAATAAAGGTGCCGTTGGCATGGTAACAAAAAAAGTATGTCTTCCAATGCCTGCTCTTACCATCAAATCGGCCGAGAAGCTCTTCATTCCAAATGAGTTGGTGTTTTTTACTTCGAAATCTCCTTGAGCATTGGTGTATTCTTGCTTAGTAGAGGAGGCAAAACGCCAATTTCCAAGAACTCCAGCAGCAATGTGAAAATGTCTTCTTTCTGATTTTCCGATGTTCCACTCGAACATAATAGGAGCGTACAATTTCCAGACATGGAGTTCATTTTTATGATAGTCGACATCTTCATGAAAAACCCCTACCAAACTATCAGGAGCCGCAGTATTATTGAAAGAAAGAGAGATGTTTTTACGCCACGCATAACTGTCCATTCCCAATCCTAATCCCGTTAAGAATCCACTTCCATTTTTGTGAACAGCAAACTTTTTTTCTGCACCATTGATTCTAAAACCAATCGATTTTCCGAGATCTTGCTCCATCCATAATGGCAAATGAGCGTTATTGCCTTCTCGATTTCCCAACCAATTGACCGTCAACTCAAAACCATCCCAATGAGACAAACGCTCTATTTTTGGATGAGATTCTTGATCTTGATTGATCTTGATGTCCTTCTCAATCAATAAATCCTGACTCTTGACGATGCCAAAAGCAAAAAAGAAGGTAGTGGTGAGGGGGAAGATTATTTTATTCATAGCAACAAAGAAAAATTATTGGCAAGTATTTTGCTGAACGGATGTTGTAATTTTCGTTAATTTTACTTGGTTTTCAACAGATATTAACGAATTTGAAGATCTTGTTGAGACATTTGAAGAAATGAAGAAGATAGTAATGAGTGGGTTCATCATCGTTTTGCTCTCGAGTTGCACTCGGGTGGAATGCTCATTTTTTCATTTTCATTTGCCCTCTGTGTCTTCAATTTTTTCGGTCTCTCATGTTACTGAATTTGGATTGTATCATGGAGGTGATGTTATTGGAGATCCTCAAGGTCAACCTAAACCCATCACCAAGAGTATCATTCACGACCAAGAAGGAGTGGTAGAAGTAATCATGAAAGTGTCCGATGATGGCCAGTGGAAATTGGTCAACTTGTCAGCTACCAATGAAGATTTGGCAAAATATGTAGTGTCCAAATTAAAGGAGTATCAAAAACAAACTCCGAGCAAGGCCATTGGACAAGTGGTGAAATATCGTTTCGTATTTAAGCAACAAACTTAACAGCAGCGTGGCAAGGAAAGATTTGAGATCGTTATCCAAAGATGAGCTGATTGAGTGGGCTTTGTCTGTGGGAGAGAAAAAGTTCAGAGCACAGCAAGTATATGAGTGGCTTTGGAAGAAGGGTGTGAAGGAGGTGGATCAAATGACCAATGTGTCGGCTAATTTGAAGGCTTTACTCTCTCAACATTTTGATTTCCCAAGTGCACACCGATCTGTTGAGCAGATCAGTAATGATGGTACCGTAAAATGTGTATTTTGTGTGGATCAAGACAAAGTGGTGGAAGGAGTGTTGATACCAACTCCCAAGCGAATGACGGCTTGTATCTCTTCTCAAGTGGGATGCAGTTTAGCCTGTAAGTTCTGTGCTACGGGCCGGTTGAAAATGATGCGTAACTTGACAGCAGGAGAAATTTTTGATCAAGTATTTGATTTAAAGACAGAGGCTGAGCGTCGCTATCAAATTCCTCTCAGTAATATCGTGTACATGGGGATGGGTGAGCCCCTGTTAAATTATAAAAATGTACTTCAATCGATTCATCACATCACCTCACAAGAAGGACTGGGAATGTCGGCGCAACGCATTACCGTGAGCACGGCAGGAATCGCGAAGATGATTGCTAAATTGGGTGACGATGCGGTGAAATTTCACCTCGCTGTGTCATTACATGCTGCCACGGATGAAAAGCGCAACCACATTATGGAAATTAACGAAACCAATAATCTGGAAGTGTTGGGGCAATCGCTGCGGTATTTTTATGAAAAGACAGGTTCGCGTGTGACTTTTGAATACATCATCTTTAAGGATTTCAATGATTCTATCGCGGATGCTCAAGCTTTGGCGGCCTATTGCAAGGCGCTTCCTGTAAAAATCAATGTGATTGAATATAATCCGATTGCGGGGGGAGAGTACCAACAAACCACGGAAGAAAGACTAAAAGCCTTCACCCAATACTTATTACAGCGGAATATGGTAGTGAACTTGAGGAGGTCCAGAGGGAAAGACATTGATGCTGCTTGTGGTCAATTGGCTAACAAGAACCAGTCTCCTTTAAAGCCCGCTGCAGAGGCCATTTTCAAATGATCAGGGCAAAGTACTCAACCGAAATCCGACGTCATGGATTTCTTCTAGATTTTCTTCCCGCATGGCTTGTTGGATAGTGATGCGATAATGTCCGGCCATGGGAAACTTTTTTCTTTCTTTGAAAATAATCCGGTTGTCGTATAAATCTCCCAATCCTGAGCCGAGCCAGTGTCCATCTGCATCAGCAAGGGGACAATCTATAGTATCTACACTCATTTTTCCGTTGGGAAATTCCATAGAAACGAAGAGGAAAATGTTGCTGTATTGATAACCTTCACCATTACGAATGCTGACGTAAAAATTGTGCAAGGAAATGGTATCTGTAATATCCCATTCAAATTGAACAACCTCATCTTGCTTCCATCCGTCGGGAGAAATCATGATGTTGTTTTCAAATACAACATTTTGATCACAGCCCACCAGCAATAAGGAACTTAAAAGGAAGATGAAGGTCCAATTTTTCATGATGGATTTTGAGGAGGTTGAGGGCCTTTTTTAGGGGGGTGCTGCGGACGAGGAGGGTGGTTTTTTTTGGGTCCTGATTGGGGTCCTCTATTTCCTTCTGGCCTCGGTGTATTCTTTTGTCCAGCAGGATTAGAGGGCTTTGCCGCATTGGGTTGGCCACCAGGTACATGGCCTCCACTCGGTCTGTTACCACTCGGTCTCCTTTGACCACTCTTTCCCGTTTTTTTCTTGCTCTTATCAAATCGCGTTAAGCTATCTTGGCCGACCACTTGAGCAAATCCCACTTCCACTTTCTCCTTTTCCTTTTCTTTATCAGATCGGTAAATATCTTCACTGATTTCCAGTTTGATTCCTTTTTTATTTTTATCCAGAATTTCAAACACTTGTTCTACGGGTAAGGCAAATGGCGCACCTCCTGGTTCGTCATCCAAAGTGTAGTATACAATTCGCTTAAAAATATCCGTTTTGAAATGAGAGGCACTTCCTTTGGGTAAACGGAGCTTAAGATGTGTTGGAGGTAGATCTCTTACTGCTTCTACGTACTGATCTAACTCATAGTTTAAACAACATTTTAATTTGCCGCATTGCCCCGCTAATTTGGATGGATTCAATGAAAGCTGCTGATAACGCGCAGCTCCTGTTGATACAGCTCTGAAGTCTGTCAGCCAAGTGCTACAGCACAATTCTCTTCCGCAACTGCCAATGCCGCCCAATCTTCCCGCTTCTGCGCGATAGCCAATTTGTTTCATCTCAATCTTCACACGAAACCGCTCCGCTAGCTTCTTGATCAACTCTCTGAAATCCACTCTATCTTCAGCCGTGTAGTAAAAGACGGCTTTGGTGCCATCTCCTTGATACTCCACATCACTGATTTTCATTTGAAGATTTAATTGCTGAGCAAGAGAACGAGCGCCCATCATGGTGTCTTTTTCCAAAGATCTGGCTTGCTGCCACTTGGTAATGTCTTCTTCGGTTGCCTTGCGCAATACTTTCTTCAGCTCATAATTGTCTTTCACATCTTTCTTCTTGAGCTGAATTCTCACCAGCTCTCCCGTCAAGGAGATGATGCCTACATCATGCCCGGGGGCCATGTCTACCACCACCACATCACCGGTGTAAACACTGAGTTGAGAATTTCTAAAAAAGGCTTTACGACCATTTTTAAAGCGCACCTCTACAATATCAAACGGCTTCTGTCCGGGAGGCAACGGTATTCCCGTCAACCAATCAAAAACACTCATTTTATCGCCACAGCCGCACGACCCACACGCTCCATTATTATTACAACCTGCGGGTAATCCGCCTTTTCCGGTTGAACATGAACTACATCCCATAATTTATTCATTATACCTTCCAATCAGAAGGAGTTCAAAGGTAATAAAATAAATACCAATTGCAGTAGTATCTAACATTGAACCACTATTCGTAATTGTAAAAGAGCTTTTTCTGTTTTTTTCTTGATTTGACTTTACCCGTATCAGCATCTATTGTCAAGATCAATTGGGTAATCTCAGTACAGCCGTTGGTAAATTTACAGCGCCCTCTATTGATGTGTTTTGTTCGAGTGGAAAGCACTTTCCATTCTTGTAATGATTCATCAAATTTCACCATCGGGGTAGGAAACGACTCGTTTACCCAATAAGCGTTTCTACTTTTTGCAATGTTGATCACTTGAACGGAATCTAAGATGAGTTCTTTTGATGTTCCCTGCGAAAGCACACACACATTCACTAAAGACAGGAGAAAGGTGATGAGTGATGTTCTGTTACAACAGATTGACTTCATTTTACCTAGGCGTAGGTATTCCGCCTCAACATTTGATGAACATCCAAGGAAAGTTGAGTAAAAAGCAATTTACTATTCACATTTCGAGCTACATAATAACTCGCCTTGGCGATGGCATTCATTAAATCTTCCACATTGAAGTGGTTGATGAATTTTGAAAATTTGGTAGCAAATTCCCATTCTCCGGGGGTCATTTGCACTAAATCTTCTCCCACATAATTTTTCATCAAATTCTGACGTACTTGTTCTAAAGCGTATTCAAAGAATTGTTTTTGGATTTCTCTTCCCCAACCTTGGAAAGTATTGCTCTGCTCTGTGATTTGGAACAAGTCTTTTTTATAACACATTCTCATCCATTGCTGAAAAAACTCATCTAACCCTTCGTTGAAATCATCATTTTCCGCAAATTGTTGGGCCTTCCACCAATTACCATTGGCAAAAGCAGCGGCGAGTTGCGCGCGTTCTGGGCTGATTTCCTCTTTGATCAATTGGGCTTCTATTTCCTGTTGTTGCAGCAGAGGCACATGCACTTGCTGCACTCTCGAAAGCACTGTTGGAAGCATTTGATCCATGCTTTCAGTGACCAAAATAAAAATCGTTTGAGCAGGGGGCTCTTCCAAAATTTTTAAAAGCTTATTGGAAGTGTCTTCTTTGATCATATCGGCCATCCAGATGATCATCACCTTTGGTCCATTGTAAAAAGATTTTAAGAATACCTTTTTGGCAATATTATTGGCTTCATGTACTGGGAAAAACAATTGCTTGTTCTCCTTTGTCACCTGACTGATCCAAAATTCAGTATTGAAATAAGTAGTAGACAGTAGTATTTTTCTCCATGCTGCCATAAAATCATCCGAAAAGGTTTTTTCTGAACCCGTAAGGTTAAAGAATGGAAAAGAAAAATGAAGGTCAGGATGTTGCAAACTATCAACGGCGCGGCAAGATTTACATTGTCCACAGCTATCCTCTTCTCCTTTGTTTTCGCATAAGAGATATCTCGCCAAGCCCAAGGCTAGACCTAAACCACCCGTTCCTTCTTGGCCATTGAGCAATAATGCGTGAGGCACACGACCTTCTTTATAGCTATGCAATAATCGACTCTTTACAGTGGATTGTCCAATAACGGATTGAAAAGCGAAACTCATGTGGTAAAGTTAAGCATGGAATAACTCATAATAGATGTCTAATGATTGAATCGCATTGACTTTGTGTTGATGGATGAACAGGTAATCTACCATAGATTTCAACAACATTCGCCTATCCGCATTGGTGATAGGTTTTTCTTTCAGTTTTGCCCAATCTCCTTTTAGCAGTGCAAGCCAGGCCTCTAACTGATGATTGGATTTTCCAATGTGTTCAATCGGGGGGGTACCTCGGCCAAACTCACCTTGGCGCATACCAAACCAATCTGGTTGGTCATGGGGCGCTACTGGACAACACCCCATGCTTCGCATGAGTCCCAATAGAAAAACAAAATGGATCAAGGCAATATCTCCCTCTTGTTCCAATTGCTCAATCACTTCTTTGAGAAAATAGAATAATGGTGGATGGGGGTCATTTTCTTGTAATAAGCGATACAAAATTTCCTGCATGAACAGGGCTGTGGCGGCCTTTACCGGGTGAGATTCTATCTGATGATGGGGCACCAATATTTCTACTTCTTTCATCCAATGCAGCTGCTCTCTCTGATCTCCTGCTGATACAAAAGAAATTTCCTCTAACGCATTCAAGGGTCGGATGCCCTTTTTAGGGCGATACCAGAAGGATTGCAACCCATGGTCCAGGGTCAGTACTTTGATCAACCACATCGCATCTCGGATTTTTTGCTTATAAATGACAATGCCCTCTGCGCGTGATTTCATATGCGGAACCTCTTTGTGCTTAAATTTGCTCAAATTTAACAGATGCTCAACGATTTTTTACCCGCCATTATCATCAGTATTGGAATTCTCCTTTATCTCAGTTGGAGATTTAGAGATGAGATCTATATGAAATTTAAATATTTAGATTCTGAAGGGGTTATCGAAAATTGGGCAAAAACAAAAGTAAAAGGACAGGAGCGTTTTCATCCGATGATCAAAGCCCGTATCAATGGACAATTGGTAAAATTCAAAGCGTCAGAATTTTGTGAGGATCATCCCATGTATCCAGTGGGGACTCGCATTGTAATCCGATCTCATCCTAAAAAGTTGGAATTGCGTAAAGTGATTTATCCGAAACCTCTTTAGTGCTTTTCTATCCATTGATAGATCTCTTTCATACTGGGTTGAATGATGATCTCGATTCTTCTATTTTTTGCCTTATCATCGGGGTCTACCGGATGAAATTCTCCTCGGCCAGCAGCCGATAATATTTGAGGTTTTACTTGAGATTGCTCGCTTAGAATCTTAACTACTTCTGTGGCTCTTAATACACTTAATTCCCAATTATCTCTCGGAATCACAGATGAATTTAATTTATCCGTGTCGGTGTGTCCCTCTACAATGATCTCCACATTGCTTTCATCTGCAAGGGCCGCAGCAATTTCTTGCAATGCTTTTTTTCCGCTCGCATCTACTGCAGTGCTTCCGGATGCAAACAAAAGTTTAGCCTCCATGCTCACATACACTTTCCCATCTTGTTCGGTTACTGTAAGTCCCTTATTTCTAAAAGCCGATAGAGCGTCAGTTAGTTTATTTTTGAGCGCATTGGAGGCACTGTCTTTGGCCGCCAACATATTTTGCAATTGCTTCAGTTGCGTTTCTCTTTCTACGATGACTGTTTCTTTTTCATTCAATACCCCTTCTTTTTTTCTCAACTCTTCAAGAAGAATTTTATTCTTTTTATCAGAAGCCGATATGATGGTATTCATTTTTTGAGTCAAGGTGTCATTTAATACAACTAAATTTTCCACTTGATCAGCCATCTCTCTATTCTTTTTACCGAGTTTGGTGGTATCTGCAGTCAATTGCTGAATATCTTTTTTGGCCACTGAAAGCTGCGTATCGCACTCTTTCTTCTCTGCCTCCAATTTTTCACTGTGAGATCGTAGAGAAGCAATTTCATTATCTGCGGCGTGTTTTTTCTCTGTTAATTCCGTGAATTTCTTTTTGGGTACACAGGATGCAAACACCAATGCTACCATGAATAGAAAACCGATTTTGCGCATCATATCCTAAGTTTTGTACAAAGGACTTGATTCTTTCAAGAGGAAAACGGCTGAGCGTTATTTTTTATACACTTCCTGTTGTCAGTTGACTTTCTGCAACCAACTTAAAACATCGTCAAGTTGGATCGCTGCAATTTCCAATTTATGCTTTTTACGATACCCGTTCAGTTGTTGATGAATAGCAGTAGGTTTTGCATCCTTTAAATGTGCGATATCCACATAGCCAGCCTTGGGTAAAATTTCCAACCACTCTTCTGGCACACCAATGGCTTTGAATGCATTGAGATCGGGGCCCTGGATAGGTTTTTCCGGGCGCATTTGAGGGAAGAGCAATACTTCTTGTATGGTTTCATTGTTGGTGAGAAGCATCACAAGTCTATCTACCCCAATACCCATTCCAGAGGTGGGAGGCATACCATATTCCAAAGCACGGATAAAGTCATGGTCGATGAACATGGCCTCGTCATCGCCGCGTTCCATCAATTTCATTTGTTCTTCAAATCGCGACAATTGATCAATGGGGTCGTTCAACTCGCTATAGGCATTGGCAATTTCCTTTCCGTTGACCATCAGCTCAAAACGCTCAGTTAGAGATGGGTTGTCTCTGTGTCTTTTACAAAGTGGCGACATCTCTACGGGATAGTCTGTAATAAATGTGGGTTGAATATAGTTTTTCTCGCATTTTGCGCCGAAAATCTCATCAATCAACTTGCCTTTTCCCATGGTGTCATTGAATTCTAGTCCTATGCTCTTACAGAACTCAAACAATTCATGCTCCGATTTTCCGGTGATATCAAATCCCGTATTTTCAAGGATGGATTGCGTCATGGAGATACGCTTGAAAGGAGGTTGGAAATGCAATGTTTTGTCTCCT
>JACCEC011539403.1_pt1 | contig 16083 bp, 10 predicted proteins | sample 7450121 | NCBI WGS metagenome assembly JACCEC01 (sample SAMN15323455, study PRJNA562643) | freshwater metagenome | isolation source: river surface water | place: USA:Blue River Watershed | collected 2017-08-18 | reverse complement strand
TATCGTCCTGAAGATTTATATTTATCTCGTCAATGGGGAATTAAAACAGAAGAATGGATGGGATATCGTCGCACGGTTTCTGAAGCAATGATTTTAGCCGAGTCAGGCACTCAATTAGTTGAAATTTCTCCTAATCAAAAGTTAACGGTTCCCACTTTAGCGTTAGTGGATGGTTCCTTAGTGTATTGGTTTTTAGAACAGTTACCCTCGGAAGCACGAGATTTAATTTTACAACCTATTTTACAATCTTGGGAACAGTTACGGTTAGCAAATATTCCGTTAATGGGTTATGTGAGTGCTTCTCGCAGTAGTGAAAGTTTATCTTTTTTAAGGTTACAAGCTTGTCCGTTTGAGGAACCCAATTGTTTAAAAAATTGTCCGGGGATGGGCGGAATAAGTTTAACGGTAAACGAGAAAAAAGCACCTTGTCAAGTGTTTGATCCGTTGCGGGATACGGTCTTATGGGAGTCTCAATTAAAACCCGGTCAACGGAGTCCTTTTTGGCGTTCTAACTCATCAATTTTAGAGTTGTATGATCATCATCAAATTTATTTTTGTTATGTCAATATGGGGTTAGAAATCGCTCGTTTGGAAGCTCCGGCTTGGGTGGTTGAAAATCCTGAACAATTAGAGTTAGCATTAGGAATGGTGATTGCTCAAGTTCAAAAAGGTTATGGTTATCCGGTGGTTTTAGCAGAAGCTCATAATCAAGCGGTGGTGACCGGAGGCGATCGCGCTCGATTTTTTGCTATGTTAGAACAACAAATGATTAAAGCCGGATTAAAAAATGTGGGAATTTCCTATAAGGAAGCGAGGAAACGGGGGAGTATTGCTTAGAATTACGAATTATGCCGATTGAATTAATTATTTTATTAGCTTCATTGTTAGTGGCTTGGTTGGTTTTTACTTGGGTGGTTCAAGTTTTAAAAGTGAGTATTAGTACGGCTGTTGCGATCGCGGCTATTGTCTTAATTTTACAGCTTGTTTTTGGAATTGGCCCCCAGGAGTTATTAGATAATTTGATACAATTACCGCAAACGTTATGGAATTTAATCGTTAATCATCATTCTTAAAAGCAGGATGAAAGAGCCCTGAAGGGCTCACAAGGATTTAGAAATTAAATTTTAGACGGTCGGAATGATTTTGATTTAATTGTTGATTTAAAGTTTGCCAGTCTTCCTGTTCAATATAATCGGTAATTTTATCTAAGGTTTGACGATAGGATTGTAGCGATCGCAATAAAGCTTGACGATTATATTTTGCCATCATTAATCCTAATTCGGGATTTCCTCCACCAACGCGGCTGGTATCTCGAAATCCTGAACTAGCAAAATAATGAGCTAACAAGGCAACATCCGGGTTATCTTCCTGTCTTAAAGAAGCGATTAAACTCCCACTAACCATGACAGGAAGATGGGAAATCCAAGCCACAGCCCGATCATGTTCTTCCGGTTGACAATGATAAATTTTAGCTTGCAATAAATCCACAATTGATTCTACAATTTTAATAGATTCGACGGGTGTATTAGCAGTTGGTGTAATTACATAAGGTTTGTTGACAAATAGATGGTGTTGAGCCGCATCAATTCCCGTTTGTGTGTTCCCCGCCATCGGATGTCCGCCCACAAAATTAGGCCATAACGCGGAACAACTTTCGACAATTGGTTTTTTAACAGAACCCACATCCGTTAAAATGGTGTGAGGTTGTAAATAAGGAATTAATTTTTCTACTGTTGGAGCAATAGCAGCAATGGGTGTACAAATAAAAATGATGTCAGCTTGACTCATTAAGGACAAATCAACACTGGCTTCATCAACAACTCCTCGTTGAACCGCAACCTCACAAGTTTTTTGTTCGAGACTCATTCCTAAAATTCGATAGGATGGAGAGGGAGAAGCGGAAGGGTTATCCGAGATTTGAGCTTGGCTTTGTTGCCGATGGGTATATAAATCTAAACCAAGAGATCCTCCAATTAAACCCAATCCGACAATACCAATATTCATTAATCAATACTCCATTAATTATTACAAAAAAATTGTTCTAAACCGATCAATTAAAATTAACCCTAACGCCAGATTTTCAAAATGAGTTAAAGGTTCTTTAATCGATCCTTAAAAGCCTCATTATTGAGTTAAATATAAAAAGGATTGTATCAGGTTTGAACTAATATTTTTAAAGCTGTTTTTACCCTTTCATGGGTAGATATATTCTACCCTATTTTGTTATAATTTCCTATAACCTACCTAACAAAGCTGGAGAGTTAGAAGGCATGGATGCCGATGAACTTCTGCTCAAATATGAATCAGGCACAAGAGAGTTTAGGGCTATTCTCCTTTGCGAAGCCAATCTGAGTCGGGCGAATCTCAGCCAAGCCAACTTGAGCCAAGCCATTTTGAGTATTACTAACCTCAGTGGTGCCAATCTATCGGAAGTCAATCTCAATCAAGCCAAATTGAATGTTGCTCGCCTCAGTGGTGCGAATTTAACCCGCGCTAATTTGGATGATGCCATTCTCAATGTTGCTAATTTGATTCGGGCTGATCTTCGAGGAGCATCCCTGGTCAATGCCTCTCTGATTCGGGCTGAACTCATGCGTTCTGATCTCAGCCATGCTTTATTGATGGGAGCGAATCTGAGTGAAGCCGATTTGCGAGAAGCAACACTGCGACAAGCCAACCTAGAACAAGCCAATTTGAATGGTGCTAATTTAACCGATGCGGTTTTAATTAATTGTAATTTAGAACGAGCGAGTTTACATCGAGCTTGTGTCACTAAAGCTGATTTAAGAGGAGTGAATTTAAGTAATAGTGAATTACGACAAATTAACCTATCTAAATCTAATTTAAGTGGGGCGGATCTGCGAGGGGCAAATCTGCGTTGGGCGGATTTGAATGGTGCGAATTTAAGTGGAGCAAATTTAGAACAAGCTCGATTAAGTGGCGCGAGTTTATGTGGAGCCAATTTAACTGGGGCTAACCTGATGAATGCAATTTTAATTCATGCAGATTTAACCCAAGCTAATTTAATTAATGCTGATTGTACGGGGGCCGATTTAACAGGTTCTTCGTTAACGGGTTCTAAACTTTATGGAGTATCTCGTTTTGACTTAAAAGCGGAAGAAATTACCTGTGATTGGATTGATTTAAGTCCGTTGGGAGATAGTAGTCAGGTTCAAACGTTTAACCCGAAAGAAGCCAATCAATTTTTTAATGCTACCTTTCCAACAGTTGAAATTAGTGTTGATACTCGATTAGGATTTGAAGCCTATACAATTTTAGCAAAAATTTATTATTATCTTCAACAGCAATGCTTATTATTCAACAAACCTCCCACCATTGAAGTTAATTCCCGACGAACCGTGATTTCATTTAAAATTGAATCCAATAAACAATTGTTGAGCGTGGCTTATGTGGCAATTTTACCGTTTCGGGATGCTGTAGCTACCCACAATGCCATTGAAACTGCCATTAAAAAGTTAACTCCAGAAACTTGTATCCAACTTCCCGTTCATTTATCCAATAGAATTGTACAATTAGGGGTAGAAATGGCTCAACAGATTCGCTCTTTGAGCGATATTCAATTAAATCTTGAAATTGAACCCTCAACGCCCTTCTTTCGTTATCCCACACGAACCCTTCTCAAAAGTTCAAGTCATCAATATTTAATTTTGCATAGTCATTCTTATTTTGGCAGAAGTTTAGAAAGTGATCCTAACTCGTCGGAAAGTTCAGAATCCCTGAATCATCCCTATTTAACTCCCAAACCTCTTGATACAGAAACCTTCCTAAACTTTATTAAAGGATTTTAAAATTTGATCGTTATTTAATTCAAAACTGAAAATCACCATTTATTGCTTCAGGGTTAGAGGAATACCATTATGATTGAAAGTGAATTATTAAAAGTCTACCAAATTGTCAAACAATATCAGGAAGGTGAACGTGATTTCAATGGAATTAACCTGAATGAAGCTAATTTAAGTCGAATAAAACTTAGCAATGCGAATCTAAGTCAAGCTTCTTTTATGGTAGCGAATTTAACCGCCGCCAATTTAAGTGGTTGTAATCTAACAGGAGCAAATTTCAATGTGGCTCGACTGAGTAATGCGATCTTAAATAAAGCCATTTTAGATCGAGCCACCTTAAATGTAACTAATCTGGTTCGATCCGATTTAACCGAAGCGTCTTTAATTGAAAGTTTACTAATTCGAGGGGAATTAATTCAATGCTTACTCAGCAAAGCAAAATTAATCCAAGCCAACTTAAATGGAGCGGATTTAAGAGAAGCCAAAATTGAACAAGCTGATTTTACCTATGCTAATTTAAGTGGTGCCAATTTAAGGGCTGTTTTTGGGGTAGGAACTTGCTTTAGAAGAGCCGATTTAAGGGGAGCGAATTTAACCAAAGCGGATTTACCCAAGGCAGATTTTAGCTATGCGGAAATGCGACAAGCCAACCTCACTCATGTTAATTTAAGTGGGGCGGATTTAAGTGGTGCTAATTTACGCTGGGCGGATTTACGGGGGGCTAACTTAGCAGGAGCCAATTTAAGTGAAGCCAACCTCAGTGGCGCGAATTTAAGTGGAGCAAATTTAAGTAATACAAATTTAGTGAAAGCCAGTTTAGTTCATACGGATTTAACTCAAACCAATTTAATACAATCGGACTGGGTTGGGGCTGATTTATCAGGAGCGACCTTAACGGGTGCTAAACTTTATAATGTTCATCGTTTTAGTTTAAAAGCAGAAGATCTCAAATGTGACTGGATTGATTTAAGTCCTAATGGTGATCATAGTTATGTCATCCAATTTAATCCTGAAACTTTGAGAAAGTTTTTTCATCAAAGTCTTCCCACCGTTCAAATTTTCATTGACGCACCTTTAGATTTTGAATCGAATGTAACTTTAATGCGAATTTATCATCAATTATCTCAAGTTTATCCGGTGATGAATCGTCCTCCGAGTGTGGATGTAGATTATCGACGCACCACCTTAACCTTTTCCGTAGAGCGGGAAGAACATTTATTTCCTCTGGCTTGTATGACTATTTTCCCCTTTGCTGATTCCTCCTCAACCCAAAAAAATATTGTGACTTTAATGAGGCGAATTAAAGAAGAAAATTTAGGAAAAAATCGCAAAGTTCAAATTTTAACAGCCATGAATCAGGTGATTGTTAAAGCCAATGATTTTAAAGCTTTAGTCCGAGAACATAATACCAATTCTCAATCTCCTTTCTTTCAGTCAGCGACCCAAACGGTTTTAAAAAATAGCAGTCAGCACAGTTTAATTGTTCACAGTCATATTAATTTTGGCAAGCGACTTGATGAATTATCCACTCGTCAAACCGATGCGGATTTAAGCCTCAATTCTCGTCAAACCACCCTTCCTGATTTTAATCAAGTAGTTGATTTTATGGAAAGCTTTGATTATCTGAGTTAATCAGCCATAATAAATAAAATCCGTTTCTATCTTTGAACCCGTTTGATTGAAGTTGAAGTCCATAATTTACTCCGAAACGTTCTCAAGTCTCAAGGCGAAGCCACTTGGCCCCATCACCTGACGATGGCGCGTCTAGTGGCCAGAGCCTTGCGATTGGGACGAAATGCCTTAATTCAAACGGGAGTCCCCCCCAGCTATCATCATCACTCCTATCGCTTAAGTTATTGGATACCGTTGTTAATTTGGCATCAACCCGCCATTGTGGTTGCTCCTGATAGGATTTTAGCCGAACTCCAACGACTGAATTTATCAGAATGGATTAATCCAGAAACCTTAAACCACCCGGATTTAATCGCTGATAAACCGATTCTGCGAGGGGATATTTGGCCCGATGAGAACTTCCGAGGTGTCTTGTTAACAACACCCCAAGCTTGGTTATCAGACCGTTTCAAGCGTCAAAATCCCTCGTCGCAACCCATTGTGACTGTAATTGATGGGGTGGATGATTTAGAAACCTGGACACGGGAAACCCTAACGGTGAGTTGGCATCCCCAGGACTGGAATGATTTGATGCAGCAACACCCCGAACACAGAGAAATTGTTCGAGATACACGGGTACAGCTAACACGGATACTCTTTCAACATCCCCCCAACCCCTATCAATGCTATCTGTTAGATCTCCCTGAACAGGAGATCCTCGAACAACTTTATCAACTGCACCCTGAGTCGCTATTGATACAATGGCAGAAATTTTGGCAACGTTGGCAACTTCCCGAACAGTTAAAATGGGCCGTTGTCGATCGCACATTAGGAACCTTTTCCCTATTTTGTGGCCCGGTGGATGTGGCAGCCGAGTTAAAACCGCTTTGGCCCCAACAACCTGTGGTCTTAATTGGAGCCGCTTTAGATTTAGACAAAACCGCCCCCATTTACCGCCAGTCGGTGGGACTGGGAGAGATGACAGGCGTAAAATTTACCCCAGATCGGCAAAGCCAACTGATTCAACTGTATGTTCCATCGGGTTTACCCTTACCCAATACCCCCCAATATCAAGCAGCTTTAATTCAAGAGATTTATACTCTTTTATGTATGAGTATATCCGTACAAGGTTTAAGCGTTTTATTAATTGGAGATGTACCTTTAAAAGCTCAGGTTAGTACCGCAATAGCGGCGGAATTTGGGTCACGGGTACAAGTGGAAACAACTAATTTTCCAGAAAATGGCATATTAGTAACAGGTTGGGAGTTTTGGCGACAATCCCAAGGTTATTTACCGCCACCTCATTTATTGGTAATTGCCACTTTACCTATTCCTTCCTTAGAAGATCCCTTAGTCGCTGGACAGGTGGCTTATTATAAACAACGACGTCTGGATTGGTTCCGGTTTTACTTATTACCAACGGCTTTAAGTGAGCTACAACGAGCGGTTGCTCCCGTGCGCGAAAGTCAGGGGGTTGTGGCATTATTTGATAGTCGAGTTCTACATCGCAGTTATGGAGAACAGGTTTTCACCGCATTAAGTCCTTCCGCCCGGATTGATTATTTAGATAGATTATGGTTAGAACAATGATAAACTTTAAGCCGTTAAAATGGGAATCACGTCTTGACCCAAGACTTGAATAAACTGCTTTTATTCTCGATTAAACACAGACAGAATTGAGAGAATAGCAGTCATTTTGTTTCAAGAATACTTAAAATTTCCTCGGCTTAGTGTTAGAGAGTAATTGCACGCTTTTTTGGTACAATAGCGGTCATTCCTTTGGTGTAATAAATAACCCTGATTAACCGTGAGTAAAGATTTATTTGCCCGTGAAGCCTTAGCTCAAATTCCTAAAATTTTAACGTTATTGGATCGAAATCCCCATAGTCCAACTTATGGGTGTTTTGATCGAAATTTTTGGCATTATAAAATTAAAGATTTTGCCAATGGTAGAATGCAAGAATTAGTTTTACCCCTAGCTTTAGTTTATGATTTGCCGATTTCTGATAATCCTTATTATCAACAACCTGCAATTAAAACTTGGGTGGAAGCGGGTATTTTTTACGCAACGGAAAACCTTAAACTTGATACTTTTTGCGATGAAAATTTCCCCTTAGAACATTCGGTTAGTGCTACGGCTTTTTCCCTTTTTGCTTGTTTAGAAAGTTATCATTTATTAGGATTAATGAATTATGAAGCGTTGCAAGGTTTTGAACGTTGTGTTCATAAATTAGCTTATTATCCCTTTAGTCAGAGTGCCAGCCATGAAGCGTTAATTATTCTTTGTTTAGAACGCTTAGGTCAAATGTTACAAACCTCTAAATGGCATCGGATTAAAGCTTCTCGTTTAGAACGATTATTCTCGTTACAAAGTCAGGAAGGATGGTTTAAAGAAAATCAAACTTTTGATCCCGGTTATCATACCTTAACCCTTTCTTTTTTGGCTCAATTAGATAATTTAAGAGCAGATTTACGGTTAAAAGAATCTTTACTCCAAGCTGTCGAATTAGCGTCCTATTTTATTCATCCTGATGGATCTTATGGCGGGGAATATGGAAGTTTAAATACTTATCAATTTTTTCCCTACGGGTTTGAATTAGTCGGAGAATGGCTACCGGATGCGTTACGAATTAATGATCGATTTTTACAAGGAATGAAAAATGGGTTATCGGCTTGTTATGGCGATGATTATTCCTTGGGAAATCAGGTTTGGAATTATTTACTCACTTGGCGTAATTTTATCCCTGGAAGACCGCAACCTTTACCGCGAGATGTGGCGAGTATTGGGTTAAAGGAAGCAGAAATATTAATTAAGCGTCGTCCCCATGTTGAATTATATGTCGCTTTAAATAAGGGAGGTGTTTTTAAGTTATTTCGAGAAAATAAATTGATTTTATCCGATACTCATTTTTCATTACAAGTTCGCCAAGGTCGTCAGATTAAAAATGCTGTTGCTCATTTAATGAGCTCCTATACCATTCATGTTGAACAAGATGAAGTGTTAATTGAGGGAGGGTTAAGTTGGGTTAACCCGAATCAATTATCTCCTCTAAAATTAGTTTTAAATCGAGTTTTTATGTTAATATTAGGTCAAGTTTTTCCTAATCAAATTAAAAATTTTAAGAAAGATGAAATCCTGAGAGGAAAACAAGATGCACCCTTTCGATTTACTCGACGATTTCGTTGGGAAATCAATCAATGGCATATTATTGATGAGTTATATGCTGATTCTTGGCGAGGAATTATTTCCGCAGGAATTGGTTGTAATCAAACCTCGATGGATATTCCCCCTAGTCGCACATTTCAACAAGGACAATTACAACCTTGGTTAGATTTAACTGATGACATTAGAAAGTTAGCACCGGGTCAATGTTTGAAGTTAGAACGACGGTTTTAAGGGGTAGCGAAAACAATTAATTTTGTGGAGGATTATTTTTAGGGATGAAAATTACTAATAATCGATGGTTTCATCCAGTTTTATTATTATTTTGGGTAGGAGTGGGAATTTTATTGAGAGTTATCAATTTAGGAGATAAGTCAGCATCCAGTATTGAAATTTCTACTTTAGTATTTAGTTTAGGTCACGGACTGAAAACAATTCCGTTAGATCAAGTGATTTCAGCAGATATTTTATTATCTCCCTTGCGCTTTCAATCTACAACTCAACCGTCGGATGTGGTTTATCATTTATTCACTGAAAGTAATCATCCTCCCTTATATTTTATTATCAATCATTTCTGGATGAAACTGTTTTCAACCGAGGGAGAATTAGTATCTTTAACCGTAGCACGTTCTTTAAGCTCTATTTTTGGGGTTTTAGCAATTCCTGCTATTTTTAGTTTCAGTTATTTTGCATTTCGGTCGTTAATTTTTGCTCAAATTACCGCAGGGTTAATGGCGGTATCTCCCTATGGGGTTTATTTATCACAAGAAGCACGCCATTATACCATAACTATACTTTTTATTATTGCATCTCTTGGCTATTTTGTCAAGGCAATTAGAAGTTTAAAGCAAGAAAAACCGTTATCAATGATTCAAGTGATGAGTTGGATTATTGTTAATGGATTAGGAATAGCCAGCCACTATTTTTTTATCGTTTTCTTAGGCGCGGCGGGTTTAGTTTTAGGAGGATTTTGGTTCAAAGATTGGCGACATCAATTGCAACTTTTGAGAACTGCATGGTTAAGAATTTATATCGTGAGTTTAGGAACATTAATTAGTGGGTTAGTTTGGATTCCTATTTTAGAAAGTCTTCCGAATGATCAATTAACGGAGTGGATTGAAACTCAATTTAAAGGATTAGGATTAATTGAACCTTTATTTCGGTTAATCGCTTGGTTAATTACCCAAATCTTTCTATTACCCGTTGAAGGAACACCCCTTCTAATTACAATTCTTTCAGCTTTAATTTTATTAACAATATTAGTTTGGGTTATTCCAAAAATAATTCAAGGAATACGCTTCAATCTAACCTCCTTTGACAGTCAACTAGAAACTAAAATTTTTAGCGGGATTTTTTGTAGCGTTCTGGGACTCTTCCTCGTGCTAATTTATGGATTAAAAAAGGATGTATCCTTAGCAGCAAGATATCAATTTGTTTACTTTCCTATATTAATTTTAATTCTAGGTTCTGCGTTGGGTCGAATTTGGAAACAACCGGAAAATTTTAATCCGTCTTGGGTTTCACTCCCATCTATTTTGCAAGATAACGGAAAAAAAGTTGTGATTGTCACCTTAATTATGGGATGTTTAGGAGGGTTAACCGTTGGGTTTAATTATGGCTTTCAAAAATCTCAAAGGTCGGATCTTTTAGCTCGTTATATTATTAATCAAGCTCAAACCCCAGTTATCATTGCAACCAGTCAAAGAACCCATGCAGAAACTCGATCTTTAATGGGATTAGGGTTAGAATTTAAACGTCAGAATGCTGAAAAATTACCCCAATTTATATTAGTCAAAAAAACAGAGACTCCTTCTCCAATTTTAGCAACAACTTTAAATCAAGTGCAACGTCCCTTTGAATTTTGGGGGGTTAATTTAAAAGATAATACCGATTTTAGCCAATTCCGATGTCAACAAGATCCCCGTGAACTTCCTGATTTTAATGGATATCGCTATCGGCGATATTATTGTCGATAATTGCGTTATGATTTGAGTTGAATAATAAAAGGATGAGTTAAACGTGCAGTTATATCTAACGCTGTCTCCTCTAAAATTAGCCAAGGGTTTAACACTAGGGGTGGTATTTTTTACTTTAACCAGTATAGGGGTGCAAATTGGTAAATTTGTCTTTAATTATCGAGAAGATTGGACAGTAATGTTTAATGTTGATCGAGAGATGAATTTACCAACCTTTTATAGTGCCTTTATGTTGGGATTTTGTGCTTGGTTATTAAATGCGATCGCATCGGGAAAACAAGCAGAACTAGAACAACAAAAAACCTTAACTGATGCTGATGATGATACTCCCGTCAAATATCGCTATTTTCAACAATGGAAATGGCTATCCATAATTTTTGGGTTATTAGCCTTTGATGAAGTGTTTATGATTCATGAAATTCTGATTATTCCTGATATTGCAGATGCGTTAAGATTACCGCCTTTTTTACATTCAATGTGGGTAATTCCGGGGTCAATTGTAGTTGTTATTTTTCTCCGTCAATATTGGAAGTTTTGGTTATATCTTCCTCAAAAAACTCGATATCATTTTGCTTTGGCGGCTTGTTTATATATTGGTGGTGCATTATTAATGGAAATGTTAGGAAGTTATATTACTGTTTTAGAAAATCAACAAAATCCTATTTATGCAGGAATGGCGATTATTGAAGAAATTATGGAAATGATGGGAATCATTGTCTTTATGTATGGATTATTAGTTTATATTCGAGAATGGCACAAAAAAATTGATGTTGAGATTAAAATAATGAGTTGACTTTTAGTCAGTGCTTCCTATACAACAGGTTTGCAATTCAGAAATAGCAAAAGTTTTCAGAGAGTGACACAAGAGGGATAGTTAAGACTGGTAATTGTAGTTAGAAGCACAGACTTTACCGCCATGTCAGTTTGGGTCGTTCACTAACTCTTCAATAAAGGCTTGAGTTTCTGGGGGAATATCCGTAATTAAACGAACTGGAAAAGCTTGAGTTGAAATTGAGCGATAATATTCTGGTGTTAGAAAAACCTGATATTTTTCGGCTTCTGGTGTTAGTTGGGCTGCGGTTGCTAAGACAATCGTTTTAGCATAATTACGAACATCTGTTGACGCATCACCAATGACTTCACCCCCTGAAATCGGAGTGATTGGAATCCTAGTTTGATCCGCAATTGTTCTGGGATCTCGAACGCTTAAATGGGTTGCACCTAAAACCCCTAATAAGAATTTATCGGTTTTAATTTGAGGAAAAATAGCGATTTGTTCAGGTAAAGCCGGGGTAACTTTATCAGCAGATTGAGTTAAAATTAACACAGGAACTTGAACTTGATTTAATCCGGTTTTGCCAAAAATTACAGAAGCCGTCGGTGCAAAAGAAATCGCGCGTTTAATCCGAGGATCACTAAATCGATATCGATCTTTTGGCAGTTCTGCGGCTAAACATTGAGTGGTTTTTCCTAAACTAAAAGTAATAAAACTTTGATTACAATTTTTTCTGAGTTCATCAATTTGGAACTCTCCGCCTGCTAAAGCTAAAGCCGTTACTCCCCCAAAAGAATAACCAAAAACTAAAGTATTATTGGTGTTAAATTTTCCTTTAAATTTGGGATCGGTGAGATTTAATTTTTCTAATTCATCCAAGGTAAAAATTAAATCTTGGGGACGTTCAATAATTTCTGTGGGAGAGAGGAACAAATTTTGATCAACATAAGTGGCGTTACTCCCCGGATGTTCAGGAACAATAACAGTGTAGCCATAGGAAGCTAAATGTTCCATTAAATAACGTAATTCTTGATAATCAGAACCCCGACCATGAGAATACAAAATTAACGGTTTATCTGGACTGGCGACGGAGGAGGAGTAAATATAAACCGGAATTTTCCGATTTCGCTGTTGATCCTGTAATTCTATCCGAGTTATGTCTACTTTTCCTGGCCCTGGTTGAGTCGGATCAAACGGAATTTGGGGAGGTTGGAATTCTCCTGTGGGAAATTTGGGTAAGACTTCTAAAAGTAATCTTTGGGTTTGCCAAAATCCTTGATTTAAGCGTTTTAAAACCTGAAACGCTTGGGGAAGATTAATCTCGATGGTAGACAAAGGATAATTTTCTAAAAAATTAATCACGGATAATCCTTGGGGGGATTTCGCCGAAGATAGAATCGCTTCTTTAATGGCTGTTCCGTCTTGAGATTGTTCAGAAGAAATAATTGTATCAATATCTGTTAAAATTCGTGTGCCAACTTGACTATTAACAATTTCATCAACAATTTCATCATTAATTTTAATTTTAATATTTAATGCTGCTAACGCCTGTTGTTTTTGTTCAGGATTCAAGAAACTTAAATAACCTAACAATCCTAATGGAACTTTTCCTGTTTCTGCAAATTCTTTTAAATCTTTTACCGTCACGGTAGCATAAATAAATCCTTGTCTGATGACAACAGATTCTGCTGCGCGACTTGAAAGCGGAAACAGCAAACTACTGCTCATCATAGTCGAGGTTAAAACACCCAAGGAAAAGAATAATTTTTTCCAGGGAAGTTTAGTCAAAATAGAGACTGGAATTTCAGGCATGATCAAAGGTTTGGGATCAACAATCCAAAAAGTTTAACATTGATAGGAGTAACACAAAAACCCAGTTTATGAATCAAATGCCCAGCTTTCGGTTTAGACAAAAAACCGGGTGTTTGACTCCTTGATGGGTCAGTGTTGACGGCTAGATCATCGCCATTGGGGGGCGATGGTGTTCCCAAGGTTGTACGGCCTCCAGTTGGGCAGCTAACGCAATTAAAGTGGCCTCCGTTGCAGGTTTTCCGACCAACTGCACCCCGACGGGCAAACCCTCTGGGGTGAAACCTGTAGGAATAGCGATGGCCGGTTGACCACTGACGTTAAAAGCGGGACAGGGGGCAATCCATTGAATAATGCGTTGTAACGTTTCTTCTGGAGAAAGTTGAGCATATTCTCCCACAGAAATTGTCGGGTGCATATAGGTGGGTAAGACCACTACATCAAAGGGACTGAGGGAGGCAACAATTTGACGACCCGCCACTTGCATTTGAGTCACCGCTTGCAAATATTGTCCGGCTGTAATTTGGGTTTCTATTAACCATTGATTGACAGCACCTAAATATTCACGAGGAATTCCACTTGCGGCGACTCCTGATTTCCATACTAAAGTAAAGGGTTCAATAATCGCACTAAAATCAGGAGTAATTGTTTCAATTTGATGACCCAATTGTTCTAAAAGCTTCACGATATTTTGCACCGCTTGTTCACAATCTGGAGATGCTTGACCAACGGGTAAAATAGACGTGGCGATCGCAATTTTTAAACTCTTTGGAGGTTGTTGAGTTGCGGCTAAAAACGACGGATTTGGATCGCTCAACCAATAAGGATCACCTAAAATATAGCCTGACATCACATCCAATAACGCCGCCGCATCAGCAACGGTACGGGCAAGGGGGCCATCGGTAGAAATCCCACTTTGAAAGTCTCCCACAGGAGCATGAGAAACTCGCCCCCTTGTCGGTTTAATTCCCACTAAACCACAACAAAAAGCAGGGCCCCGAATGGAACCGCCCCCATCTGACCCATGAGCAACCGGGGATAATCCCGCCGCCACCGCCGCCGCTGCCCCACCACTGGAACCACCGGGGGTATAATCTAAATTCCAAGGGTTACGGGCGGGAGGAAACCCATCGGGTTCGGTGTAGGGTAATGATCCGACTTCAGAAGTTGCTGTTTTTCCTAATATATTAAATCCGGCTTGGCGAATGCGGCTAACGACACCATCATCATAGGTGGCAATTTTATTCATTAATGCCCGTGAACCGTAAGTGCAAGGCACTCCCGCAACCGGGTTTAAATCTTTAATGGAAATCGGAACCCCAAAAAAAGGAGGTAACTCGTTAAGATCAGAAACTTGAGTTAATTGTTCTGTTTGAGTTTTAGCCCGTTCTAAGGCAGTTTCTGTTATCACTGTAAAATAACAACCCAACTGCGGATTTAATCGTTGAATCCGATCTAAATAAACATTAACTAACTCTAATGGCGATAAAACTTTAGTGCGAATTAATTGGGCTTGTTCTAAGGCTGATTTAAAAACTAAATCCACTGAATTCATAGGGAACAAGGAACAGGGAATCGGGAATTGAGAATCAATATTAATAGTTAACAGTAATCGGTCGACGCTCAACCGTCAACAATTATTAGCTCAACCATCAACCCTCAACTTGTTGTAAACTGGTGAAAACGGTAGACTGAGAGTATTCGGTTTCAAGATTTTAACCAGAATTTATTTGTTTTATTGAAGGTCACGGGATATGACACAATCACAGCGTCCACCTGTTCCTCGTCCACCAGCACCAGGGGTTCCGCCACGTCCACCCGCACCCAAAGCACCCCCTCCTCCTGGGGCTGGAAGTGCAGGTGCTACGGTTGCTACACCGACTCAAACCACAACAACACCAACGGTGATGGCAACACCCAGAACCAAAGGCCCTAGCCCCGGACATCCGACGTTACGCGATATTGTCAAACGAGCTAACGATGAGGGAGCATCTGATATTCACTTAGGAGTAAATGAACCGCCTCGCTTTCGTAAACGCGGGGATATTACTCCTTTAGATTGGCCGATCACCGACTTAAATACCTTTATGAGTTGGTTGGCGGAGGTGTTAACCGATGATGAAATTCAGCAATTTCAAGACACTCTTGACTTTGACGGGGCGGCAGATTTAGGATTTGTGCGAATTCGGATTAGTATCTTTGATGCTCTCAATGGCCCTTCAATGGTGCTGCGGTTAATTGGTTCTACAATTTTAACTTTGGAACAGTTGAAACTGCCCGATGTCTTTAAAAAAATCTGTCAATATCACAAAGGGTTAATTCTGGTGACAGGGCCAACGGGTTCGGGTAAGTCTACCACCCTGGCAGCCATGATTGACTACATGAACCGTAACTATGCCTACAATATTATTACCATTGAAGACCCAGTAGAATTTGTTCACGAAAGTAAAAAATCCTTGATTAAACACCGAGAAGTCGGACGTCATACCTTGAAGTTTTTTAATGCCCTTAAAGGAGCTTTGCGGCAAGACCCGGATGTTTTACTGGTAGGAGAAATTCGGGATAAGGAAACGATGCAAATTGCCTTAAAAGCTGCACAAACAGGTCACTTAGTAACCGGAACCTTACACACCAATAGTGCAGTCAAAACATTAACTCGGATCTTAGATATGTTTAGCGCCGAGGAACAACCTTCAATTAAAGTCTCAATTTCTGAATCATTAGTTGCTATTATCGCTCAATTATTATGTAAAACCACTGATGGAAAACGAGCAGCTTTCCACGATGTTCTGATCAATACTGACGTGATTAAAGAATATATCGTGAAAGATAAGTTTGAGGAAATTAACCAAATCATGCTCAAAGATACCTATGAAGGGATGACGACCATGAATAAATCCCTTTACAATCTTTATCAGGAAGGACGAATTACTGAAGAGATTTGTT
>JACCEC010030033.1_pt1 | contig 16087 bp, 14 predicted proteins | sample 7450121 | NCBI WGS metagenome assembly JACCEC01 (sample SAMN15323455, study PRJNA562643) | freshwater metagenome | isolation source: river surface water | place: USA:Blue River Watershed | collected 2017-08-18 | reverse complement strand
GGATCAGGGCGTCGAGCACGCCGTCGGACAGCGCCTCCCAGGTCTTGACCTCGGCGCGCTCGCGGCCGACGGCCGGAATGAGCTTGCCCACCGGCGAGAGCGTGTCCAGGTATTCGACGATGACGCGCGAGTCGAACAGCGCCTCGCCGCCTTCCATCACGAGGCAGGGCACCTTGCCCAGGGGATTGGACTGGCTGATGGCGGTGTCGGCCGACCAGACGTCCTCCAGCACCAGCTGGTACTCCAGCTTCTTTTCGGCCATGACGATGCGCACCTTGCGCACATAGGGGCTGGTGATGGCGCCGATCAGTTTCATGGTCAAGCTCTTGGACTTTCTCGGGAAGGGAGTTGATTCTAGGCGGTGCCGGGCGAGGGCTCCCTCCGGAGGGGCGCCACCTACAATCGGGGGCATGACGCACTCCACGATCGCCGCCCTCTCGCCCCTGGACGGCCGCTACGCCGGCCGCCTCGGCGCGCTCCGCCCCCTCATGAGCGAAATGGGCTTCATGCACCGCCGTGTGCAGGTCGAAATCTGCTGGTTCATCGCCCTGTCAGATGCGGGCTTCGGCGAATTCAAGCCCCTGTCGGCGGGCGCGCGCACCTACCTGCTGGGCCTGGTGGAGAATTTTTCCGAAGCCGACGCGCAGGCGATCAAGGACATCGAAAAGACCACCAACCACGACGTCAAGGCGGTGGAATACTGGATCAAGTCGAAGTTCGAGGCCCGCCCCGAGCTCAAGGCCGCCGCCGAGTTCGTGCACTTCGCCTGCACCAGCGAGGACATCAACAACACCAGCCACGGCCTGCAGCTCAAGGCCGCCCGCGAGCAGGTGATCCTGCCGGGCCTCGACCGCCTGATCGACACCCTGCGCGGCATGGCCCACGGCTTCGCCGAGGTGCCGATGCTCTCTCGCACCCACGGCCAGACCGCCTCGCCCACCACCGTGGGCAAGGAGATCGCCAACGTGGTCATGCGCCTGGCCGCCGCGCGCGAGCGCATCGCGGGCGTCAAGCTCCTGGCCAAGATGAACGGCGCGGTGGGCAACTACAACGCCCACCTGGCCGCCGCGCCCGACTTCGACTGGGAAGCCTTCAGCCGCAAGGTGGTGGAGACGCCCGAGCCGCTGGGCCTGGGCCTCGCCTTCCAGCCCTATAGCATCCAGATCGAGCCGCACGACTACATGGCCGAACTGTTCGACGCGGTGGCCCGCGCCAACACCATCCTGGTCGACTTCTCGCGCGATGTCTGGGGCTACATCAGCCTGGGCTACTTCAAGCAGAAGCTCAAGGCCGGCGAGATCGGCTCGTCGACCATGCCGCACAAGGTCAACCCGATCGACTTCGAGAACGCCGAAGGCAACCTGGGCCTGGCCAACGCGCTGCTGCGCCACCTGTCCGAGAAGCTGCCCGTCTCGCGCTGGCAGCGTGACCTCACCGATTCGACCGTGCTTCGCAACATGGGCGTGGCCCTGGGCTACACCGCGCTGGCCTATCACGCGCTGGGCACCGGCCTGGGCAAGCTCGAGCTCAATGCCGACGCCCTGGCCGCCGACCTCGACGCCGCCTGGGAAGTGCTGGCCGAGCCGATCCAGACCGTGATGCGCCGTTACGGCGTTGAGGGCGCCTACGAGAAGCTCAAGGAAGTGACCCGCGGCAAGACGGTGCGCCCCGAGGACATGCAGGCCCTGGTGCGCTCGCTGGACATTCCGCAGGCCGAGAAGGACCGGCTGCTGGCCATGACCCCGGCGAGCTACACCGGCCTGGCCGCCACCCTCGCGCGGCGGGTCTGAACCCGTGGCGCTCAAGTCCACCGTCTTCAAGGCCAGCCTGCAGCTGGCCGACATCGACCACGGCTGCTACACCGACCATGCGCTGACCCTGGCCCGCCACCCGAGCGAGACCGACGAACGCATGATGGTGCGGCTGGTGGCCCTGGCCCTCAACGCCCACGCGCTGCAGGACGACTGCGGCGGCGACGGCACCCTGGGCTTCGGCGCGGGCCTGTCCGATCCCGACGAGCCCGACGTCTGGCTGCGTGACTTCACCGGCCGCAACCGCCTGTGGATCGAGGTCGGCCAGCCCGAGGACAAGCCCCTGTCCAAGGCCTGCGGCAAGGCCGACCGGGTGCGGGTTTACGCCTTCGCCCACTCCGCCGACATCTGGTGGAAGGGTATCGAGGGCAAGCTCTCGCGCCTGTCCAACCTCGAGGCCTTCCGCCTGCCCACCGAGGCGAGCCAGGCGCTCGCGCAGCTGGCGCAGCGCAGCATGCAGCTGCAGGCCACGGTGCAGGAAGGCGTGCTCACGCTGGGCGACGGCCAGCGCAACGTGGACATCGAGCCGGTTCGCTGGAAGTGAGATGCGCCGCGAGAGCTTCGGCTCTCGCCAGGGCGTGGTGGACGCGGCCGGGCTTCTTCCCGCCAGGTCAGGCGGCCTTGGCAGCCGTCTGCGCGGCCTCGCCTTCCGCCTGGGGCGCAGCTTGCGGTGCGGCGCCTTCCGCAGCCCGCTCCCGATAGCGGTTGAAGCGCCAGGCGTCGCCCTGCAGGGTGATGCGGCGCCAGGTGGCGCGCTTCTCGGCGGGGCTCATCGCGGGCCAGTGCTGCACCTCGTCGAAGGTGCGGCCGCAGCCCTTGCAATCAGGGTCGCCCTGGCTGGTGGAGCAGATCGCGATGCAGGGCGTGTCGGGCGTGGTGTCGTACCAGGCCTTCCAGGCCTCGTAGGCCTTCTTCGGAAAGCCCTTTTCCGCCGCCTCGTCCTCGTGGTGAAACACCATGAGCGCATACACCTCGGCCAGCGCGCGCAGCTCGGGTGCGAGCGTGACGCCATCGGGCGAGGGCTTGCGCTCGCGCCAGAAGTTGATGGCCGACTCGATGTCGGTGATGTGGATGCTGGCCATGGGAAGAGGGTGGGGTCCGTCCGCGCGGGCGGCGCGGCGGGAGGCGGATGATACCGCCCGGGAGCATCCCCCTTCGGGCCGGTGCTATTCTCGACGCATGAAGACCGTGCTCCGTTGGCTGCTCAGTGCCTCGGCCCTCCTGCTCGTCGCCCACTTCTACAGCGGTGTCGTGGTGACCAGCTTCGTCTCCGCCCTCATCGCCGCGGCGGTGATCGGCCTGCTCAATCTGGTGCTGCGGCCGGTGCTGGTGGCCCTCACCCTGCCAGTGACGGTGCTCACGCTGGGCCTGTTCATGTTCATCATCAACGCCCTCCTGTTCTGGGCGGCAGCCGGCATCCTCGACGGCTTCGAGGTGCGCGGCTTCGGCGCCGCCCTGGTGGGCTCGCTGGCCTACTCGCTGGTGGGCGTGGTGATCGAGTCAGCGCTCGGCGGCCTGTTCTCGAAGAAGTAATTCCACCTGCCGCGACCGGGCGTCGATGATGGACGCCTCGACATGGTCCGTGGTGCCGCGCCGCGCGAGGTTCTGCGCCGCCCGCAGGCGGTCCATCGCCGCCGGGTAGTCGAGCACTGCCACCCGCGCCTCCGCCTCCGCCCGCAGTGCCCGCAGGGGCAGCCCCCGCGCGCCCTGGGCCTGCGCCAACAGCTGCCAGGCCGTGGCATCCGACGGATGGTCGAGGACCCAGGACTGCAGCCGGTCGGCCGCCTGGGCCGCGGCCTCCACCTGCGTGATCTGGAGCTGCGCCATCGCGGCCAGCAGGACCTCCGGCCGCTCCACCGGCCGCATGCCGGCGGCGGCCAGCGCGCCGGCGCTGTCGCCCGCGGCCCATGCCAGCTCACCCCCGAGCAGGCGCACGAAGCGCGCGGCGGCCGGGTCGCCCGCGAGGTCGAGCCGCGCCAGCCGCGCCTGCAGGCGCGCGGCCTGGGCTGCGTCGCGCAGCTTGAGGGACGCCAGCGCGCCGCCATAGAGGGCCGCGGCCTGGCGAGGCAGGGGCGCGTCGGCCGGCAGGGCCTGCGCCTCCCGCACCAGCACCCGCAGGGCGTCCACGCCCGGCGCCGACAGCACCCTGGCGCGCGCCGCAGCCAGGCCGTGGAGCAGGTCGGGACGCGAAGCCTTCGGCCCGGCGGACCCCATGTCCATCGGCAGGCGCGCGCGCATGTCGGAGATGCGCTCGGTGGTGAGCGGGTGGGTGCGCAGGTAGGCGAAGGAGCCGTCGTCGTTCAGGCGCGAGGCCTGCTGCAGCTTCTCGAACATGGCGACGACGCCTGCCGGCTCGAAGCCGGCCTGGGTGAGGACGCCGAAGCCGACCCGGTCGGCCTCGCGCTCCATGTCGCGCGAGAAATTGAGCTGGCTGCGCATGGCGACCGTCTGCCCGCCGGCCACGACCGCCTGGCCCATGGCCGGATTGCGCGTGGCCATGGCGGCGCCCAGGATCATCGCGCCCATCACCAGCGGCGAGACCCGGCTGTCCTGGGTCATCATGCGGGCGATGTGGCGCTGGGTGACGTGGCTCAACTCGTGCGCCAGCACTGCGGCCACTTCGTCGCGGGTGGTGGTGGCCGAGATCAGGCCCAGGTGCAGGCCCAGCCAGCCCCCGGGCAGGGCGAAGGCGTTGATGCTGCGGTCGCGCCCGAGCAGGATGCGCCAGGCAAAGCGCTCGTCCATGTCGGGGGGCAGCTCACCGCGCTGGCGGGCGGCGGCCAGCAAGGGCACCCACAGCTGCTGCACGTAGTCGCTCAGCACCGCGTCGTCAAGGTAGTCGGGGTCGCGGAACAACTCGCGCGCGATGCGCTCGCCGAGGCGGCGCTCGGCGCCCACGCTCAGGCCCTCGGCATCCCCCAGGGTGGGCAGGCCGCCCGAGACCGCAGCGCCGCCGGCGCGCGGCAGGCCCTGTGCGGGCACGCCGACCGGCGAGGCTGCGAGGGCCAGGGCCAGCGGGAATGCCAGAGGGCGCAGGCGCGCGAAGGCGGCCCGTATCATGGGCCGAAGGCCACGACTTCCGATATCCCGAGATGAATCCATTGACGCATTTTGACGCCCAGGGCCAGGCCCACATGGTCGACGTATCGAAAAAGCAGCCGACCCACCGGGTCGCGGTGGCCCAGGGCCGCATCCGCATGGCCCAGGCCACCTTCGACCTCGTGGCCCAGGGCCACGCGAAGAAGGGCGACGTGCTGGGCGTGGCGCGCATCGCCGGCATCCAGGCGGCCAAGAAGACGAGCGACCTGATCCCGCTGTGCCACCCCATCCCGCTCACCCGGGTGGCAGTGGAGTTCGCGCTGGAAGCCGACAGTCCTGCCGTGGTGTGCCGCTGCACCACCGAGACGGTGGGCGTGACCGGGGTGGAAATGGAAGCGCTGACCGCGGTGCAGGTGGCCTTGCTCACGATCTACGACATGTGCAAGGCAACGGACCGCGGCATGGTGATCGAGAGCGTGCAGCTGCTCGAAAAGCGCGGGGGCAAATCAGGCGACTGGGCGGCCCCTTAGGCCGCGTGCATCGCCGCGCTTGAACCCGGCCGCTGAAGGCACCCATTGCACAACTGGAAATGGTCCCACGGATTCGAGTCCGGACGCTGGAGATAATGGTCTTAACGACCACGAATCATCCGCCATGTCCTTGCCTGCTTTTCATCGCCTGCTGGCCCTGTGCTTCCTGATCCTGCCTCTGTGCGCAGCACAGGCCCAGGCCCTGCATCCCCGCTGGTATGGCCAGTGGGAAGGCAGCGACGGCTCGGCGCTGTCGATCAACGCCCAGCGCATTTCGACCGATGGCCTCAAGAACTGTCCGTGGCGGATGACGACCGGGTTCGACGCGAAGACCTGCGTGGCTTACTACAGCGGCACGGTCAACAAGGACGAGCTACTGGCCAAGCAGCGCCAATTCATTGCGGCACTGGACATGATCGGCAAGGAAGAGGGTCCACAAGTCCGCAGGGACGCCGAGACAACGTTGCGTCGCAACAAGGCCTTGCTGGACGGCATCAGCCAGGCGACTTTCCGTACTGTCGAGGTGATGCCGGCCATGACAGAGGACCAGTTCACCGGTGACACCGCGACCCTTTTCTTCCTGGATGAGACCACGGTCTACCGGGCCCACTTCTGCGAAGCCTGCCCAGGCAGTCTCTTTTCCCTGACCACCTACACCCGGGTTGCCGCCGCACCGGAGGCTGAGATGACCCCGACGGCCGCGACCATTGCACGCACCCCGCCTCCCCCAGCGGCACGCCCCTCCACGGACGCTCCTGCCAATGCGCGCGCACAGCCCGAGTCATCCGATAGCAGCACGTCCCGCTACAAACCGATCGCCTACACCGACTTTCTGCTAGACCACGGCAAGATGAAAGGTCAACGCATCCGACTCAAGGCATCGATCCAGTCATCGATGAATGTCACCTTCCTCCGCCGCAACGAACTGGACAGCAATCCTGTCATGGCGGAAATAGACGACCTGGCGCGCGAAGATCGCAAAAAGATCCTCACCCTTTGCCAGCATGTCTCCTGCTCGGGCGAGTTCTATGGCCAAGTCCAGGAAGGCACGCTCTTTCCCAAGATCAAAATCGAGCGAATCGAGTGGCAGGGCGGCGCCAACCTTTTAAACCGGCTGGGCAACATGTTGGGCCGCTGAAGCTGCCCGCGGGTGTCTTCAGAACAGCCGGGTGTTCAGGGCTCGCTGCCCGAAGGTGTCATTGGCCCGCTCGCGGCAGCGCTGCGCTGCCACGCTACAAACTCATCAGGGAAAGCCACGCGAAAACGCATCTCGTGCCAGATGGCACGGTCCTCTTGGCCGGCACGGCGCAGCGCCTCCACCAGCTTTTGCGCCACCTGCGGCTCGGGCGAGTAGTGCATCACCCGCTCGCCCAGGTCGGCCATCGCGCGAGCATTCGCCGGCGTGAGCGGCGTGGTGGTGAATTCGGCGAACGCCACCTGCGAGGCGAAGAGCCAGCTGCCGCGGGCCTGGGCCAGCGCGTCGTGCCGGTAAGCGGGCGCGCGGTCGGCCTCGGCCAGATAGAGCTGGGAAATGCGGTGGTAGTCCCACAGCCCATAGGCCAGGGCCGCGAGGGCAAGGCCGCACAGCGCCAGGCGCGAGGCTTCCCAGGCGGTGGCCTGCCGGGCGCCGGGCGCCACGGCCAGCTCTGAGGCAGAGCCGGAAGCCGGGGCGCCCATGGCGGCAGACTGGACGCCCGCCTGCAAGGCAGGCTCGCGCCGCAGCGCGAACAGCAGCGAGAGCGCGAGCAAAGCCGCCAGCTCGAAAGGCCCGTACCACAGCGGGTACTCGACCAGGCTGTGCAGCATCACCGCGCCCAAGCCGGCCCAGGCCAGCAGTCGGCCCGGCGCACGCTCGGCCCAGGGGCGGCCCTTCCACAGGCCCCAGGCCATCACCGCCGTCATCAGGGCGGCGGCGGGCAGGCCCAGTTCGACGGCAACCTGCAGGAAGAGGTTGTGGGCGTTGTCGACGATCAGGCAGAAGCGCTCGCCCGGGTAGAGCGTCACATGGTGGGCGTAGTCCATCTCGCCCAGGCCCCAGCCGGCCCAGGGGTGCTGGGCGATCAGGGTGAGCGCGTTGCGCCAGAGCACCTTGCGGCTCACGCAGCCCAGGTCGGTGGCCATGCGGCCCATCAGGGTCGTCGGCGACTGCCCGGTCCACCACTGGGCCAGCGCCGGCAGGGCCAGCAGCGCCAGCAGGTAGCTGCCCAAGGCGAGCGCGCCCCACAGGCGCCAGCGCCGGTCGGCGCCCCAGACCCAGGGCGCGACGAAGGCGAGGCCGCCGAGGATCAGCCACTGCAGCAGGCCGGTGCGGGAGGAGGTGAGCGCGCAGGCCGCCGAGATCAGCGCCACGGCCAGGCCGAGGGCGAGCGTGGCACCCGCATGCGCCGCGCCGCGGACGCGGACGAACAGGAAGAAGGCGGCGGCGAGGCCCAGGGCGAACAGGGTGGCGGCCTGGTTGCGCTGGCGCAGGTTGCCGTAGGCCTCGCCGTAGGAGGCGCCACTGATTAGCAGGCTGGAGTCGTGCACCCCGCCGAAGTACTGGGCGATGGCGATCGCCGCATTCACCGCGGCAGCCGCCAGCCAGGACAGGGCCACCGCGCCCGCCATGTCGCCGCGCTGGGCTGGCGGCAGGACGAACCAGACCAGGGCCGCGGCCGCCGACAGGGCCGTCTGCAGCACGATGGGGCTGGGTCCCCAGGAGGGGTTGAGGAACCAGGGAAGGAAAAGCACGAAGGCCAGCACGAGGCTGGCCAGTCGTTGTTCGCGGGGGAACAAGGGGTCCAAGAGGGAAAGGGGGGAGGCGGTGCGCACCCCCCGATCATCGCAGGACGGCCGTCAGGCCAGATCGTGAGGCCCCCGGTCAGAGGGCCGACGCTCCGGCCTGGCCTTGCTTACTCGGCGGCGGCTGCCTCCTCGCGGCAGGTCGCGGGCAGGTACTTGATCGGCATCGGGTTCGTGGCGCCGGGCCCGCAACCCCAGCGGAACACGGGGGTGCCCACGTCCGCCGCGAGCTTGAGCGTATCGGCGTCCTGGTAGGGCCGCAGCTGGATGGTCTTGCCATGGGCGTCACCGGTGATGCCGGTGGCGGCCGAAGTCACGGTGATGACGCCGTTGGCGTCGGTGGCCACCGAGGCAACGTAGGTGCTGGTCTGGGTGCCGGTCTCGCAGCCCCATTCGCCGGCAGCGGGCGCGGTGGCGACGCTCTGGTAGACCTCGGAGATGGTGGTGCGGCAGCCGGAGGCGGCGAGGAGCACCTCGCTCACCTTGGCGCGGGCGGTGTAGTCCTGGTAGGCCGGCAGGGCGACCGCCGCCAGGATGCCGATGATCGCGACGACGATCATCAGCTCGATCAGGGTGAAGCCACGCTGGATGGCGCGGCGGATGCCAGGCTGGGACAGGCGGGAGACAGGGCGCTTCATGGGACCTCCAGTGGAAAGAAGAAGCAAGTTGACAGTGATGATTGCGTTTTGATTACTTGGCGAACCTGAATCTGACGGATTCGGCAGAAAGTGTCAATTCAAAAATTACTTAGGGGCGTTTTCTGTCGCCTCCCGGCCCTCCTGGAGGCCGGCCAGTGGGGGATTATTGGCGCTCGCCCGCAGCAGCAGCCACAGGATCGTCACGGCGTTGACCGCCGTCATGGAAGTCGCCATCGGCAAGGCCAGAGCGCCCCACCGGAACAGGGCCAGGTTCGGCATCACCAGCAGCAGCCAGGCGCCGGCCACCATGAGCATTGCCTTGCGCCCGGCGCGGGTACCGCCCGGCGCCTCCCCGGCCCCCCGGGCGCCGGCCCGGGGCAGCCCGGGCAGCCCCAGGGCCAGGCCCAGCCCGGTGACCAGGAGCAGAGCCGCCTCGTAGCCGACCGCGTACTCGGGCCGTGAGGGCAGCCGCCCCTCGAGCAGGCCGGACAGCAGGTGGGCGTGGATCTCGACCCCGGGGAAGGCCTCGCTCACCGGCGTGGCGCGCAGGTCCTGCAGCCCCGGCGTGGAGGACCCCACCAGGACGATGCGTCCCCGCAGCTGCTCGCGGGCCATGCGGCCTTCGAGCAGGTCGGTCGCCGACACGTAGCGGAAGGAGCCGCCCTGGGCGCCCGGCTGGCCGCGGTAGGGGACCAGGGCCACCGCGCCCTCGCCCACCGGCAGATCGAGGGGCACCGCCATCGCGCCGCCTTCCGCGGGTTGCAGGCGCAGGCCCCGCAGCACCGGCGCGCCGCCCGAGCGCCAGGGGTCGGAGAACACCGGCGCCACCGAGGGCCGGCCCTGCAGCTCGCGGAACATGGCGAGCACCAGGGACTCGTAGACCTGGCCCTCGAACTCGGCCAGCAGGGGCACGCCGCGCACCAGGCCGTCGGGGTCGATCAGCGGGTTGAAGAAGCCCGCCTGCGGCGCGGCCTGCGCCAGCGCGGGGAGCGTGGCGCCATAGCCACGCCAGTCGGTGAAGCGCTGGCGGTGCCCCTGCAGGCTGTCCGCCCCCATCACCGGCGCCGGCAGCTGGCCGCTGCGGCGGCCCTGCGGGTCCTGGTTGAAGTAGTAGCCCAGGATCACCGGCCGGCGGGCGATGGCGCGGGCGAAGCGGGCGTCGTAATCGAGCTCGGGCTCGAGCGCCTGCAGCCGCCGCAGGAAGGCCGGCTGGTCGGCCAGCTCGCGGGCCGCGAGCTGCCGCAGGCGGGCCAGGCCGGAGCTGGTGTCGGGCTCGGCGAAGACCACGTCGAAGCCGACAAGGGCCGCCTGCTGGCGCTCGAACAGCTCGTCGACCAGGCGCGCCAGCCGGTCCCGGCCCCAGGGCCAGCGGCCCTGCTCGGCGAGGCTCTTCTCGTCGATGTCGACGATGACGATGCGCGGGTCCAGCGCCTCGGCGCGGGTCAGGCGCAGGCGCAGGTCGTAGGCGAAGGCGTCGAGCCGGTCCATCACCGGCAGGGGCAGCCAGCCACCCAGATGCGCAAGCCCGAGGAGGACCGGCAGCAGCAGGAGCCCGCGCCGGCCGGTCGGCAGCCGGTCGGCCACGCCGGCAAAGCGCCGCAGCAGGTAGCCGGTGAGGCGATGCCAGAGGGCCGGCGGGGTGTCCATGGGCGTGCAGGAAATACAACGGGGAATGCGGGTACGGCAGGGGCGCAGACTCAGTCCAGCAGGAACTCCATCTCGACCCCGGCAAGCTCCAGGCGGTCGCCCGCGCGCAGGTCGACCGGATCGCCGCCCAGCGCCGCGCCGTTGAGCCGCGTGACCGGCCCGCCCTCCACGTGCGCCAGCGTGTAGCGGGCGCCGCGCCGGGTGATGGCGGCCACCGCTCCGCCGGGGCGGCCGATGGTGGTGACCACCTTGACCAGCGCCATCTCACGCCCGGCGCCACCGCCCGTGAGCACCTTGATGCGCGCGGGCGGGGCGGTCTCGGCAGCCGCCGGGGCGAAGGGGAGCGGCGATGCAGGAGGTGACGCGGGCGTGACCCGTTCCGATGCGGGCGGCGCCTGCAGCGACGCGGGGCGCGGTCCACCGGCCGACCCGATCGCCTGCTGGAGGGCCTGTTGCGCGGCGGCCTGCGCGGCGCCGGGCCGCAGCACCACCATGGTCTTCTCGAAGTCCGCGGTGGGCACCTCGTCGACATAGCGCAGGCGGTACTTGCCGATGTCGATGGTGTCCCGGTGCTGAAGCGGCGCGCGCTGGACCGGCCGACCATTGAGCAGCGTGCCGTTGGTGCTGCCCAGGTCCTCGAGGACCACGCCCCCGGCCTCGATCAGGATCACCGCGTGCTCGCCGCTGACGGCGAGGTTGTCGATGACCACGTCGTTGTGCGGGCGGCGGCCGATCGTGGTGCGCTCACGCACCAGCGGCACCTCGCGCAGGGTGACGCCATCGAGGGTGACAACGAGTCGGGGCATGCGGGGTTCCTCAGTTCGGTTCGTGGGCGTGGGCATCGGCGTGGAGAGGCGGATCACCGGGCGCGGCCTGCGCCAGCAGCACGCTGATGTTGTCGCGTCCGCCCCGTTCATTGGCCCGGGCCACCAGCGCCGCCGCGAGCCGGGCCGGCGGCCAGGGCTGGGAGAGGATCTCGGCGATCTCGGCGTCGGGCACCATGTCGGTCAGGCCGTCGGAGCAAAGAAGGTGGCAGTCGCCCGGGAGCACCGTGTGCTCATGGGTCTCGAGGGCGACGGCGGGCTCGATGCCCAGCGCCCGCGTGACCAGGTTGCGATGGGTGGAGAGGACCGCCTGGGCCGGAGTGATCAGCCCGGCGTCGAGCTGCTCCTGCAAAAGCGAGTGGTCCCGCGTGAGCTGCTCGAGCTGCCCGCCCCGCCAGCGGTAGGCGCGCGAGTCGCCGATGTGGCCGAGGAACAGGCGGCCGCCGATGAACACGGCCAGCACCAGCGTCGTCCCCATGCCCCGGTAGCCGGCATGGGCCTGGGCGGCCTCGAAGATGGCCTGGTTGGCCCCGGCCACGCTGGCGGCCATGGCCTGCATCACCGCGACCGCCGGCAGGCGATGCGTGGCGTGCCAGGCAGGTCCTTCGCGCCCGGAAATGCCCGCGTCCGGCCCGAGCCGGGGCAGGCCCTGGCCGTCCGGGCGCCGCGCATCGAGCCACCGGCCCATCGACGTGCCGATGCTGGCGACCGCCATGCCCGCCGCGACCTCACCGGCGTTGTGGCCCCCCATGCCGTCGGCCAGCACCGCCAGGCCCCGGGCCTCGTCGACGAGCAGCGCGTCCTCGTTGTTGGCTCGCAGGCGTCCCGGGTCGGTGCGGCTGGCGAAGGTGTAGTGCATGGCCAGTTTCCTGGTGGGGGTGAGCGTGTGGAGGCGTCCGGGCATCAGGAGGCGGCGGTCTCAGGCCAGCGCGCCAGGCAGTCGCCGAGCGCGTCGGCCAGCGCGGCGCCGTCGGGGTAGCGCTGGTCGGGAGACTTGCGAAGCAGCCGCGCGAGGACCTCGGCCAGGTCCTGCGGCAGCTCGGGCCGCAGGCTGCGCAGGCCAGGCGCTTCCTGCTGCGTGATCTGGTACATCAGCCCGGCCAGCGAGTCGGCCTCGAAGGGCAGTCGACCGGTGAGCAGCTGGAACAGCGTCGCGCCCAGGGCGTAGAGGTCGGCGCGGCCGTCGATGGGCTGCCCGGCGAGCTGCTCGGGCGCCATGTAGCCCGGCGTGCCCAGGAGCGTGCCGGTCCGGGTGCGCGACTGGTCGGCCAGGCGGGCGATGCCGAAGTCGGTGACCTTGAGCAGGTCCTGCGCCGGCACCCACAGCAGGTTGCCTGGCTTGATGTCGCGGTGGATCACCTGCAGCCGGTGGGCATGGTCCAGGGCCCGGGCGATCCGCTGGCCGAAGTCCACCACCTGCCGGGGCGGCAGCAGCTCACCCTCGCGGGTGTGGCCCGAGAGGTCCTGGCCGGGCACGTACTCCATGGCGATGTAGGCCAGGTCCTGCTCCTCGCCGGCGTCGTAGATGGTGACGATGCCGGGGTGTGCCAGCCGGCCCGCGGTCTCGGCCTCGCGGAAGAAGCGCGCCTTGGCCTCGACCAGCGCCTCGCCCTCGAAGGCCTCGCCCAGGGCCAGGGTCTTGATCGCCACCTGCCGGCTGATCTTGGGGTCGTGCCCGAGGTAGACGGTGCCCATGGCGCCCTGGCCCAGCACCTTGTCCAGCCGGTAGCGGCCGAGTGTGGGCAATTGCAGCGTGGGGTCGTCGAGCACCAGGGTGCCACCGGGGTGGGTGCTGGGGCGGCCCAGCATCACCGTATCCGCCGCCCGCCGGGCACGCTCGCGCCGCTGCGGCAGGTCGGCGTAGCCGGGGTCGAATTCGGCCATGTGGGCATAGACCGACTCGGCCTTGTTGAACTGCCGCCGCCGCTCGAAGTCCAGCGCCAGCTGGTAGAGGTTGTCCATGACCGCGGGGCCGAGGGGCACCCGGCGGAACCGGTCGAGGGCCATGTCGGGCTGGCCCTGGCCCAGCAGGGCCAGACCCATCATCCGGTGCGCCTCGGCGGACTCGTCGTCCGAGCGCCGCTTGCCATCCTCGGTCACCAGAAAACGCCGGGTGGTCAGCGCCAGGTGCCCGAGCAGCAGCAAGGTGGCGGGAAAGACCAGGGGCAGCCAGAGCCCCGCGCCCGCCAGCAGCAGCCACTCGGTGAGGAAGAAGGCGACCAGGACCGCGCCGGTGGCGACCGCGCCTGCTGCCGCGCGCAGCCTCGGCAGGCCCCACGCGAGGTAGGCCATCACCCCCGCCGCCAGGCCCCAGATCGCGGCCAGGGCCCCCGCCGGTTGCACGAAGCCGTGGCCGCCGGTCAGGCTGGAGATGACATGGGCCAGGCGCTCCGGCGAGGACAGCGAGGGGTACCCCGGAACGGCCATGGCGCCGCCGACGCCCGCGGCGGTGGCGCCCACGATGACGATGCGGTCAGCGTAGCGCTCGGGGGGCACCTGGCCGGAAAGTACCTCATGGACCGCGTCCACCGGAAAGGGCGAACGCCCCCCGGTGGTTGGATAGAACTGCGACATGACAATGGATTTTCCGTCAGTGGGCACTCGCATCGATCCGATTTCCAGGGCCGGGCCAGCCGCCGGCCGGAGCGCGCTCGGGGGCAGGCGCAGGCTGGCAGCGGCGGCAAGCAGGGCCAGCGACGGGACCGCCCGGTCGCCCATCCGCACCAGCAAGGGGTCGCTGCGCGCCACCCCGTCGGCATCGGGCAGCAGGTTCAGGTGGCCCACGCCCAGGGCAGCCTGGCCCAGGGAAGGCAGCGGAAACTGCCCCCGGACGGCTGGCAGGCCGGCGCGGCCGCCCCCCGGCCCGGCCGCGGCCGCAAGCGGGGGAACCGGGTCCGCCGGCAGGGTTGACCGCAGCAGGTAGTCGGGCAGGGGCGTCTCGGTTGGCGCGGGTCCGGACCGGGATGCGCCGGCTCCCGTGCCCAGGGTGAACACCGCCGGCAGCAGGACGTTGCCCGCCCGGCCCAGGCTGGTGGCCAGGTGGGCATCCGCATCCAGGGCGGCTTCGGCCTCGGCGGCGAGGCGGGCCAGGGGCGCCGCCAACGGGCCGGCGTCGCCGGCCGCCTTGCGCAGCTGGCGGATGTAGGGCAAGCCCCGGTCGGACTGGGGCTCGAGGAAGAGGGTGGTGTGGACGATGACCCGGGGCTTGCCCTGGGCCAGGCGGTCGATCAGCTGCGCGTGGATGTCACGCGACCAGGGCCAGCGGCCGAGGCGGGCGATGCTGGTGTCGTCGATGGCGACGACCACGATCCGGTCGGAGGGCGGTGGCGCGCCCCAGGTGCTGGCGGCGTCGAACAGGCGCCGGTCCAGCGCGGCGATGCCATCGGTCGACAGGTGCAGGGCAATGACGGCGGCGCCCACCGCGAAGGCCAGCGCGGCGTCTGTGCCCAGGCCCTCGCGCAGGCGCAGGCGCCAGCCCGAGGGCCAGCGCCACCCCGCTCCGATCGCCGCTGTTGCCAAGCTCTGCTCCCCCGGTGTCGGCCTGGACCCCGACAAGGGGGATCACAGGAAATTGACACCAAAGTTAACAGAGGGTGCGCGGCGCGGCAAGCGGGCACGCAGCCCGGGGAATCAGGCGGCGGAGGCTTCGCCGTCGTCCTCGGCCTTGCGACGGGCCATGAGTTTGCCCAGCAGCAGAACCAGCAGGGCGCCCGCCAGGGCGGCGGCGTATTCCCAGGTCTTGTCGGCCGGCATCCAGGGCTTGATGGCCGGGTCGGTGTAGGCCATCTGGCCCGCGATCCAGCCCAGGAGCATGCCGCCCAGGGTGATGATGACGGGGAAGCGGTCCATCAGCTTGAGAACGATCTGCGAACCGGCCACGATGATCGGAATGCTCACCAGCAGGCCGAAGATCACCAGGCCCAGCTGGTGCTGGCCGGCGCTCTCGGCGGCGCCGGCGATGGCCAGCACGTTGTCCACGCTCATCACCAGGTCGGCCACGATCACCGTCTTGATCGCGCCCCAGAGCTTGTCCGAGGACTGGATGTCGCCATGGCCTTCCTCGTCCTGCGGCACCAGCAGCTTGACGCCGATCCACACCAGCAGCACCGCGCCAACGGCCTTGAGGTAGGGCACCGACAGCAGGGCCAGGGCGAAGGCGATGAGGATCACCCGCAGGACGATGGCACCGGCAGTGCCATAGATGATGCCCTTGCGGCGCTGGGCCGGCGGCAGGCCGCGGCAGGCCAGGGCGATGACGACAGCATTGTCGCCGCCGAGCAGGATGTCGATCAGGATGATCTGGCCGACGGCGAGCCAGAAGGTCGGAGAGGCAAGTGCTTCCATGCGGGTGGAGCGCCGAAGTCTTTCAGCGCAGTAAGAATAGGAAAGGGCCGATTGTCGCTTAGGACAACCGGCCCTGCATTGTGGAAGGCCACAATGGCCTGGGAGAACTCGCTTCTTACAGCAGGGACTTCAGCAGGCGGCCCATCTCGGACGGGTTGCGGGTGATGGTGAAGCCGCACTCTTCCATGATGGCGAGCTTGGCATCCGCGGTGTCGGCGCCGCCGGAGATCAGCGCGCCGGCGTGGCCCATGCGCTTGCCGGGAGGGGCGGTGACGCCGGCGATGAAGCCGACGATCGGCTTCTTCATGTTGGCCTTGCACCAGCGGGCGGCTTCCGCCTCGTCCGGGCCGCCGATCTCGCCGATCATGATGACGGCGTCGGTATCCGGGTCGTCGTTGAAGGCCTTCATCACGTCGATGTGCTTGAGGCCGTTGATCGGGTCGCCGCCGATGCCCACGGCGCTCGACTGGCCG
>JACCEC010156578.1_pt1 | contig 16091 bp, 17 predicted proteins | sample 7450121 | NCBI WGS metagenome assembly JACCEC01 (sample SAMN15323455, study PRJNA562643) | freshwater metagenome | isolation source: river surface water | place: USA:Blue River Watershed | collected 2017-08-18 | reverse complement strand
GGCCGCAGATGTAGGCATGGTCGATCGAGGCCGCGGGCACCACCGTGCGCAGGAACTCGCCGATCTTGTCGCGGTTCATGAGGCCCATGTTGAGGGGGAGATCCGAGCGCCGGGCCGCCCCAAGCTCGGATCGCGCCCCCTCGGGGGGCAGGTGCGAAGCGCCGTGGGGGCCATCATTCCCTGGTTCATCAGAGAAGACATGGTGCAGCACCACGCGCTGCATCCAGCGGTTCTTGAGGTCTTCGAGTTCCTCCTTGAACATGGTGCTGCGCAGGGCGCGGTTGCCGTAGATGAGCGTGAAGCGCGAGTGCGGTTCACGCACCATCACCGTCTTGAGGATCGACAGGATGGGCGTGATGCCACTGCCGCCAGCAATACCCAGATGATGGCGCCTGGCCTGGGCATCCAGGGGCACGAAGAAGCGGCCCTGGGGCGCCATCACACTGATGCGGTCACCAGCCTGAAGATGTTCGTTGATCCAATTGGAGAACACGCCCCCCTTGACCTTGCGCACCCCCACACGCAGTTCGCCATCGTCCACACCGGCACAGATCGAGTAGGAACGGCGAAGGTCTTGGCCTTCGATCGTCTTGCGCAGCGTCAGGTACTGACCCTGGGTGAAGCCAAAAGACTCGCGCAGCTCGACGGGCACTTCAAACGTCACGATCACGGCCTCGGTCGTGTCGGGTTCTATGCGACGCACGATCAGGTCATGGAACAAAGGAGACGTGCTCATATCGGCTTGAAGTGTTCGAAAGGTTCGCGGCAGGTGCGGCAGCGGTACCGGGCCTTGCAGGCGGTGGAGCCGAAGGCCGACAGGCGTTCGGTGTCGGTGCCCTCGCACCGCGGACAGGCGATGACCTCACGCCGCACCACGCGAATGGGCACGGCCCCATCGGGCGTGTGCTGAAGGTGCCCTGGCGGCGCAATGCCATAGGCCTTCAACTTGGCGCGGCCCTCGGCACTGATCCAGTCGGTGGTCCAGGCCGGCGCGCGGCGCAGTTCGGTGCGCACCGTGCTGAAGCCAGCCAGCTGCAGGGCCTCGCGCACCGCGCACTCGATGGCCTCGGTGGCCGGGCAACCCGAATAGGTGGGGGTCAGCCAGACGCTGAGCACCGCCGCCTCCAACCGAACCTCACGCACGATGCCCAGGTCGCACACCGACAGGGCTGGCACTTCCGGGTCCAACACCTGCTCCAGCACTGCCCAGGCCCGCGCTTCGGGCTTGTCCATCCCGGGCAGTCCCGCCAGCTCGATGCGCCCCACGGCGTAGGGCGCTCCGCCAAGGTCGAGCGGGATCACCGGAGCGGCAGGCAGGTCCCTCACCAGACGGCTCCTGGGTGCGTCCTTTGCAGGGTTTGCATCTCGGCCAGCAGGTAGCCCATGTGCTCAGAGTGCACGCCTCGCCGACCGGTGCTGCGGAAGGGGCTGGCTTGGGGCGCGCCAAGCGTGGCGGCTGCCAATACCGGGCTCACGTCGGCTTCCCACCCCTGGCGCAACTCGCTGGCCCGCGGGCCCAGGCCGCTTTGCGCAGCCGCCTCGTCCACTGCATCGTCTTCGAACAACTCGGCCACATAGGGCCACAGGCGCTCAAGGGCACGCTGCATGCGCGCATGGGACTCGTCGGTACCGTCACCCAGTCGAACCACCCAGTCACCGTTGTGCTGTTGGTGATATCGAGCCTCCTTGATCGCCTTGGCGGCAATGGCGGCCAGCTCCGCATCGGTGGATGCAGCCAGCTTCGTCCAAACCTGCTTGAGCCAAGTGGCCACCATCAGATTGCGCAGCACGGTGAAGGCGAAATCTCCGGGCCGATTGCGGCGGTGGGTGGCCTCATCGGCCGTGTTGGGCAGCTCGCACAAGGTCGGGTTCAGAAAGTCGCGCTCGTCGCGCAGGAACGCAAGCTGGTCCTCATCGAAGGCCTTGCCACCGGCGCGGGCGTGAAGTTGGCCGGCATGGGTCAGCAGCGCACGGGACTGCCCCACCAGGTCCAAGGACATGTTCGTCAGCGCGATGTCCTCCTCGAGTACCGGGGCGTGGCCGCACCATTCGGACAGGCGCTGGGCCAGGATCAGCGCGGTGTCGGCCAGGCGCAGCACGTACTGCACATCGGCCGAGGGCTTGAGGGTGATGGATGTCATGGTGAGACAGGGTGCGTCACATGTGATCGACCGAATCGGGCAACTTGTAGAAAGTCGGGTGGCGGTACACCTTGTCTTCCATGGGATCGAAGTACATGTCCTTGTCGCGCGGGTCGCTGGCAGTGATGTCGCAGGCCTTGACCACCCACACGCTGGAACCCTCCTGGCGCCGGGTGTAGACCTCGCGGGCCAACTGCACGGCCATCGCTGCGTCGGCTGCGTGCAGGCTGCCGCAGTGCTTGTGGTCCAGGCCGGCGCGGCTGCGCACAAAGACTTCCCACAAGGGCCATTCGTTTGCCCCCGTCACGGTGCTCTTCGATTGAGATTCGATCGCGCTCATGCGGCCTCCTGATGGCTGGTTTGCTTGCGGGCGTGGGCCATGGCGGCCTCGCGTACCCAGGCACCCTCTTCCCAAGCGGTCACTCGGGTGGCCAGGCGTTCCTTGTTGCAGGGGCCGTTTCCACCCACCACAGCCCAGAACTCACTCCAGTCGATGGCACCGAAATCCCAGTGGCCACGCGCTTCATTCCATTTCAGTTCAGGGTCGGGCAAGGTCACGCCCAAGACCTTGGCCTGGTCCACCGTGGCGTCCACGAACTTCTGACGCAGCTCGTCGTTGGACACCCGCTTGATGCCCCAGCGCATACCCTGCGCGCTGTTGGGGCTGTCGGCATCGTGTGGGCCGAACATCATGATGCTGGGCCACCACCAACGGTTCACCGCGTCCTGCACCATGGCGCGCTGGCCGTCGGTGCCCTCGCGCATCATGGTCAGCAGGGCGTCGAAGCCCTGGCGCTGGTGGAAGCTTTCCTCTCGACAGACACGGATCATGGCGCGGGCATAAGGCGCGTAGCTGCAGCGGCAGATGGGCACCTGGTTCATGATGGCTGCGCCGTCGACGAGCCAACCGATCACACCCACGTCCGCCCAGGTGAGCGTGGGGTAGTTGAAGATCGAGCTGTACTTGGCCTTGCCGCTGTGCAGCGCGGCCAGCATCTGGTCGCGGCTGATGCCCAGGGTTTCCGCAGCCGAGTACAGGTACAGACCGTGTCCCGCTTCGTCCTGGATCTTGGCCAGCAGGATGGCCTTGCGCTTGAGCGTGGGGGCCCGCGTCACCCAGTTGCCCTCGGGCAGCATGCCCACGATCTCCGAGTGCGCGTGCTGGCTGATCTGGCGGATCAGGGTTTTGCGGTAGTCCTCGGGCATCCAGTCCTTGGCCTCGATGAACTCACCGGCGTCAATGCGCTCATCGAAGCGCTCCTGCAGCACGGCCTCCTCGGCGGTGCGGATGGTCTTGCGAGATTCGGGGCCCTGGGTGTCCATGGATTGGGTGTACATGGTGCGTCCTGCGGTGGGTGTCAGAAAAATGGATGAAGAAGGCAGCGGTGCAAGCTACTTGGGCCGGCGGTCGAACACCCGCTTGGCCTTGCCCACTTCGATTCGCTTGATGCTGCCCGGTGCCAGCACCACCACCCGGGTGGAAATGCCCACCAGGGTCTTGATGCGGTGGTTGACCCAACGGGAGATCTCGTCGAGCTGGGCGCCCGAGACGCCGCCGTGCTGAGGCTGCAGCTCGGTGTGCACCTCCACCTCGTCGAGGTGCCCATCACGGCTGACATGGATCTCATACTGACCCGACAGCTGCTCATGGGCCAAGATGATCTCCTCGATCTGCGTGGGGAACACATTCACGCCGCGGATGATGAGCATGTCGTCGCTGCGGCCCACGATCTTGCCAATGCGCCGGAAGGAGCGGGCCGTGGGTGGCAGCAGGCGAGTGAGGTCGCGCGTGCGGTAGCGGATGATGGGCAGGGCTTCCTTGGTCAGCGAGGTGAACACCAGCTCGCCCTCGCTGCCGTCGGGCAGCACCTCGCCCGTCTCGGGGTCGATGATTTCGGGATAGAAGTGGTCTTCCCAGATCACGGGGCCGTCCTGCGTTTCCACGCACTCGCTGGCCACGCCAGGGCCCATCACTTCGGACAAGCCGTAGATGTCCACCGCCTTGATGTCGGCCTTGTTCTGGATTTCCGTGCGCATGGCCTCGGTCCAGGGCTCGGCCCCAAAAATGCCGATCTCCAGCGAGGATTCGCGCGGGTCCATCCCCATCTTCTGGAAGTGCTCGATGATCACCTGCATGTAGCTGGGCGTGACCATGATGACGCGCGGCTTGAAGTCGGTGATGAGCTGGATCTGCTTTTCCGTCTGACCGCCGCTCATCGGGATGACGGTACAACCCAATCGCTCCACACCATAGTGGGCGCCCAGGCCGCCGGTGAACAGGCCATAGCCGTAGGCCACGTGCACGATGTCACCGGGGCGAGTGCCTGCGGCGCGGATGGAACGCGCCACAAGGTCGGCCCAGTTGGAGATGTCCTGCTTCGTGTAGCCCACCACCGTGGGCTTGCCGGTGGTGCCCGACGAGGCGTGGATGCGCACCACCTGCTCGCGCGGCACGGCGAACAGGCCGAAGGGGTAGTGATCGCGCAGTTCCTTCTTCGTGGTGAAGGGGAAACGGGCCAGATCGGCCAGCGACTTGCAGTCCGACGGGTGCACGCCCTTCTCATCGAAGGCGCGCCGGTAGTGCGGCACATGGTCGTAGGCGTGCTGAAGGGTCCATTGCAAGCGCTTCAACTGCAGCGCCGTGATCTCGTCGCGGCTGGCGCGCTCGATCGGATCGAGTTCCTCAGTTGCGGGCGGGCGGACATCCACCATGGTCTTGGTTCTCCGGGTGCGGGGGCTTGGGTCGTGGGAAGGAGTGAGGCACAGGCCTTCACACCGGCACCACCGGCTTGCCCTTCATCGTGTAGGACCGGCCTCGAAACAGCGCAATGCGCTGCTGATCCTGGTTTCGCACTTCCACGTCGTAGACGCCGGTGCGCGAGGTCTTGTTCTGTTCGGTGCAAACCGCCGTCAGCACGTCGCCCTGGCGCGCGGGCGCGACGATGCTGATGTCGAAACCCGAGGCAACGGTGATTTCGTTGTAGGCGTTGCAGGCAAAGGCGAAGGCGCTGTCGGCCAGCGTGGCGATGAAGCCGCCGTGGCAGGTGGCGTGGCCATTGAGCATCCACGGCTGCACGGTCATGGTGGCTGTGGCCGAGCCCGGGCCCACGGCCGCGATGGCGATCCCCATGTGCGCGGTGGCCTGGTCGCCCTGCAGCATGGCGTCGCGCACGCGCGCAGCCAAGGCCAGGGCCTGTTCATCGAAAGCGTGGGCGCTTTGGGACATGTTTTCGGACATGTTTTGGGACATGGGCAGTGTGTCGGGGTGCGGCCGCGGCATCCGGGCGCTCAGCGGTCGGTGAACACGGGGGCTCGCTTGGCCAAGAAGGCTGCAATGCCCTCCTGGCAATCGTGGGCGACAGCCAACCCGGCCTGCAGTTGACCTTCCGCACTCAGCGCCCCTTCCAGGCTCAGGTGCTGCGCGGCGTCCATGGCCAGCCGCGTGGCCACCAGGGCCTTGACCGGCATGGCCGCCAGCTTGGCCGCCAGGGCCTGCACGGCGGGCACCAGTTCGGCATCGGGCACACACTGCCAGATCAAGCCCAGCGCCTTGGCCTGCGCAGCGCCAAGCTTGTCGCCGGTGAGCGCCAGGCCCAGGGCGGTGGCACGGCCCACCAGGCGGGGCAGCAACCAGGTACCGCCGCAATCGGGCACCAGGCCAATTTTGGAAAACGCCTGGATGAAGGAGGCCGATTCGGCGGCCACCACCAAGTCACAGCCCAGCGCCAGGTTCGCGCCGGCGCCGGCAGCCACCCCATTGACGGCCGCGATGACCGGCACCGGCATTCGGCTGACTTGCAGGGCCAGGGGCTTGTAGTGCTCGGCCACCAGGTCGCCCACGCCCGGGGCCTGCGGGTCCATCACCTCGGCCAGGTCTTGCCCGGCACAAAAGGCGCGACCGGCGCCGGTGATCACCACCGCGCGTACGCTGGACGTGGACGCGGCCTCGGCCAGGGCCGCACGCAGGGCGTGGTGCATGGGCACGGTGAAGCTGTTGAGCGCCTGCGGGCGGTTGAGCGTGATCGTGCGCACCGCACCCTCGTCTTGAACCAGGATGGGCGAATCGGCTGCGGGGGAGGCGGTCATGGTCGGGTGGGTGGGATGCACACCGGTTGTGCTTTGACAACCCGCATCGTATAGTTTACCGACCGGTCGGTCAATTAATGGATTTCCCATGCCCTGCTATTCCCTGGACGGCTTGTCCCCCGTCGTGCACCCCAGTGCCTTCGTGCACCCCAGCGCCGAGTTGATCGGCGATGTGTGGATCGGCGCGAATGTCTACATTGGCCCACTGGCCAGCCTGCGCGGCGATTTCGGGCGCATCGTGGTGCGCGACGGCGCCAACGTGCAGGACACCTGCGTGATGCATGCCTTTCCCGGCAAAGACTGCGTGGTTGAGGTGGATGGCCATATCGGCCACGGCGCCGTGCTGCATGGCTGCACCGTGGGCCGCAATGCCCTGGTGGGGATGAACAGCGTGGTCATGGACGAGGTTGAGATCGGCGAATCCGCCATCGTGGCGGCCGGCGCCTTCGTCCGTGCAGGCATGAAGGTGCCGGCGCGCTCGCTGCTGATGGGCTCGCCGGCCAAGGTGGTGCGCGAGCTTTCAGATGACGAAGTGCGCTGGAAGGGCCAGGGCACCCAGGTGTATCAGGCGCTGGCCAGGCGCTGCCGCGCCAGCTTGGTGCCGGTTGAGCCCTTGGCCCATGCGGATGAGGCCCGTTCCCGCTTCACAGCGGCGCAACTCACCGCCGGCGTCAGCGAGGCCGAGATGGGGCTCAAGCCGCTGGTGGAGGTCAAGCGCGGTTGATCTCTATTCCCCGTCGTCGGTCTTCCGTGGCCCACCGCATCAGGCGCCGGGCCTGAGGCGTCAATACAGGGCCCGCACGAGCCCGAGCGACAACGCAGGGAACAGCAGCATCAACAGCAGGCGCAGCACATCCCAGGCCAGGAAGGGCATGACGCCCTTGTAGGTCTCCGCCATCGGCACCTCGCGGGCCAAGTTGTTGACCACATAGACGCACAGGCCCACCGGCGGGGCGGTCATGCCGATGCCCACCGTCATCAGCACCAGGATGCCGAACCAGATGGCCTTCATCTCCGGCGTCAGACCCCACAGGTCCAATCCCATGATGGTCGGGAACAGCACCGGGATCGTCAACAGCATCATGGACAGCTCATCCATGACGCAGCCCAGCAGCACATAGAAGGCCAGGACAGCCCCCAGGATGAGCAGGGGCGACACCTCCAGCGTGCCCACCTAGGACGCCAGCGCGGCGGGCAGCTGGGTGAGCGCCAAACTGGCGTTCATCATGTCTGCCCCCAGGAAGATGAGGAAGACCATGGCGCTGGTTTCCGCCGTCCCGAGAAAGCTGCGGCGAATGCCTGCTGCGTCGAGTTCACGCCTGGCCAAGCCCACGATGAACGTGGCCGCGGCCCCCACCGCCGCGCCTTCCGTGGGCGAAAACACGCCGCCGTAGATGCCGCCGAACACCAGGATGAACACGAGCACGATGGGCCAGACGCCCAAGACGGCCCGCCCCCGCTCGGCCCACCCCACCTTGGGCGACGAAGGCGCCTGCTCAGGATAGGCTCGGCAGATCAGGGCCAGCACCACGATGTAGCCCAGCATGGCCAACAAGCCCGGGATCATCGCCGCGGCAAAGAGCTTGGCGATGTTCTGTTCGGTCAGGATCGCATAGACGACCAACGGGACCGAAGGCGGAATCAGGATGCCCAGGGTGCCGCCGGTGGCCAGGGTGGCGGTGCTCAGGCGCCCGGCGTAACCGTGCGCCTTCATTTGCGGGTAGGCCACCTGGGTGATGGTGGCGGCCGTGGCCACCGAGGAACCGCACACCGCGCCGAAAGCGCCAGCGGCCAGGATGGAGGCCATGCCCAGCCCGCCCCGGATGTGGCCCAGCAGCGAGGCCGCAGCGCGAAACAGCGCGCGGCTCAGTCCCCCCTGCGTGGCGAACTGCCCCATCAGCAGGAACAAGGGAATGACCGACAGGTCGTAGACGGTCAGCCGCGCCACCGAGGCCCCCTTGAGGTGATTGAGCAGCGCCGTGTCGTTGGTCAACGCCCAATAGCCCAGTGCGCCCGGAATGAACATCGCCGCGGCGATGGGGATGCGCAAGGTCATGAGCAGCAACATGCCCCCGAACATCAGCAGGCCAATGGCCGCTCCGCTCATGTGGCGTCTTCCAAGGTTGAGCCCGATGGGTGCGCCAAATCCCCACCAGCGGCCAGCCTCGCGGCCTGCCAAAGCGCCACCACCGCACTGAGCAACAGGCCAGGCGCCAGCCCGGCATAGGCCCACCACATGGGCAAGCCCAGAATCATCGTCTGCTCGAAGGCATCGGCCACCGATATGGCGCCGACCATGGTGCGCCACGCCAACAGCAAGCCCATCACCGCCATCAGCACGCAGCCCAGGGCGTCGAGCGCCCTGTTCACGGCCTGACCCATCCGCTGCGTGAAGAAGTCCACGATGATGTGTGCCCGTTGCAGTTGGCACCAGGGCAGGCACAGGGAGATGGACAAGGCGATGCCCATCTGCGTGATCTCGACATCACCCATCACCGGACGGCTCAGCACATAGCGCCCAGCGATGCTCCACACCACCATGGCGGCCACCAGTAGGGCCACGGCAGCGCCGGCCAGCGCGAAGCCGCCAGACAGTCGGCTGAGCCACCGCTGCATGACGATGGCTCAGGCCTGGGGTCGCCCCATCACTTGCGGAAACGCGTGAGCAGTTCGCGCGCCTCAGACAGCAAGGCCTTGCCGTTGGCACCACGCTTGTCCATGTCGGCCACCCAATCGTCGTACAGCGGCGCCGATGCCTTCACCCAATTGTCGAGCTCAGACCCCGGGATCGTGTAGAAGGTGTTGCCGCGGTCCTGGGCGGCCTTGCGCCCTGCGGCCTGGCTGTTGTCCCAGATCTTGCCGATCTGCTGCGACAGCGCCGCACCGCTGTTGTTGTCGATCACCCTCTTCAGATCGGCCGGCAGGCTGTCGTACTTGGCCTGGTTCATGGCGAACACGAACACCGCGCTGTACAGGGCTGGCCGAGACGGATCGGTCTCGCTGTGGAACTTCACCATCTCGTGCAGCTTCAGCGAAGGCATCACTTCCCAGGGCAGCAGGAAGCCATCGATGGTGCCCTTGCTCACCGCATCCGGGATCGCCGGCAGCGGCATGCCCACCGGTGTGGCGCCCAGCGAAGCCAGCAGCTTGTTGGTCTGGCGCGTCGGGGCCCGCATCTTGAGTCCCTTGAAATCGGCCAGCGTCCTTACCTGTCGCGCATTGGTGTGGACATAGCCCTCATCGTGCACCCAGGTCGCCAGCAATTTGGTGCCGGGGAACTCCTTGGTGGAGTGCTTGTTCATGTAGACCCAGGTGGCTTGGGCGCCCACTTCGGCCGAATTGCACATGAAGGGCAACTCGAACACCTCGGTGCTGGGGAATCGCCCGGCGGTGTAGCCCGGCAAGGTGATCACCACATCGTCCACGCCGTCCTTGACGCGGTCGACCAGTTGCGCCGGGGTACCGCCACCGCTCATGGCCGGCAGGATCTGGCACTTCAACCGGTTGTTGGACTCCTTGGCGATCTTCTCGCACCAGGGTCCGATCACATTGACCGAGGCCATGGCCTGCGGATTCCAGATGTGGTGGAACTTGAGCGTGACTTCCTGGGCCTGGGCCTGCGACACGCTTGCCGCGATCAGGCCCGAGAGCGCCACCGCAGACAGGGCGCGTTGAAGAGGATGGCGTACCTTCATGTTGGTCTCCTTGGTGTCGTTGTGATTGGCCATGATAGGACGGTGATGCTCACCGCCCCCAAACTTCCTGGGCGGTTTCAACCACCAGACGCAGCTTGCTGCGCTGGTCTTCCACCGCAATGTTGTTGCCGTGCACGGTGCTGGAGAAGCCACATTGGGGGCTCAAGCACAACTGCTCCAACGGCACGTAGCGCGCAGCCTCGTCGATGCGCCGCTTGAGGCTGTCCTTGCTTTCGAGTTGACCGAACTTCGTGGTCACCAGGCCCAGCACCACCACCTTACCCTTGCCCAGGAAGCGCAGGGGACGGAAGTCTCCGGACCGATCGTCGTCGTATTCCAGGAAGAACGCGTCGAGCTTCATCTCCGACAGCAGCGCCTCGGCCACCGGCTCGTAGTTGCCCGAGGCGGCATGCGTGCTCTTGAAGTTGCCGCGGCAAAGGTGCATGGCCAAGGTCATGCCCTCAGGCTTGCGGTCCACCACCTTGTTGATGAACTGCGCATACCGGTGGGGCAATTCGTTGGGGTCGTCGCCCCGCTGACGGGCGGCCTCGCGCATCTTCTCATCACACAGGTAGGCCAGATTGGTGTCATCCATCTGCACATAGCGGCATCCGGCCTGGTACAGGCTGTGCAGTTCCTCGGCGTAGGCCTGCGCCACATCGTCGTAGAACACCGGGTCGAGTTCGGGGTAGGCATCGCGGCTGATGCCCGCGCGACCCCCACGGAAGTGCAGCATGGTGGGCGATGGGATCGTGACCTTGGGCGTCAATGCGGGGTCCGCGCATGCCGCCACCTGCTGCTGCAGGTAGTTGAAATCAGCCCGCTGGATGTCGCGCACATGCCGAACCTTGTCCACCACACGAATCACAGGGGGCGCCAGTTCCTCGGTGCCGTCGGGCCGGCGCACGGTCACCGGAATGTCCGTCTTGACGCCACCCATCTGCTGCAGGAAGTCGATGTGGAAATAGGTTCGCCTGAACTCACCGTCGGTGATGCTCTGCAGCCCTACGTCGCGTTGGAACTTGACGATTTCGGCAATGGCGCGGTCTTCCACTTCGCGCAATTGCTCGGCCGATAGGGTCTTGCGCACAAAGTGCGCCTCTCGCGCCTCCAGCAGGTAAGAAGGACGCAGAAAGCTGCCGACATGGTCGGCGCGAAACGGTGGGGCTGTGCGGTTGCTCAAGGCCTGCTCCAAGTCACCTGCGCCCCATGCGCAGGCCAACCGAAGGATAAGACAAGCCGATGCCCGAGTGCCCGGGGGCTACTACTCAGATTTCAGACTTCAGACTTCAGGCTGGCCAGGCCCAACCCATTTGGCGCTGCAGGCGCCTTCGCTCCGTGCACGACATCGCCGCCAGGTTCAGCAGCGCCAAGGCCAGGTCCTCATCGTCGCAATACAGAAACGCCAGGGGCACGCCCAGTTCCGCTGCCAACAGACGGGCGGTGGCAATCGGTGGCTCATGAACGCCGGTCTCATACCGGCTGATGCGGGCACTGCTGGTGGTCTCGTCCAGGCCAATGGCCACACCCAAACGGTCCTGTGGCAATCCGGCCCACTTCCTCGCCTGCCTGAGGCGACGACCGAAGATCGTCGCATCCGCAGGTACTTCCCGATTTTTCATAGAGCCGAACTATCGAAGCATCGGACAGTTCAAGTCTCTACGAAGAGCGCAATCCATTGAGGGCCAGAATGACCACGATCAAAGAAGGACCATCGGCTCCCCTGGCCGCTCAGGCTGTGGCAACCATTGAGGGGCGCTACGCGCCGACCAACCAGGCCCGCAACAATTGGACACACTCTGCAGGGCACTCGGCCACGCTCAGGTGGCTGGCCTGCGGCAGCACGGTCAGCTGCGCGCCGGGGATTCGCTGAGCCAGTTCCTGCGCCATCGCGGGCGTGGCACCGGCATCCAAGGCACCGGCCAACACATGGGTGGGGCAGCTGATGCGGTTGAGCTGATCCAGCCAGTCCACGCCGGCCACTGCCACACAGGCCAGGGCATAGCTGTGCGCATCCTGGCGCAGCAGCGTGGTGCGAACGCGCTGAACCACATCGGGGTTGGCCGCACGGTAGGCCTCATGCAGGTAGCGCTGCACCACCATGTCGGCCACAGCGCCCATGCCCGATGCCTGAACCGCTTGCACACGCGCGGACCAGGCTTCGCGGGCCTGCGGCGTGTACACGGCCGTGGTGTTGGCCAAAAACAACCGAGACACGCAATCGGGGTGCTGAATGGCCAAGCCCTGGCCGACCATGCCGCCCATCGAAAGGCCCACAAAGGCCACCGGCCCACGGCCCCACTCACGAATCACGCGCGCGGCATCGTCCACCAGGTCCTGCATCGTGAAGGCCCCCGGTCCGCTGCCTGAGCCACCGTGGCCGCGGTGGTCGTAGCGCAACACCGGATGGTCGCGCGCCAATTCAGCCGCGATGTCGTCCCACATATGCAGGTCCAGGCCCAGTGCGTGGCTGAGCACCACGGGCTGGCCCCGCGCCACACCCTGCAGCGCCACCCGCAACTGCGGCTGGCTGAAGGTGTGGTGAAACTGCACGCGCACATCCGGTGTCAGCGGGGCCGGCCCAGGCAGCAGGCCTTCTTCGCGCAGGATGCCCGTGGTGATCTTGAACGCCGTGTTGGCCGCGGGCACGCCGCAGTAGATGGCACCCTGCATGAGGGTTTCCTGAATCTTGTCCAGCGGCACCCCGCCACGCAGCGCCGCGCGGCAGTGCAACTCGAATTCCTCCCAGCGCGCCATGCCCATGGTCATGCCCAAGACCAACAGGCGCCGCGTGGTGTGGTCCAACCCCGGGCGCCCCCAGATCTCATGCCAGGCGTAGCGCGTGATGAGGTGCTGGAAGTCGGCATTGAAGCCATTGGCGCCTTCCGTGGACTTGCGTACCCAGTCTTCGCCGAGCACGGCGGTTCGGTTGCGAAGGCCGCGGTCGAAATCGTCGTCACGCGAGGGCATGGGTTCGTGGCTCATGGCTGAATACAGGATTCCAATTCGGCCCACAGGCGCTCGCGCTCGCGGTCCAGGCTTGAGGCCTCGGCGCCCACCGCGCGTGGCGGCACACCGGTGGCGTCGTGAAACGCGTTCAGGTTCTCGGCCATCTTCGCGGGGTCGACGGCCGCGTGTTCCAAGGCATGGGCCATGGCGGTGGCAGATCCGGCCGCGATGATCAGCAAGTCGGCCAGTTCGGCGCCTTCTGCCTGCCATTGGCCTAAGCCACGCTCATACGGGGAGGCCATGCACGCGATGGCAGATGCCACGCGCTGCGGCGCGCGCTGCAGCGCCGCCAAGGCCACCATCGCGCCCACTGGGTTGCGCTTGTGCGGCATGGCCGAAGACCCCCCACGGCCCACCGCCACCGATTCCTGAAGCTCGCCCACCTCGGCCTGCGACATAAGCGCCACATCCAGCCCCACCTTGGCCAGCGCGCCCACCAGGACGCCCAACTCAGCGGCCAAGCGTGCGCCATCGTCGCGCTGCGCGTGCCAGGCCCAGGGATGCAGGGGCAATCCCAGCCGATCGGCCACGGCCTGCCGCAAGGCCACGGCCTTGGAGCCCCACGCCGCCCCGTCGCCCACGGCGCCGGCCAACTGAAGCGTGAAGGCTGCCCGGCCACGCTCAGCCAGCTGCTGTCGGCTGCGCTGCAGGGGCAGGGCCCAATTCAATAGGCGCGCCTCCAACACGATGGGCGCTGCGGGCTGCATCAAGGTGCTTGCCACCAGAGGCGACCGCCCATGGGCGCGCTTCAATTTGACGATGGCCTGCAGCGCGCGCCGAACCTGTTCATCGATGAGGGCCAGCACCTGCCGGCCCTGCAGCGACATCGCGGTGTCGATCAGGTCTTGGCTGGTGGCCCCCAAGTGCGCCGCGGCCAAGGCCTTCGCGTCGCGATCGCGCACGGTGGCCTTGAGCCTGTTCACCAAGGGGATGGCCAGGCTGCCGGCGGCTGCCGCCTGCGCCACCAGATCTTGGGCATGCGGCTCAGCCTGAAGGTCAGCCGCACAGATCAGACAGCAGTCGGTCACCGTCTGCGCATGGGCACGGTCCACCAAGCCCAGTTCGGCTTGGGCCAACACCATGGCTCGCTCCAAGTCCAGCATGGCGTGCAGCACGGCCGCCGGCGACAGCAGGCGAGTGGCCTGGGGACAGGCCAACATCTGGGCGTAGGCGTTGCTCATGACCGAAGCCCCGCCCAGGTCCGTCACACCGGCAAGTTGAGCGCCACTCGACGCTCCACCAAGCGGCGCATCATGGCCATGGAGCCGATGTGCGCGTAAAGCAGCGCCAGGATGCCGCTGCGGTGGAGCTCCACCACGGTGGCGTCGGGCAGCTCGGCGAGCTTCTGTTCGTTGACGGCCAGGAAACCATCCACCACCAGGGTCTGGCCGCCCTCCATCTGGGCGTCAAAGCGCATGTCCTGCAGCAGCTCCAGTTCCACCAGGCGTTGGCAGAAGGCCCGTGTGCGCTGCATCTCGGCGTCGAGCTGTTCCAGGTAACCCTGCACGCCCTTCATGAACTCGGTGGGCTCACCGGCATCGTCGAACAGGCGCTCGCCCTCCTGTTCGGAGAACCCACTCCACGCCTTGTCGAAGCACACGATGTAGTTGTTGTCCTCCGTGTGGACCAGGGCGAAGGGATAGGAGCGCAGCATGGCCGGCACATAGGAGGCCGACCAGGACCCATCCTCCTTGAGGAAGAGGTTCTCACCGCGCTTGAGGCCGAGCACCGCCACTGGCGACACTTCAAGCTTGCCGTTGTTGGCCGCCGGGTCACCCGCGCGCACGAACACCACCGGGTACTCGCGCGCCAGGTCCATGAACTCCACCGCGTTGGCGAACATCGAGTTCATGCCGCGGGCCGGGCTGTGGTCGTTGTGCACCAGGCGCGACAGGCGCATCTGGCGGTGGGTGCCGCGGTCCAGGGCCTGCAGCTCGGTGTACAGGTTGTCCTTCGGCGTGGCCGAAGCGGCTTGTTCAGGGGTACTCATTGAATCGTTTCTCCAGGAATCACGAGGGGCGTGGCCAGCACCTTGTCGATGCGCTTGCCGTCCAGATCCACCACCTCGAACGTCCAACCGGCCCATTGGACCGAATCAGCCGTGCGTGGCACGCGACCCAACAGCAGCATGATCATGCCGGCCAAGGTGTTGTAGCGCCCGCGTTCTTCATCGGGCAGTTCCTTGATGTCCAGCCTGTCCTTCAGCTCCGGGGCGGGGATCAGGCCATCAAGCAGCCAGGAACCATCCCCGCGCTCGACAGCCCAGGGATTGTCGTCGCTTGGCGCACTGAATTCACCGGTGATGGCTTCCAGCAGGTCACGCACCGTGATCACCCCCTGTACCTCGCCGTATTCGTCGACCACGAACACCAGCTCGTCGGTGGACAGGCGGAACTGCTCCAACAGTTCCATACCCGTGAGGGTCTCGGGCACGAACACGGCCGGCTGAAGCAGCCGGGCAATGTCCAGTGTTTCCCCACGGGCCAGGGCCGGCAAGGCGACGCTTGAAGACACCACGCCCACCACATCGTGCAAGCCGTCGCGGCACACCGGGTAGCGGCTGTGGGCGTGCTCTCCGATGATGCGCAGCTGTTCGGCCAAGGGGGCGTTGATGTCCAGCCACACCACATCGTTGCGCGGCACCATCATCGAGCCCACCTGACGCTCATCCAGGCGGAACACGTTGCGCACCATCTGGTGCTCCTGCTGTTCGATCACCCCGCTTTCCAGGCCCTCTTCCAGGCTGGCGGCGATCTCCTCTTCGGTCACACCAGGCCCGGCCTTTCGGTGCTGTCCCAAGAGCCGCAAGACCGCATCGGTGCTCAGGGACAGCAGGGCCACGAAGGGCCGTGTGGCCTTCGACAGCGCCTGCATGGGCCGAGCCATGACCACGGCCACGGCTTCAGGGTGCAGCTGCCCGATGCGCTTGGGCACGAGTTCGCCGAGGATGATGGTCATGAAGGTGATGATGAGCACCACAAGGCCGGTGGCCGTCCATCCGGCCACGGTGGGCGAAAGGGGAAACTGCTCCTGCAGCCATGCCGACAGCGGCCCGGCGAATGCAGCCTCACCGACGATGCCGTTGAGCACGCCGATGGAGGTGATGCCGATCTGGACGGTGGACAGGAACTTGGTGGGCTTGTCGTGCAGGTCCATGGCG
>JACCEC011348633.1_pt1 | contig 16095 bp, 15 predicted proteins | sample 7450121 | NCBI WGS metagenome assembly JACCEC01 (sample SAMN15323455, study PRJNA562643) | freshwater metagenome | isolation source: river surface water | place: USA:Blue River Watershed | collected 2017-08-18 | reverse complement strand
GAAACTAAAAGAATTAACGGGCTTAGATGCTGCGGTTAATGACTATGTAATAGAACAGCCAGAAGCTAAAGCGTTTTTAGATAACTATGCCAACCTAGTTTCACTTGTTGAAGATGGTTACTTACGTGAAGGTAAGCGCTTTGTGACTATTGCAATTGGTTGCACTGGTGGTAAACATCGAAGTGTGGCGATGGCAGAAAATTTAGCCGCCAGATTAGTAAAGAATGGCGTAGAAGTTCGGGTAGTTCATCGCGACCTTGGTCGGGAGTAACTAATCTTGCGTTTGCTGAATAAGACTAAAAATGTTGTGGCACTTGGTGGCGGCCACGGTTTGTCTTCAACACTTCGCGCGCTAACCCAAATTAAATGCAACATCACTGCAGTTGTTGGAGTTAGTGATGATGGTGGCTCAAGTGGCCGCTTACGGAAAGAATTTGGCATAGTTCCACCAGGAGATTTACGAATGGCATTAGCTGCACTTTGTGAAGACGAAAAGTGGGGCTCGACTTGGGCAAATGTCATGCAACATCGATTTAGTTCTAAGGGCGAATTAGACGGCCATGCAGTAGGTAATTTACTTATTACTGCACTGTGGGAAGAAACCGGTGACATAGTCGAAGGGCTTGATTGGGTTGCCAAGTTACTTGGTGCCAAAGGTCGAGTTTTACCACTTTGTTTAGAACCACTTCGAATTGAAGCCAAAGTAAAAACTAAGACTGGATTAACTAAAAAAGTAGTTGGACAGGTCCGAGTAGCAACTACAAAAGACAAAATTGTTTCGATCGCTATCGATCCACCAAATCCAAAAGTTTGCCAACAGGCGATTGACGCTGTTTTAGGGGCAGATGTAATTATTTTGGGGCCAGGGTCTTGGTTTACTAGTGTGCTTAATCACTTTGAAGTTCCAGAAATGAAAAAGGCGCTGTGTTCCACCAAAGCTAAACGAGTTCTTGTTTTAAATCTGCAGCCACAAAATGGCGAGACAAGTAATTTCAACCCAGAAAGCTACTTAGAGTCGTTGGCTAAGGCGAATCCAGAATTTACCCTCGATACGGTGATTGCAGATCCAAGACATGTGAAAAATCAAAAGAAGTTGATGGCCGTAGCGGCTAAATTGGGTGCTCAAGTTGAATTGGCCGAAGTTGGAAATAACCAAGCCCCAATGGAGCAGCACAATCCCGATCGGCTAGCGTACTCATTTGAGCAAGTTTTTTAAGCGGTAGGAACGGTACATGGCAATGACCTCAGCGGTTAAGGACGAACTCAGCAGATTGAAGGTGACTAAAGCCTGTTGCCGCAAAGCTGAAGTGTCGGCATTACTTCGTTTTGCTGGTGGTCTGCATATCGTGGGCGGAAAAATTGTCGTCGAAGCTGAATTAGATACTGGTCAAGCCGCACGTCGCCTGCGTAAAGATTTAATGGAAATTTTTGGACACGATAGTGAAGTCTCGGTAGTAAGTGGTGCTGGAATTCGCAAAGGCAGTCGTTATGTAGTTCGAGTAACGAACGAGGGCGAGTATTTGGCTAAACAGGTTGGCTTAGTTGATCAAAGTGGTCGTCCCGTACGTGGATTACCTCCGCACATAGTTTCGGCATCACTTTGCGACGCAGAAGCAGCCTGGCGTGGAGCATTCTTAGCTCATGGTTCATTAACCGAACCAGGACGCAGTTCATCTCTTGAAATTACTTGCCCAGGTCCTGAAGCAGCACTTGCCTTAGTTGGCAGTGCGCGCAGATTAGGAATTACCGCCAAAGCGCGTGAAGTTCGCGGTGTTGATCGGGTGGTCATACGAGACGGTGATGCAATTAGTGCGATGTTAACTCGCATCGGTGCACATGAATCAGTACTTGCTTGGGAAGAACGACGGTTACGTAGAGAAGTTCGGGCTACCGCAAATCGCTTAGCAAACTTTGATGATGCCAATTTGCGGCGTTCAGCTAGAGCCGCAGTTGCCGCAGGTGCTCGGGCAGCCCGAGCAATCGAAATTTTAGGTGATGAAATTCCAGCTCATCTACTCGAAGCTGGACAACTTCGGGTTACACATCAACAAGCCAGTCTCGAAGAACTTGGTGCACTTGCTGATCCACCAATGACTAAAGATGCTATAGCCGGCAGAATTCGTCGCTTGTTAGCAATGGCTGATAAGCGAGCCGCCGAACTTGGTATCCCTAATACTGAAGCTGGTTTGACTCCTGATATGCTCGAGGGGTAACAGCGAATTTTAAAGGGATTTAGTCACAAATCCCGAGAGGATCCCGATGAGCATCCGAGTTGGTATTAACGGTTTTGGTCGAATTGGCCGCAATTTCTTCCGCGCTATTCAGGCCTCAGGTGCCGACATTGAAGTTGTCGGCGTTAATGATCTCACTGACAATAAAACTTTGGCGCACTTACTGAAATACGACTCAATTTTGGGACGCTTAGGTAAAGAAGTTTCTTTCACAGATGATGCGATTATCGTGGGTGGCAAAAAAATCGCGGCTTTAGCTGAACGCGATCCAGCGCAGCTTCCTTGGGGCAAACTTGGCGCAGACATCGTAATTGAATCAACCGGCCACTTTACCGATGCAACAAAAGCTGCCGCACACTTATCAGGTGGGGCTAAAAAAGTAATTATTTCAGCGCCCGCGTCAAATGAAGATGTGACGATTGTGATGGGAGTTAACCATCAACAATATGATCCAGCAAAACATAATGTAATTTCTAACGCTTCATGTACGACAAACTGCTTAGCGCCAATGGCTAAAGCAATTAATGATGCCTTTGGTATTGATCATGGTTTAATGACCACAATTCATGCCTATACAAATGACCAAGTAATTTTGGACTTCCCACACAAAGATTTGCGTCGGGCTAGAGCTGCGGCTACCAACATGATTCCAACTACAACTGGTGCAGCCAAAGCAATTGGCTTGGTACTTCCTGAACTAAAAGGCAAGTTAGATGGTTACGCGATGCGAGTACCAGTTCCTACCGGAAGTGCTACCGACTTAACTGCAGTCCTCAATAAATCAGTAACTAAAGAAGAGATTAATGCTGTTGTAAAAGCTGCTGCAGAAGGTCCGCTAAAAGGCATCTTGAGTTACACCGAAGATCCAATTGTTTCTTCAGACATTGTGACTGATCCATCATCATGTATTTTTGATGCTGGTTTAACAAACGTAATTGGCAATACGATCAAAGTTGTTGGTTGGTATGACAACGAGTGGGGTTATTCCAACCGGTTGGTTGATTTAACTAAATATGTCGGCAGCCAACTTTAAATAACTTATGACTATTCGCGGTATAGACGAATTAGCTGTTGAGCAAAAAACGGTAATTGTTCGTTCGGATCTAAATGTTCCGTTAGACGGCAAAACTATTACCGACGACGGCCGGATTCGGGCCAGTGTGCCAACGATCAAAGCATTAAGCAGTCGTGGTGCAAAAGTGATTGTGCTTGCGCATTTGGGGCGACCAAAAGGCGAACCAGACGATAAGTACTCGCTTGCACCAGCGGCAACTCGTCTAGGTGAACTACTTGGTCAGAATGTGTCGTTAGTAAATGAAGTAAGTGGACAAGTAGCTAAGCAGGCAGTTGCCAGTGCTGCAAACGGCGATGTGATCATGTTCGAAAATGTTAGGTTCGATCCACGCGAAACGAGTAAAGACGCAAGCCAGCGCGCCGAGCTTGCCAGCGAATGGGCAGCGCTTGCAGATTTTTATGTCAGTGATGGATTTGGGGTAGTACATCGCGAACAAGCTTCAGTAACTGAACTAGCAAAAGCGCTTCCACATGCAGCTGGTTACTTAGTTGAAGCAGAGGCAAAAGTTTTTCGCAAAGTTCTAACTAATCCAGACCGACCTTATGTGGTGGTCCTGGGTGGCTCAAAAGTAAGTGACAAATTAGGGGTAATCGAAAACCTAATTAAGTCAGTAGATCGGTTAGTTGTTGGTGGCGGTATGTGTTTCACATTCTTAGCGGCTAACGGGCACAGCGTTGGGGCATCGCTTTTAGAAGAGGATCAAATCGCCAACGTCAAAGACATTCTGGCGCGAGCTAAGCAAAACGGTGTTGAAATAATCATTCCGCAGGACATAGTTGTTGCTGACAAATTCGCTGCTGATGCGCAAACCAAAATAGTAAGTGCCACGCAAATACCTGATGGTTGGCTTGGTTTAGATATCGGCCCTAAAACTATTGATGAATTTAGTAATGCCTTAGCAGATGCCAAAACAGTAGTTTGGAATGGCCCAATGGGTGTATTCGAGATGCCAGCATTTGCAAACGGAACTAAAGCAATCGCAACGGCAATTACTAAAGTCACTGGCACAACCGTTGTTGGTGGTGGCGATAGTGCTGCCGCCGTTCGCTTACTGGGTATTCCAGAATCTGGCTTTACCCACATTTCAACAGGTGGTGGCGCGAGCCTTGAATATCTTGAAGGTAAAACTTTGCCAGGCTTAGCCGTTTTGGAGGATAACTAAATGTCACGTATGCCACTAATGGCTGGTAACTGGAAGATGAATCTCAATCACATTGAGGCTATTGCGCTTGTTCAAAAACTTGCTTATACCTTGAACGAAGAAGACTTCACCAATCTTGATGTTGCGGTAATTCCACCATTCACTGACATACGATCTGTGCAGACTTTGGTTGATGGCGACAAATTGAGACTACTCTATGGCGCACAAGATATTTCAGCTCATGAAAAAGGTGCTTACACTGGCGAAATAAGCGGTGCGATGTTAGCCAAACTTGGTTGCACCTTTGCAATCGTTGGTCACTCTGAACGACGTCAGTACCATGGTGAAACTGATCAAGTGGTCAATGCAAAAACAAAAGCAGCAATCAGAAACGAAATTACGCCCATTATTTGTGTCGGTGAAGGTTTAGATGTTCGCAAAGCAGGCGATCAAGTTAAATACACTTTGGCCCAAGTCGATGGTGCACTTGCCGGTTTATCTGGTGCTCAAGTTGAAAACTTAGTTATTGCTTACGAACCTGTTTGGGCTATTGGAACCGGCGAAGTAGCAACTCCAGATGATGCCCAAGAAGTTTGCGGAGCTATTCGAAGTCGCGTGAGCGAACTTCATGGCAACGCCGCTGATAAATTGCGCATCCTTTACGGCGGCTCGATGAAGGCAGATAATGTGGCAGCCCTGATGGCTATGCCAGATGTAGACGGGGGATTAGTCGGTGGCGCTTCCCTTGATCCAGACGAATTTGTCTCAGTCTGTCGTTATCGGATGCATGGTAATTAATCTGGCTTACGTCAGGTAAAATTTTCAAGGGTTGGAAGGGATCTTTATGATCGGCGCACTGCAAGTAGTTCTAGCACTGACTAGTCTGCTGTTAATCATCTTGGTGTTATTACACAAAGGTAAAGGCGGCGGTCTTTCCGACTTATTTGGTGGCGGAATGAGTAGTTCACTCGGTGGCTCATCAGTTGCTGAACGAAATCTTGATCGCATCACGATCGCAATTGCATTGATTTGGGTAACTGCAGTAGTTGCTCTTGGTTTAACCGTGAAAGTTAGTTAAGGAGTTCCAATGGCAAGTGGTAGTGCTATTCGAGGCAGTCGCGTTGGTGCTGGCCCAATGGGTGAAGCAGAACGTGGCGATGCAGCACCGCGCATCTTTGTGCCTTACTACTGCGCTGATGGTCACGAAACAAAACCTAGTTTCGCCCATGATGCTGAAGTACCTGACGAATGGGATTGCCCAAAGTGTGGTTTGCCAGCAGGTAAAGATAAAGAAAACCCACCAGTTCAATTAAAAACTGAACCATACAAAACCCACTTGGCTTATGTAAAAGAACGTCGTGAAGCTAAAGACGGCAAAGCCATCCTTGATGAGGCAATTGCCAAACTACGCGGCAAGTAAAGATCTTCTAGAAAAATCTGCTTTACGAAAGTAAGGCAGATTTTTCTGCATATAAGACAGTTTTAGTTAATCCGTGAGCATTACTTGCTGGAATGTCTTTAGCACCTGCCATGACTAAACTGACGGCGGATAATTTTTCGGCCCCATTTGCAATTAACCAAACTTGATTTGAACGATTAATTGCGTTGAGCGACCAAGTTAACCGAAATTTTGGTGGCTTAGGGCTGTCACTTATTCCAACTACTAAGTCAGTTACTTGCAGAGCCAAATGGTTTGGGAACAATGACGCAACGTGGCCATCTGGACCAATACTTAAAAGACAAATGTCCATTAGATGATTCTGGCCAAGGCTTGATAATTCGGATTCTGCTTTCGCAACCGCAGTATTTAGGTCCATTCCATCAGCTGCGGGCATTAAATGAATGTTTTCTAAACCTTTTAATTTCTCGGGGATTAGAAAATCGTTACGCTGTTCATCATCAGCCAGTAAAAATCTTTCGTCGGACCACCAAAAATGAACTTTTGAGTTTTCTACCAATGCTGAATCGAAAATTTTTGTACAAATCTGGCCACCAATTCGACCACCGGTTAACGAAATGTTGACTTGGTTTTGACTAGCTAAAAGTGTCTCGACTTGGTTTGTTAAATCATTAATTATTCGATTAACCAAAGCTGAGTCATCCGCAAGTGAAATCACTTCAAGTTGTTGCATAACTATTTCTTAGCCTGATCAGGTAATTCGACTAGAGGTACACCCGAAAGTGCTTGTAAGTAAATTTCGTCTGAATCAAGGCGACGAAGTTCCTCAGCTAATAGTTCAGCTAAGTTTCTTCTACCGAGTGCCACAGTAGAAGCCGGGGTACCAGGGACTTTAAGTGTCGCAGTGTGACCATCTGGTCTACTTAAAATTACTTCACCTAAGTCGGTTTCAATTGTTACTTTCGTGATTCCAGGACCTTTTGAGTGCACTAATTTTGTTGGTACATTTAACCGTTTCACTAACCATCCAGCTAGCAATAAACCGGTCGGATTTCGGCTGGCTACTTGAATTTCAACTTTTTGCGCTGTGCCAACTTTTTGATCAAAAGCAGCCGCCAACATAGTGCGCCAAGTTGTTGCTCTGGTCCAAGCTAAATCAGTATCACCTGGTTGGTAGTTTGCTAAGCGAATTGCCAGCATTTCAAGGTAATTACTCACTTCACTTGTGTCAGTAATTCGCCGAGCAGCATGTTTTCCGATTGGATCAGTGGCTGGTTCATCTGGCCCACCACCTGGCCACCAAGCCACAACAGGTGTATCTGGAAGTAAAAGGGGAATTGCCACCGAGCCAGCATGTTTTGCCAGTTGACCATTCAACCGACAAGCGATTAATTCACCTGGACCGTCGTCGCCACCGACTTGAATTTGTGCATCAAGATGAGCTTCACCTCGGCCGGGACGTTCGATTAAGCCAATAATGCGCATGGGATGCTCTCGAGCGGCCCCACTTGCAGCACGTAGTGCGTCAGATTGATTTAACTCATCGGTTAGCACCAACAAATTTAAAACCATGCCTACAGTCGAGCTACCCATCCGGCGACGCTCAGCACTAATTGCGCTTGCGACTGCGTTTGCGTTGGTATTTTCTAAATTAATCATGGTCGCCGCCAAGATCTGCCGTCGCGAGCCATCAAGTCGTAAGCACTTTGTGGACCCCAGCCACCTGAAACATAAGGTTGAGGTTTACCTTCGCTAGCCCAAAACTCAAGAATTGGGTCCAGAATTTTCCATTGCGACTCAACTTCTTCGTGACGAGGAAATAGCGGGGGATCACCAAGAAGTACATCCAGAATTAATCGTTCATACGCCTCGGGACTGTCTTCGGTAAATGATTCACCGTAGGCAAAATCCATGTTCACATCTCGAACTTCAAGTGAGGTACCCGGGACTTTAGAGCCAAATCGCACAGTTAAACCTTCATCTGGCTGAATGCGAAATACCAACGCGTTATTACTTAATTCTTGAGTAGCGCTCTCACTAAAAGGTAAATGTGGTGCGCGTTTAAATATCACAGCCACTTCAGTAACACGTCGGCCAAGTCTTTTACCGGCCCGCACATAAAACGGAACGCCAGCCCAGCGCCGGTTGTCTATGTCTAACCGAAGTGCCGCAAAAGTTTCTGTTTTAGACTCTGGATTTACGCCCTCTTCTTCTAGGTAACCCTTTACTTCAATGCCACCTTGCCAGCCAGCGGCATATTGACCGCGAGCAGTGTAGGCCGCTATGTCTTTGGGTACCACAATTGCGTTAAGCACTTTTTCTTTTTCGATGCGTACGTCATCTGCTTGGAATGAAGTTGGTTCTTCCATGGCCGTTAAGGCGACCAGTTGCAGTAGATGGTTTTGAATAACATCTCTAGCTGCACCAATACCGTCGTAGTAGCCAGCTCGACCAGCAATTCCAATGTCTTCAGCCATAGTTATTTGAACGTGATCGACAAAGTTGGCATTCCAAATAGGTTCATACATCGTGTTGGCAAAGCGAATAGCCAACATGTTCTGCACAGTTTCTTTACCTAAATAATGGTCAATCCGAAAAACGCTGCCACTTGGAAAAGCACTACCGACAATTTTGTTAAGTTCACGAGCACTGGTTAGGTCATGACCAAATGGTTTTTCAACAACAACTCGGCGCCAAGCACCAGATTCACTTTGGGCTAAACCAGATCGTTTTAGTTGCTCGATAACGTTTGGAAATAGTCCAGGTGGAATTGACAGGTAAAACGCATGGTTACCTAAAGTTCCACGGCTCTGATCAAGTTCAGCAACCACTCGCTTTAGTTCATCGAAAGAGGCATCGCTGGTTAAGTCACCGGCGACAAAGCGAATCCCAGCAGAAAGTTGCTGCCAAACATCTTCACGAAAAGGAGTTCGGGCATGCTCTTTTACGGCGTCATAAACAACTTTGGCAAAATCCTGATCGGCCCATTCACGACGAGCAAATCCAACGAGTGCAAAGCCAGGAGGTAGTAATCCTCGGTTGGCTAAATCATAAATTGCCGGCATGATTTTTTTTCGAGCTAAGTCACCCGTCACGCCAAACAAAATTAAACTACATGGACCTGCGACTCGGGGCAGTCGTCGATCATCTGGATCACGAAGGGGATTACTCACTTAGCTCCATTTAGAACTTTGGTAAGGCCGTTAAGTAATTGTTCCCAGGCAGCTATGAATTTATCGACGCCTTCTTTTTCTAAAGTGGCGAAAACTTCATCAAAATCTATGCCTAGTGATGTTAGTTGCGAAAAAACGCCTTGTGCATGGTCATAAGTTCCACTGACTGTATCGCCAGTAATAACGCCATGATCAGCAACTGCATTCAAGGTGCCCTCAGGCATAGTGTTCACACAGCCCGGCGCAACAAGTTCAGTTACATACAAAGTATCTGGGTAAGCCGGATCTTTAACGCCCGTTGATGCCCAAAGTGGGCGTTGGGGATTTGCCCCATGTTCCCTAAGCGAAATCCAACGGTCACTTACTAATAATTTTTCATAAGCCTGCCAGGCAAGTCTGGCATTAGCAACGCCTGCCTTACCTTTCATCGCTAAGGCTTGGCTTGTTCCTATTTTGGTCAACTGAGCGTCGATTAATGTATCCACTCGCGAGACAAAGAACGAAGCAACCGAGTGAATTTGAGATAAGTCTTTTCCATTAGCTTTTGCAAGTTCCAACCCAGCCAACCAAGCATCGATAACTTGTAAATAACGCTCAACAGAAAAAATGAGCGTGACATTCACACTTATTCCGTTTGCCAAAGTCTGGGTTATTGCTGGCAAGCCGGCGTCAGTCGCCGGAATTTTAATCATTAAGTTTGGTTGATTTACTGCTTGCCAGAGTTCAACTGCTTGTGATGTCGTTCCGGATGTGTCATTTGCCAATCTTGGATCTACTTCAAGCGAAACTCTTCCATTAACCCCATTTGAACTTTGGTAAACCGAGGAAAAAACTTTGCAGGCAGCAGTTACATCAGCAACCGTTAACTCTCGCACCGCTTGATCAACTGGCGTTTGGGCTAACTTGGCTAATTGATCCTGATATTCAACGACACCGGTTGAAAGTGCTTTTTCAAAAATACTTGGATTAGTGGTAACGCCAACAACTGACTTAGTTTCAATCAAATCTGCTAAATTTCCAGATTCAATTCGATGTCGATCCAAATCATCAAGCCACACTGACACTCCAGCGGCACTTAATTTAGCTAAGTTTGGATTTTGCATTACAGACCAGCTTTCACGCATTCAACGACCGCTTGTGCGGTTATTCCAAACTCTTGGTACAACTTGCCGGCGCTAGCCGAGGCACCAAAATGCTCGATACTTATACAACGCCCTGAAGTACCAACGTATTTCCACCAGCCTTGCGCAATACCGGCCTCAATTGAAACTCGATTTGTTACCGAAGCAGGAAGAATCTCATTTTTATATTCCTCAGATTGCTCTTCAAACCACTCTAAACAAGGCACTGAGATGACTCGGGTTGGAATACCACTTTGCTCAAGTTGATTTGCTGCATCGATTGCAATTGCTACTTCACTTCCAGTTGCCAAGACAATCGCCTTTGGTGCAGTGCTAGCTTCTTTAATTACATACGCGCCTTTACTAACTTTGGTTAAATCTGATGTGGCGGGTGAATCAAGCACCGGAAGGTTTTGCCGAGATAGACAAAGAGCAACCGGATTCTTTCGATTTAAAGCAATTTGCCAAACTGCTGCAGTTTCATTTGCATCCGCGGGACGAGTTACATCTAAGTTAGGAATTGCCCGAAGTGCCCATAGGTGCTCGATTGGCTGATGGGTTGGACCATCTTCGCCTAGACCAATTGAATCGTGAGTCCAAACGTATTTAACTGGCAGATTCATTAATGCAGCTAAGCGAACTGCGCCACGCATGAAGTCACTAAAAACTAAGAAGGTGCCCCCAAAAGGGCGAATCAATCCACTTAAGGCAATGCCATTAAGAATCGCACCCATGGCAAATTCTCGAATGCCAAAGTGCAAAATTCGACCATATGGACTGGCATCTGGCATTTTCGAATCAGCTGGCAAAAAACTTTGACCATGTTCAATTGTGGTTAAGTTGCTTTCGCCAAGGTCAGCTGAGCCACCCCAAAATTCTGGAACAACCGATGCAATTGCATTGATTACATCACCAGAAGCTTTTCGAGTGGCTATTTCTTTACCCACTTCAAATTTTGGAATGACTTTTTCAAAGTCGGCCGGTAATTTACCGCTGAGTAGTCGATCGAGTAACTGTGCACCGTCTGGGTTACTAGTTTTCCAGGCAGCTAATTTTTCATCCCATTTTTGATGTGCCAGCTTTCCACGATCCCGAACTTTGCGGGTATGTTCGATAACTTGAGTTGGTACTTCAAAACTTTGGCTGGGATCAAGTCCAAGTAATTCTTTACTAGCGGCAACTTCAGCTTCACCGAGTGCTGAGCCATGTATTTTGCCAGTGTTTTTTAGATTCGGCGCTGGCCAGCCGATTATGTTTCGAACTCGAATGATCGATGGCCGATCAGTAACATTAACAACTCGAGCAATCGCCTTATCCAATTCAACAACATTGATGCTGCCATCAGAATTCATGTCAACGTGATCGACATTCCATCCGTAGGCTTGATAACGAGCTAATACATCTTCACTGAACGACACATTTGTGTCGCCTTCGATCGAAATATGATTATCGTCATAAAGCATCACCAAATTGCCAAGTTTTTGATGTCCAGCCAGTGAAGATGCCTCTGCTGACACACCTTCTTGTAAACAGCCATCACCAGCTATTACCCAGACTCGATGATCAAATGGACTTGTTCCAGCGGGCGCTTGAGGATCAAGTAGACCACGAACATATCTAGTGGCCATCGCCATACCAACTGCAGTAGCAACACCTGTGCCTAATGGCCCGGTTGTTGTTTCGACGCCATCGGTATGACCAAACTCTGGGTGCCCAGGCGTTTTTGAATTCCAAGTGCGAAAACTTTTTAAATCATCAAGTTCAAGTTGGTACCCAGATAGATAAAGCTGAATGTAGAGCGTCAGGCTGCTGTGACCATTAGAAAGTACAAATCGATCGCGGCCTAACCAAGTTGAATCCGCTGGATCGTGATTGATCCATTTTTGAAAAAGCAAGTAAGCCATTGGAGCCAAACTCATTGCGGTACCAGGGTGACCGTTACCAACTTTCTGGACACTGTCCATAGCAAGGGCTCGCGCGGTAATTACCGCTTGGTCATCTAATTGGGTCCAGTTGAATTCGCTCACCTAATAAGGGTATCCAGAGCCCATGAGTAACTGGCATAAGTATCCGGTTGTTTTGTCACAGGTAGGCTTATTGCTGTGTCAGTCACCGCATCGGGTTCCGCAGCAGAAGCAAGGGGCTTTTCGCTGCCAACTTGGCGTGCCTACCTAGCACTGACTAAACCAAGAATTATTGAGTTACTTCTAATCACTACCATCCCAACTATGTTTCTAGCTGCTCAGGGATTTCCGTCATTTTCGCTGATGTTTTGGACTTTAATTGGCGGATCACTTGCTGCTGGGGGAGCCAATTCGCTTAATTGCTACTTAGATCGAGACATCGATGCAATTATGCAGCGCACGGCACATCGCCCCTCGGCAACAGGTCAAATTGCACCTTACAAAATTATTATTTTTGGCTTAACTCTCTCGTTTCTATCCTTCGTGGTTTTAGGTTTAGCCGTTAATCCACTCTCGGCATTTTTAGCGACTATAGCCATTTTGTTTTATGTAGTTGGCTACACGATGATCCTGAAACGGCGAACTCCGCAAAACATTGTTTGGGGTGGAGCAGCAGGCTGTATGCCAGTGTTAATTGGTTGGTCTGCTGTCACCAATTCACTAAATTGGGTGCCAGTAATTCTTTTCTTAATAGTTTTCTTTTGGACCCCACCGCACTATTGGCCTTTAAGTTTGCGCTACAAGAATGACTATGCAGCAGCGAATGTCCCGATGTTGCCAGTTGAACAGCCACCACATGTAGTTGCAAAACAGATCGTTAATTATGGCTTTGTGATGGTGGCAGTTTCATTACTGTTAATTCCAGTAGCTGACATGAATTGGCTTTATTCTGTGACTGCGCTAGCTGCTGGCATTTGGTTTATGCAGGAAGCATTTAAATTACAAAATCGCGTTAAGCAAGATGCAGCAGAATTACACCCCATGCGGTTATTCCATTTGTCTATTTCTTACTTATCCATACTGTTTCTGGCAGTTGGGATCGACCCGTTTTTAGGTTAGTTAGCTAACGTTCGAGTTAAGTACTGTAAGCGCAAAGTTACAACCCAAAGTAAACATGATCCAGCGATATGAAACGCTACTAACACCCAAGGTAATCCAGTGAAGTATTGGATGTAACCAATTAAACCTTGAAGGGCGCTAACTAAAAGAACAAGTTTGACTGCGTTGGATATTTTTGTAGCTAAATTCAATGCCCGCGCTGCAATGTATAGACCGATTGTTAGTCCGATGTATAAAAACACCAAGTCAGCATGCAGCCAGGTTATGTTCCTTGGGTCAAACGGCAACCTTTCGATGTCACCTGAATCACCGGCGTGCGGACCTGTTCCAGTTACAAGTGTTCCAACCACAATGACTAGTAGTGCCAGCAGAGTATGCAGTTGGGTACCGCGTCTAAAAAATTGCGGAGTATTTAGCGACAAAGTTCGGTAACCAGTTTCGCCTGATCTCCAGTACAAGTTGTAAGCGATTGTGATTAAACCAATTGAAACTAAGAAATGTGCAGCCACCGTTAATGGGTGCAACTTGGTAAGTACGGTAATTCCACCCAAAATTGCTTGCACAAAAATTCCTGCGATTATGGCAAAAGCCAAAACAGTTAAATCACGACGTCCGAGTTTGGCACTTCGGATTGCCAAGACGACCAAAATCGCCACGATCAATAAGACAAAAGTTAAAAGTCGATTACCGAACTCGACATACTTATGCCACGACTCAGTCTGGGCCGAAGTTGGTGTGATTGAACCATCCACACATTCTGGCCAGGTTGGGCAACCCAAGCCAGATGCTGTCACTCGAACTAGGCCGCCGGTAATAACAATGCCCACCTGGGCGAAAACATTGGCCAGCAGGATTTTTCTTAAGTTTCGAGTGAGGAAATTACGCATAATCGAAAGCCTATTGCCCCTTAAAAGATGCGGCTTGCGGGGATATACGCAACAATAAGGTTGTGAAAATAAACAGTTCAGCAGCCGGCAATGTTGGCCGGGCTTTGCTGGCTGCCGGCTCGGCCACCGCCGCTGATTTAGCAGATGAACTTGGTTTAACTGGTGCTGGAATTCGCAAACACCTAGATGCACTATTGGCTGCGGGATTAGTTCAATCAAGTGAGCGAGCACCGTATGGTCCAGCTGCCCTAGCTGGCCCAAAAGGTCGCGGTCGTCCAGCAAAAGTATTTGTGTTGACTTCAAAAGGCCGAAAAGTTTTTGGTGAGCGCGAAGAAAGTTTGGCACTAACCGTTTTGAAATTTATGGCGACTAATTCAGGTGAGCAAGCCATTGATCAATTTGCCAAGCAGATCGCACAAAATTTTGCCCAAACACATTCAGAAGTATCAGCTTATGCAACTGCCCAAGAACGTGCGATGGCATTAGTTGACGCACTTAACACTGAAGGTTTCGTGGCAACTCTGACACCTGGTTTAGGTGATTCTGTTCAGATTTGTCAGCACAACTGTCCGATGGGAGATGTGGCTGAACAATTTCCGCAAGTCTGTGAAGCAGAAACAGAAATGTTTTCGCAACTAACCGGAGTTCACGTAACTCGGTTAGCAACCATTGCAACAGGTAATCCAATCTGTACCACGCTAGTTCCAAACCCACGAAGGGAAACAAAATGACAACGCAGCAAGAGCAATTAGATGCACTTGGTAATTATGAGTATGGCTGGCATGACAAAAATGATGCTGGCGCAAATGCTAGACGTGGGTTAAACGAAGATGTCGTGCGTGACATTTCGGCAAAGAAAAACGAACCACAGTGGATGTTAGATCTTCGCCTTAAGGGTCTTAGTCTTTTTGAAAAGAAACCGATGCCTAACTGGGGAAGTGACCTAAGTGGTATTGATTTCGACAACATTAAGTACTTCGTTCGATCAACCGAAAAGCAAGCTACCAGCTGGGAAGAATTACCAGACGACATTAAAAATACTTATGACCGTCTAGGTATTCCAGAAGCTGAAAAGCAACGGTTAGTTGCCGGAGTTGCTGCGCAGTATGAATCAGAAGTGGTCTATCACAAGATTCGTGAAGACTTAGAAGAACAAGGTGTAGTTTTTCTTGACACAGATACCGGACTAAAAGAATACGAGGATGTATTCAAAGAATATTTTGGCACCGTGATCCCAGTTGGTGACAATAAATTCGCCGCTTTAAACACAGCGGTTTGGTCAGGTGGATCATTCATCTATGTACCTAAAGGTGTACATGTAGAAATTCCGTTACAGGCATACTTCCGAATCAACACCGAAAACATGGGTCAGTTCGAACGTACTTTGATCATTGTTGATGAAGGTGCCTACGTCCATTATGTCGAAGGCTGTACCGCCCCAATTTATTCATCGGACTCCTTACATTCTGCAGTGGTAGAAATCATTGTTAAGAAAAATGCTCGCTGTCGTTACACAACTATTCAAAACTGGTCGAACAATGTTTATAACTTGGTGACGAAACGTGCAGTTGCCCACGAAGGTGCGACTATGGAGTGGGTTGACGGAAACATTGGTTCGAAAGTAACCATGAAGTACCCAGCAATCTGGCTACAAGGCCCGCACGCAAAAGGTGAAACACTTTCAATCGCTTTCGCAGGTGAAGGACAACACCAAGACGCTGGCGCCAAGATGGTGCACGCAGCTCCATTTACTTCGTCATCGATTATCAGTAAATCAGTGGCTCGCGGTGGTGGGCGGACTTCATACCGCGGATTACTTCAAGTACTTGAAGGAGCCCACGGCTCAAAGAGCACCGTTAAGTGCGATGCCTTACTAGTTGATGACATCTCACGCTCAGACACATACCCATATGTAGACGTACGTGAAGATGATGTGGCTCTTGGCCACGAAGCTTCAGTTTCTAAAGTTTCTGAAGACCAGTTGTTCTATTTGATGTCTCGTGGCCTTGATGAAGATGAAGCCATGGCCATGATTGTTCGTGGTT
>JACCEC010461739.1_pt1 | contig 16096 bp, 15 predicted proteins | sample 7450121 | NCBI WGS metagenome assembly JACCEC01 (sample SAMN15323455, study PRJNA562643) | freshwater metagenome | isolation source: river surface water | place: USA:Blue River Watershed | collected 2017-08-18 | reverse complement strand
CCGCCTTGCAATTCGTCGTCTAATATTGCACGCTTCATGATTTGATTCCATGTCTCGCCTTGCGTGTTTGCTTTTTGTTCTACGCCTTCGAATCCCTTACCAAAAATGTAGTTGACTTTACCTTTAACGATAGCGCCATGCTTAGGGGATTCGCCAAATAACTCAATCAAGTAATTTGGGTAATTGTTTTTTGCTCCGAACTCAACGTAATTTTTTCCTTTTTTCTCTTCGAATCTAGGTTGTTGAGCTTGGTCAAACTGAATGTTTATTAATTGATATTTATTGCTCACTTGTATAAGTTTTAAATTCGTTATCTTGCTCGTTGTACTCAGCTTGAGGACAATCGGTCTCGTCATGTAAATACATAAATCCCTCTTCTACTATCGCACCGCTCAAACTCTCTTTAGTATTAGTTGCACTTACTTGCTCTCTTATCTTATACCTCCAAGTGCCGCTTTCTTTATTATCAAATACGGACTTCAATACAAGTACTTTTTGATACCTATTGTCGGTACTTATATTTGTTCCTACAAATTTAACACAATTATCGGTTGCGCTTGTAAAAATAAACAAGTATTTTGGGTTACTAATTGTCGCCAATTCTAAGCCGGTAAATATTAAATTATTGTCTATTCCTTTATAAATATGCAACATGTTGTTAAAATTAAAAAAGCCTACCTACACAATCGTAGGTAGGCCATAATTAAATTACTGCTTCGGTAAGATTAACCCGCAGTCTCTAGTGCCGCTCCTACTGATGCAGACACTTGTAAGAAGTCGTCTTTCTCGATACCACTCAAAGTGATATTATATCCGTTACGATCGCCCGCAGCCGTACCCGATCCGCTCTCAGTTGTTGCTAAATAAAGGCCGTTTCCTTCGCCATACATGCGATAGTTTCCGTCCATATCTAAAGTAACCGCTACTAATTTGTTCTTAGCTAAAGTACGAACAATGTTAGCAGTTGTAGAATCTCTTTTGTTCAAAGGGAATACAACTTGATGCGTGTAAAATACTGATCCGTTCTCTTCGGAAGCAGTTGCATTTGAGCTTGTGTTTGCAGTTGCTCTTGGCACTTCAAACTTATAAAATCTTTTGCCTGTTGCTTTTGTAATGCCGGTAACTAAACCGCTTACCTCAGCAACCGCCGTAATGTTACCGAACTCCGCTAAGAATACGGCTTGTAAGCCTCCTATATTCTCGCGACAATCGATCGTGTAACCGCTAGTTATTGCGCATGCCATAATAAAAAAAGTTTAAAAAAAAGGCGGCGTTTATTGCACCGCCTTCTTTTGGTTATTTATAAAATTAGATAGTAGACTTGAACTTAACACACATAGTTGTATAAGCTACGTTTACACCTAATTTGAAAGCTACTCTAAAACGTACTTCGTTTGTATCTTTAGAGTACCAAATTGTATAGTTTTCTTCTTCTGCTTCTAAGTCAAACGCCATAGCGATATTAGACAAAGTTGTTGCATAGATGTCGCCTGTACCATTCAAACCATTAACCGCTACTAATTCAACGTTAGTTCCCGGAATAACGAAAGTTTGATTTGCGTCTCCGTCTACTTTGTAGTTGTAAAGGTTTAAAGCTTGGTAAGCTAAAACTGCTAATCTATAAACGTCGTTACCAACGAATACTTTTAAGTCTGCCATGTCGATAATTTCAACAGGGATAGCTTTATAAACTCCATTTAATGCGCTAACAACGTTAGAAGCAGTAATTTGAGAAATAGGGCCACCGCTTACATATCCGCTCACGTTAGCGTTTACAGGAGATCCCGCGTCGATTAACTTAATCAATCCGTCAAAGATAGCTAAGTTAGGAGTTGAGCTACCTGTATCGCCTTGCCATAAAGCAACCTCTAATTGCTTAGCGATCATCTTATTTTTTTGCTCGGTAAATTTAGCTTGGAACTCGCTCCAACCAAAATCTTCGTAAGTTGATCCCGCTTTTAAAGCTTCTTGAGAGAAGTAAGCTTCGAAATCTTTAGGACAAATTGTCTCTTCGATTTTTACTTTACCTACAACAACCTCAGCTTGTGATAAAGTTGTTAAACCGCTAGGATTCCAACCGCAAGCGTCAGTTTGAAAATTTGCGTTAGTAGCTAATTTAGGAACTTTTACGCTAGATTTTGTCTTAGGTAATAAGATACCGCCTTGCTTTACTAAGCTTTGAGTTTTAGCAGCAAAAACTGCTTCGGTTAACAATGGAGCAATCTCTTGTTTAGTATATGCTGCAATGTTTGAAAATGATAATGACATTTTTATTAATTTTTAGTTATGAACAAATTGATTGAGAAAATTTTTCAAATTCTGCTTTAGCGTCGTTTTTAGCTTCTGCAAAATTGTTGCTTGTTTTTACACCCGCGTCCGGTGCTGACTGAGGCGCTTCAACTAGCATTTTGCTAATCTGCATTAAGCCTTCAATTACTTTATTTGCTTGGCCTAATTTAGCCTCGTATTGTGCAAACTTAGATTCGTAAGCTGAAAATTTCTCGTTTGTTGCAGATTCAAATGCCGCAAATTTTGCAGTCATATCTTCCATAACAGGAACTTCAATTTCAACTTTTTTCTCATCTTCCATTTTTGGCTTGATTTCCATGATTGCGCCATTATCGCCTAAAACGATAACTTCGCCGCTTTCAAGTTCATGCTCGCCAACCGGTGCCGGTTTGCCTTCAATAGTTACAATGCCGCCAACTGCTAACTCAGTTACTTCTACGATAGTGCCGTCTTTCAACTTAGCTTCTATCATTTTAACTTCTGCTTTAGGCTCGCCGCTAGGCATTGGCATATCTTCGCTATTCACTAACTCAGCGAAAAACAAAGATACTTTGTCTAGAATGTTTTGTGCGTCTTTCATACTTTATATATATTATTTAATTGGATAAGGTACTTTTAGCATTTCCGCTAATTCTTGAAGCTTTTTTTCTGCGTATGTCGGCTCTTGCTTTTTTGCCGGATATTCAAAAAATCCTTCAACGGAAAATCCTTTTACTTTGCCTTCTTTTATTAGCTGCCAAGCTTTCTCATTCTCAACGTAAAAGCTACCAAACCAAGATCCGTCCTTAGCGTCCTCGAATCCGGCCATAGGTTGAATGCCTCTTGCTTTGTCAACTATAAAAGATTCAAACATAATCAATCCTTCTAGCTGCATGTCTTTATCGTGCATCAAATTAACGTTACTTTGATAACCTTTTTTAGAGAATTTAATCGCAATATCTTTAATTGTCTCGGCGCTAAAGGTTACATAATGCTCGCCGTATTGCTTATTGTTTCTATAAATTGGCTTATCTGCTAGCATCAAAGGCCCGCTTATAATATGCTTATCTTCGTCTTGAATTGCAAAATTTAAGCTTGCAGCTTTAAAATCTTCGTTATTCATTTTAGACTCGCACCAATTTAACATCGGATCGCCACCCCATAATAAATAACTAATAGTACCGCAAGCCTCCGTATCGTCTGCGTTATAGTATTCTTTTGCTCGGCTCAAATAAGAATAGGTGCGCTTTATAGTTTCTTTGCTTAAATTCTCACCTTGCATGATTTGCTGCGCTCTTACTTTGCCTACTTGAGTCGCGCACTTATTGCCTATTTTCTCGTTTAATTTGATTGCTCTTTCTGCGTTATTTTTAGCAGACTCCGGATAATCATTGTAGGAATCTTCTGCAAAATGTTGCTCCCAAATAGAGTTACATATCGCAACGGCTTGCTCGCTATCTTTGCCTTCGTCTATTACATATTTTATGCAACGTGGTAAAAATGCGTCTTGTCCTTCGCCTTTACTTGGCTCGATAAAATCTTGACTAAATGCAACGAAATCGCGTTGAATTGCCGGCTTGTCTACAAGGGCAATAAACGATACTTCGCTATCGTCTTGCAATTCTTCTTGAATTTGTAATTCGTATATAGGTAAATTCATACTTAATAAATATTTTTAATTTCGTTTAGGTACTTTTAGCTTATTCTTGCCGCCCTGTTTAGTCTTACGATTCTTTCTTGGTTTCCGCTTATATCACTTTCGACAACGTACGCCCTAGCTGCAATGTTTCCTATTTGGTTAACTTGTCCTTGGTTTAAAGTTGTTGTCGCCATGGTAGGGGATAAAGGTGCGTTTATTCCGACATTTGGAATTGAAGGCCTAGGCATATTACCCATTACAGGATTTGGCACGCTTGCAACTTTACTACTTAATAATCTTTTAGCGTTTGCAATGTTTGCGGTAATTCTTACCATACCGGATAAAAACTGAGTAAGTCCGGCACTTCCGAAAGTCCAAGCATTCAAAGGATTTTGCTCGGAGTTTTTAACTAAAGCAGAAATTGCTTGAGCCGTATCGATACCAATTTGAGCCAAGGCAAGGCCTTTACTAATTGCGTTACTTGCTCCGGCTATTTCGTTAAGATTCCCTAATATATCTATAATTTGAAAAGCATTATTATACTTTGCTTGAGTTACCGCATTATCCGCGGCTATCTTTTTTTCTGCGGATTCTTGCTCAATTTGAATAAGTCTTTGTTGTAAAGCCGTGTCAAAATCTTCGTAAGCTTTAGCGTCCGCCTTTTGTTTTTCTAATCTTGCCGCTTCCCTTGCTGCTTTTTCATCTTCAATTTCGTTAAGTCTTTGTTGTAACTGAGTATCAAATTCCTCGTAAGCCTTTGCATCTGCGGCTGCTTTCTCAAGTCTTGCTTTCTCTTCTGCGTCTCTTTTTTCTTGCGCTGCTTTACGCTCGGCTGCTTGTTTTTCATTAAAAGCTTTTTGCTCAGCTAATCTTTTAGCTTGCTCTTCTTTTTCAGCGTCGGTAAGTTCTTTAGTACCTTGAATAAAACGTTTATTAGCCGCTTCGTATCTTGTACCAAATTCGCTAACCGATTTTTTAGCGTCGTCCCACGCTCCGCTAAAGTCTCCGCTTATGAATTTTTTAACCGCAGATCCTAAAAGTCCTATCCCTTGTAAAAAAGACGCCATTGCAGAATAAGCAACCTCAAAGCCTTTCGTTACATACGGCATTGCGTCAGTTGCAAGTTCAATAAGTGCATTAATAACAGGCTCTAAAGCTCCAAGGATTCCGTTTAAAATTCGGCCAAATTGAGTCATGATAGGCTCAAGCTTTTTCATTGCTCCTTCATTCTTTGCAAATGCCGCAGTAAGTCCCGCTACTGCTGCAATAACTAAACCGATACCGGTTGCTTTAAGTGCAGCGCTAAAAGAAGTCGTTGCAACTTTTGCTTTATTAAGTCCCGCACCAAGCGCACCTATTGGGCCGCCGGCGCCTTCTAAAGTATCGATCCAATCGCTAGAGGCTTTCTTTGATCCTTTAATTTTATCTTCTAAATCGTCGATTTGATTATAAAGCTTTTTAAATTCCTCCGATCCGGCCGCAGTATTTTTTAATTGCTTCTTAAGTTCTTTAAGCTGCGCAATACTACCTTCCGTAGCATTTCCTACGCCCTGTATTCCGTCTTTTAAGTCTTTTACTTCTTTCTCAGCTCCGCCGGTATCAACTTTAATCTCGGCGGCTATCGTTGTCTTTTTAGTTGCCATGTTATTATTTTAAACAAGTATTTTGTCCTACTTGTCTTATTAAGTTAGTATAATTATAAGAGCCAAAGGTCTCATTGTATTCGGTATTCATTACGTCATTATAAGGCAACTTATCAGTATACGCACCTTTGTAGAAAATATTATGATTTTTAGCAATGTCATAAGATACTCCCGAATTGTGGAAAATATCGCACTTGCTCCATTTTTCGATCGGATCAGTACCCCAACAAAAATTTAGCCTATCCGTAATTTGTACTTCTAGATCGTAGTACCAACAATTCCAAAGCATACCCCACATGCCGGCCGTAAATTGTTGAATGCCGTAATAACTTGGATTCTTTTGTACTCTTAACGGCTCGCTCTTTTGAAAATAATCAAATAGGGCAACGCTATCGCTTTCTACCTTTTGCCAAAATTTAAAGTCGGTATTTTTAAAAATGTATTGCGATCCGCCACTATGCAACCTGTTTTTTATTGGCACGCTATAATCTAGGCCTACAATATCACACATATCCTCGTAAAGGTCTTGTCCTTTCTCTAAGATATAATCACTCCAAATAAAACCTTTTGAGTCGCTAACATAGCAAATGTCGTCTTGCTCTAAATCGGTAAAGTCAACCGGCCTAGTAAATATCATGTCGCAGTCATGCAAAAATACATTTTCCATTTGCAAGTATGGGTAAGCTTGGTAGTGGTGCTTTACCGCATTCATAATAACGCTAGGTATGTAAGTAGGCATTACGCGAGTATCTTTATACTCAAAAAATGCTATTGTGTTAAATTTTTCTTTTAACCTATCATACATAGCTTTAGTTTCCGGCCAATTTGTTTTATCGTTTTGGTCTTTACTTACTGACAATAAAACGTGTATCTTATCGTCGGGAATGCCCACCGACTTAAAGTTGGTAAGCATTACTTCTAGATGCCATGCGTAATAAATAATCTTGGGTTGTGTGCAAATATATATCATGTTATTTTTTTAAAGTTGACAAACGTCCGTACAATCTGCGCCACTCTTAGCCGCTTCGGTATCAATATCGAATGTATAAGAAGTGCCGCCTGTCGTACCATTTGTTAAGTAAACATATCCGTCCACAAAGTTAAAGAATAAAGCATTCATACTACTACTTGACGACCTTGCTATTGCAACGCTTGATCCGTCTAAGCTACAAGGATCACATGTATAACGATCTAAAATATAATAAGTATAAGGATCAGCCGTTGTAGTGGTTGTCGTTGTACTTGTAGTTGTAGTCGTTGTAGGCGCAGCCGTAGTAGTTGTTGTAGTTGTACTTGTTTGAATACAACTAGGATCGCCGCACTCTAGTATCGCATTATATAACGTTATATTAGTTGGCAAGTCAACAGGGCCGTTGTATCCTATAATTGTATAACACTCACTTGTACCACTTGGCGCACTTGTATAAACTTGACTTGTAAACAATGTGCCGGAAACAATTAAAGTAGTTGTACCGCCGTCGCTACATCTTGTAGCTTCGTAGCTATAATTTGTCAATGTAGTTGTTGTAGTTGTAGTGCTTGTTGTTGTCGTAGTAGGCGCGTCAGTTGTAGTTGTAGTTGTTGTACTTGTTGTAGTTGTCGTCGGTGCAGCCGTAGTAGTCGTAGTTGTTGTACTTGTCGTCGTTGTTGTAGGCGCAGCAGTTGTAGTAGTCGTTGTTGTACTTGTAGTAGTCGTAGTAGGCGCCGGACAAGATTGGCAAGTTGACTCCGCCCATACCGCTACAAAGTTACCGCTTTCAATAATAACAAGGAATTGTCTGCTTTGTCCGCTACATTGACTTAACCAAAAATTGCCTGTAATTGTTCCGTCTGCAATTAAAGGACTTGTTAATTTATTTGCAGTACAAAGCGTAGTACCTCCGCTCAAAATTGTAAACGTCTCAACAGGTCTAGCCGGATTCGGACATACTACATTACAAACGTCATAAGCACTTACCATACTAAATGAAGCGTCAAAAGTTGCAGCCGTAGTAGTTGTAGTTGTTGTACTTGTAGTTGTTGTTGTAGTCGTAGTCGTCGTAGTTGTTGGCTCAGCATTACCTTGATAAATGTCGATAACTCTTAATAAGTCAACCTTTGTAGTTTCGTTTGATTCCGGCGTATAATCATAAACTTTTATAAGTCTATAAAGTCCTCCGTCTAAATAAATAAACTTTGCAAAGTCTACGTTATAAATGTCTAAATCTTTTAAGTCAAAAAAGCCGGTTACTAAACGGCTATCTTTGTCGGTAATTTCAAACATGTAAGAAGAGTAATAGTTATTAAATAAATTATTACTCAAGTTACCACTTGTCAAATTAAAGAATAATTGTTGAGGCGCTCCAAAGTTAATATCTAAGCTAGGAGTATATGGATCGTTTAAATGGCCGGCATAAAGATATACCGAGTTACTCCCTAAGTTAGTAGCTCCGTTTAATATGCTCCAACTAACTACGCCGGTAATTTTCTTTATCATTAAGATTCTTACAATGTGATCCATTGCGTCCTCCTTAGTATTCTCGTTAGACTTCTTATAAATAGCCGGAAATACTTTATCGGTTGTAGTTGTACCATATAAAGGCGAAGGCGCGAATATTATTTCAACGTTCTCAGTATCTTTAGCAAATTCAAGGCCATTATCGTACACCCTATCACCATATCCCTCATTAAACTTTTTACGATAGTCCTCGTTGTAAAAATCATTATCTTGTTTATATTTAAAATTGTAATATCTAGCGTTAATTTCGCTCATTGGCTTAATCTTAATCGCTTTGCTATGATCTAGCTTATTACTCCAATCAATAATCGTACCGGTATAAAAATCGACATAAGGTTTAATAATTAAATGATTCTTTTTAAACTTATCTTCTACAATCATTAAATTATACATCTTCATAATAGAAGTAATAAAATCCTTTTGGAATATACCTTTTGGGATTGTATTATTTATTATTATTGGATCACCTAACTCAATAGGCGCAGTTGTAGCTACGTTGTTAATTGTATTGATTGTACTTTCTGTTACATTAATTTCGTCTCCGATTTCTAGAATGCAACTAAACCTTACTTGTAAAACATCATTTGTCGCAAATGTTATAGGCAAAGTCTTAGCATAATAAAGATCATCTTCGCCGCTATATGTTTGGCTTGAGCCTTCTATTAAGTCGCCGTTCTTTCTTAAAGATATTGTTAAAGGCCTTGTCGATAAATTATAATTACCAAATAACTCAATGCTTAATGTAGTTGTAAGCGTTGGCGTACCTGTATAAGTAAACGCAGTATCGCCGGCGCTTGCAGTAAATAATGATCCGGCTTTAGTCTCATAGCTTACATAATCTAAAGTCCCGCCTTCATTCATGCTTTGACTTATAGCTTTAGTAAGCTTTAATACGTCGCTTGTCTGCTTTGTAATCTGCTTTTGATTACATGGTAAAATAAGCTTCTTAAAATTAGCGCTATCAAATAAATCGCTTTCGTAAGTATAACCGCTTGCGTTAAAAATCTTTGTTAAGTATTCATGAACAAATAATGCCGGCTTAAAAGTTAAATATTGAAAGTTAATTTTGTCAGTACTTACCGCGCCGTAATCTATTAATGGATAACAATAACCTGTTGCTCCTGTCGTATTCCAACTGCTTACAATATTTGAATAACTATAAGTATGGTCATAAGCGCTAAAGTCTAAGTCCTCAAGTCTTTTATTACCTAGTGAACTTATAAAGCCTCCTAGCTCGCCAAACAATGCGCATTCGTACTCTATATGTCCGTCAACGTGTATAATTTCAAGAAGCCTTAATACTCCCTTCATAATTTGCAATCCGTCTATTTCGATACGAGCCGAAGCGTTACGCGCTGCGTTAAAATTTACTAGCACGTTAGGATCTAAAGGATTGTCAAAGTTAGCATTGTTAAACTCGAAAATATTACCAAACAACTTATTGTTATTAGTTGTGCCGGGCAAAATAATAGTTTTAGTAAAACTTGTACTCTTACTATCTAAGTTTTGTAAGTCGTCAATAGCATAAGTAATTTGGTTGCTTAGGCCTTGCGTTAAATCCAATTCATATCCCTCAATAAATATTCTAGTCATATTATCTTAATTGGCTAAAGCGTGTTTGATTAATGTCAATATCTACTTCAAATACTCTTAATCTATTATTGACATATTTGCTATACTCAAAGTTATTATTCTTAATACTTACAGGATAAAAATAGCCGTCTAATTCGAAATAAACTTGAGGCGAATCGATTAACTCCGCAAGCCATTCGTACTGATCGTCGCTAGGCGCATTCATTGTAAGCCTGTAACTATGATCTTTTTTATTTAAGTAGTTTACATTGCTATCGTTATATTTTCCGTTTGCGTCGTAATAACTTACTGAGTTAGCTCCGTACGAATAGTCTCTTTTTTCAAAAGACTTTCTTTGTACGTCCATTGTTAGCCTACTTGATAAATCAAATTTAGCAGTCTCAAATATTCCTAAATGGTTTAAAAAATGTAAGTTATAGCTTGTATACTTCGGATTGCATTGTAGGTTTATTCGGTATGTGCTTGTACCTATTGTAATCGTATAATATTTAACCGCAGAAGTAATGATTGCCGTCGGATTGTTTAAAGCCGGCGATCCTATGTTAAGCTGCGCAAATGCCTTAGTCCCGCCAAGCGAGTAGGTTGTATCTGCTATTTTTACATTGCTATAATTATAAGTTGAGACAACTAAGCCGCTCACGTCTTTTGCTCCTATGTATAAATTGTCTCCTAATGACAAATCGATTTCGGTCGGTCTATTACTTAAAGCCTTACCATTGTAAGCGCTTAAGTCCGTTACTCTTCTTTTAAAGGTTGGAGCTACAAAGTTGTAAGCCGTAACGTTTCCGCTCGCTAGGTTTAAATAAGTTACTCCGCTATATTCCTCGCCTATTCTATATTGGTAAGTTTGCGCTATTTGTCCGCTTACGTTAGGCTCACACATTAATACGTTTGTATTAGGCGTTAACCATTGATAAGTCATTGTATTGCGCACTATTGGGCCGGCGTCAAAATATCCTATGCCTGTTTGAGGCTCGGGGAATAATTTAACCCTTACTTGTTGCACTCCGCCAACGTATAAGTCGACCACATATTTTAAATCCGTACTCGTTATATTAGAGTCGAATATATGCCAAAGGCTATCTTGTATAGAAGGCGATCCGCTCGGATAACCTAGATTTGTTATTGCCATTATTTACTTATTACTTTTATTTAAGTTAATTCTTTGAAACGTTACCACAATGTCAGCGCCCACCGCCTCAGCCATAGATACCTCGAAATTCTCAAAGGTCTTGTTAAATGCGTCCGTAAAATAGTTAGTCGTCTTAATACCAAATCTTTTAATCAAATAAGCTAATGTTTCAACTTGCCTATCGATTAAAGTACCTTTGCCGCTAAAGCTTACTCCTATTTTTTCGCCACCCTTACCAAGCGCCTTGTCATTCATTACGCTAGTTATCTTAGCCTTCCCGCTTTGTATGTATCTTTTTAACGAAGCTCGGCCGCTCTCGGGCATGCCGTAGTTTTTATATTTATACGGAGAATTTGGCGCATTGCTAGAACTATTTACCCCTCTTACCCCTTCGTTGGGATAATCGTAGTAATCTAGCATTCTTAATCTAAATATAGAAACTCCGTTCTCTTCTATTACCTCCGGTATCATATTACTAAGCAATTCACCGCTACCAACTACGCCTTTATTGTTTCCAAAATAGCTAACATTCTTTAACAATTCCTCGCCATATTGCTCAAGCACGCCATTGACAACGCCAAACTCCATAATGTCAGTTCCGCCTAAATCGCCTCCCTCCCTAAGAAAGTCCGCTTGCGCCCTGTTTATATTGATACTCATCTAGTTGTTTTTTACTTTTTAAATAGGACAAATCGTTAAGGAATTGGATAACCGGCAAATCATAAACTTTGTCTAGAGGTATTCCCTCAAAGTCGCTTACTTCTTTTGCGTTATAGATCCACCCCCAATGGTTTGCAAAATTCTCTTCAAGTGTAGTACTCTTTTTTTGTTCACCTTCCTCAAATTCATTTCCGCTATCAAAGAGTCCATTGTATTGTTTGTTGAAGCTTTCAAGATTTGATAAAAAAAAACCATTGCGAAATATCCGTGTTTAAAGTCTGCTTGCTTCATATCGTTTGCGTACTCTTCATGCTTTAGCGCGTCGTACTCTAGCTTAACAAAGTTAAACTTTCTCCAACTCCAACGCATAGGCGTACAAATACTAGCTAGGATATTGTGCATATTCATAATCGGATCTTCTTTGCTAAAAGTCAATACCTCGATATAACGGCCGGTATTAAATGGCGGCTTAATATCAAAATTCAAATGATATACTTTGCCGTTTGCTTGGATAATCTTTTTAGGCGTTGACATTGTCGCAGCATCAATGCTTATATCAAAAGCAGTCTTTAATTTCTCACAAAGCTTAGCAAACTTTTGCACCGGCATAGCGTCAATTTCAGCTTCGCTTTTGTCAAGCAATACCTGTACTAATCGAGTCGCTTTTAATAGTTCGTCGGTCTCAAGCGTCGCTATGCTTTGCAGCTTTTGGAATTTGTCTATTGATAACTTCATACTCTATTAGATATATTTATTAAATAACGTGGTACTTGCCGACTTGTTTATGATCAATACGGCACTTATTAGCTAAGGCCAAAGCAATAACGCAGTCGTCATGGAATCCTTGAGGCGCTGAGTATCTTACCCCTGTTGGCGTAAAGGTATATTCAAATACTTCTAATTCTTGTTTTATTGGGCCGTCCGGATAACTAATCGACTTAGTTTGAATAGCGCTACTTAATGACTCTAGTAATTGCTGCTTGCTTGTAGCCGTAAACTTAAAGCCGTGCATTTGTGTAAACTTCTTTTGCAACTCTTCAACAATGGCGTCGCCTACTCCTGTCGAGTCAATTACTATCGGTAAGTTCTTAGGTAGTCTTGATATTGTCTCCTTAGTCTGCAACCAATCTTTTTGGAAACGCTCGAAATGTACGACGTTGCCTTGCTTATCCATTCCTATAATTACCGACCAATCGACCGACTTAGCTAAGTCAATACCATAATAAGCAGCTACGCCTTTAGTCTCTTTAGTACATGCGTAAATAAACTCCGATCCAAAAGGGTTGGCCGCGTTCTCCATAGGATCGGCAAGGTATTCTTGTTTAAATACTACGGCCGGCAACTGAGCCGCCGCCGCGTCTACTTCCGTCGGATCGATATGCGGGTTGTCATAAGTAGTAAACTTAAAACTTTGCCAATCCGGCTCGCCGCCACGCATAAACATACTATAAAAATAGTTCTTGCCTCTTGGCGTGCTTAAAAATATAGCCTTGCCTTTATAGTCAGTAAGCGTCGGTCTAATACTATTATTCCAACCTTCCTCAAGATTTGGTATGTATGAGGCTTCGTCTATGATAACTAAATGAAACTTAGTACCGCGCATTGCGTCTAGTCTTTCGCCTGTATAAAAACGTACTGAGCCGCCGGTTACAAAGTCTATAAGTAAATCGGTCTCATTCTTTTTATAAACCTTATCCGGTAATATCTTGCATATTTCCTTAAAAAACATTTTGCCTAGTTGGTACGTTGGCGTAATATATGCAACATGTTGCCTTTTAAGTCCTGTTTCTATTGATATGTTTTGACTAATTAAAGACTTACCAAACCTTCGGCCACACATCATAACTCTAAATCTAGCGTCCGAGTCAAGTACTTGCTTTTGCGCGGCGTGGGGTTTAGGTAACTTAATATCAAGATTCATACTTAATCGTAATCGTTTCTATGTTTGTATTTTCAGTTGTTGCTCTATCAGTCATACCTAAAGCATTCTTAGCATAGAAGATCGCTTTGCCTTCGTTTGCCACAATATCAATAGCCAATGACTTAAACATGGTTACAATCCTATTAGCAACTTCATGATAAGGGTGCGTTGGATCTTGTCTTATTTTCCATAACCCCATTCTTGTATAAAATTCGAAGTCATGCTTTCTTAACCAATGATCCAAAAAATAATCAATCGTTGGCACGAAGCGGTCTCTTATTTCCACAATCTTGCCGCTACCTGTTGCAACTTGCTTTTGTCCCTCCATGCAGTTGTCGCAATAAGCAAAGGCCAACTCCATAAGTTTCTCTTCGTCTATGTCTTTAAATTTATTCGTAACTTGCGCTCTTATTTCCATAATTTTATCTTTTTAGTTCCGTTCCTATATCCTTTTATATCTGCTTCATGCTGCGCCCAATTTTTGTGCAATAGTTCGGTCTTGTTATATCCGTACTCGTTACCGCTAGCATGTGAGCCTTTATGCTCAGCCAAGCAATCCAATACATAATAAGTATTAAATCCGGCAAGGTTGGCCCTCTCGCAATAGTCTAGGTCAATAGGGCCGTAGGGAAACATGGCCTCGTTGAAGATTCCTATTTTCTCAACTACCTTCATACTTAGAAGCCAATTAGATATTATATGCTCGCTTTTGATTCCGCGTCTTGCATGATCTAAACTACTAGCAACAATGCCGGCGTCGGGATAAGTTTGTAATGCTTCGACCTTTTTAGCTAGCCAATTATCCGGCTCTATTATGTCGTTTGCTAAATAAGCAATCGCGTCGTATTCGTCAACAAGCGCTAAGTCTAAAGCGTCGTTTAAAGCGTTGGCAATTCCTTCTTTATAGATAGCTTTAAAGTCTGCGTTATATCCGGCGTTTAACAAGTTGTCTTGTAAAATATCCAAAGGCCTATCTCCGTAAACTAAGCCGGCAATTAGTACTTTCATTTTGTCAAGTTTTATCTTTACTATTTAGGTAAAAAGTAAAGCTATTTATTTACATTTATATATTACTTTGTAACAACAAAAGTAAAATATAACATTTACTATATTACATTTTTACCTATTTCCTTTGCCGGATTGCCGGCGTATTTTGTAGCGTGTGTAGTGTGTAGCTTCTTAGTTACAACCGCACCCATTCCAATCATACAACCTTTAGCAATCTTTTGCTTTTGATGAATAACCGCATTAAGTCCGATATTGCAGCCGTCGCCAATAATCGTATGGCCTCCAATCTTTGCGCCGCAGCTTATCGTTACATTGTTTCCAATAATGCAATCATGACCGACGTGGCTATGCTTTAACAACCATACGCCCGCGCCTATTGTAGTTACGTCAGTTGTGCCGGCGTCAATAGTTACATGGCCGGTAATTACACAATCGTCTCCAATAACAACTTCGCCTATTGGCGCATTCCAAAATAATTTATGTTCGGCCGGCTCACCGATTACGCAGTATGGCCCGATATAAACGTTATCGCCTAGCTTTACGTTTGGCCCAACTATTGCCGTCTTATGAATGTAAGTACTCATTGAAAGTTTTATAAGTGTTAACTAAAAAAGAACCAACGCACGCACCGCAGCGACTATTGTAAGTAAAGTACGGATCTTTAGTACGCATTACCTCAAGTAGCTCGTTTTGTATTTCATGGGTAAAGCCTACCAACTCGCCGCTAGTTTTAAACAGGTCGTAGAAGTGCTTATGCTTTAACAAGGTCGCCAAATGCTTGTCGTCTAGTTTCATTAATTCGCTCATGATTATATTTTGATTTTGCCCACTCAAAAAGATCGTTGCCAAGCTTTATCCTTTCTTGCGGGTTGTTTACTAAAAATGAAATGTGTTTATACCAATCGCTTTGATTCTTTACCCATAGCACCGGCGCGTCTTTGTCTAAGCTATAAGGCTCGACGTCGCTTACTACTACTGCTAACTTCTTAGACGCAGCCTCTAGCAATTTAAGGTTGCTTTTGCTTGCATGCCAAGGCGACTCCTGTAAAGGTACAACCATAATATCGCCATGCTTAAAATGCTCCATGTAATTAGTCGGTAACTCGCTCGGAAGTTTTCTATTAGCTAACTTACCGCCATTTGTAAACATACTAAATACTTTATCCCAATAAGCTTTACTTACAGGATCGGAGTCAGTATATCCACCTAAGACCATTTCAATATTAGATAGTGCGCTTAATCTTTTAAATGGATTCGATAGTAACTTAATGTCCTCTAGGTGCGTCGATCCGCCGGCCCAAAAGATACGCGTCTTGTCGCTATAATATTTGTCGTCGTTATATTGATGCTCTCCGTATGGTATGCAGTTAGGCAATATTAAAACGTTCTTATTGTACTTACTTACTTTGTCTGCAATCCTTTCGTTTGTGCAAGTAACTAAGTCGGCATTAAATATATTGTTAATGATACGCTTCTTATGTGATTCGTAGCCATGGTAAAGCGGGTGATTGTATGGTAACTCCCAATCGTCGTCTAGATCCATGACAACCTTAAAATGCTTTTTAGTTTCGTCCCAATCAGTATCGAATTGGCTAAAGCGATTATAAAGCAATACCTCAAAGTTGCGCTCTTCTAATATTTCCTTAGTAGGAATATTGCAGACATGATTGTAAGCGTCCGGCATAAATGCAAGAGGCATGGTTACTCTATGCCAACCGCAGCCGCTTAGCTTTTG
>JACCEC012386424.1_pt1 | contig 16099 bp, 12 predicted proteins | sample 7450121 | NCBI WGS metagenome assembly JACCEC01 (sample SAMN15323455, study PRJNA562643) | freshwater metagenome | isolation source: river surface water | place: USA:Blue River Watershed | collected 2017-08-18 | reverse complement strand
AAATGAAGCAAAACGAGTTCAAAATATCAAAGTAGAAAAAGAAGAGAAGCGAAGCGATATAGTTTAAGAAAAGCAAAGTGAAACACATAGCGAAGCGGAGAGAAAAAAAAGAGGGAGGAGTCATTCATTCAGGTTTGACAAGTTAATAGTTAAATTTATCAGCAAGTGTTTTTAATAATTCTTAATGTTTAGCATTTAATTTTCTAGCATTATATTCTCTCATCTTTTAAGTAAAATACTCAGTCCCATATTTTTTATGATCAAATTTAATTTTAGGTTTTTCTTAATCACAGTTAGGGTCTTTTGTTTGATGAGAAAGTAATCTTTTATAAATTTTATGACATTTAGGACATTCAGCAGGTTAAATCTTGAGTATATAAGATCTTTTATTTTAGTTCATTTTTATATAGATTTTTTTAAATAAGAAATAATTATTTATCATTGTTCAGCGGGTGGATTGTCTTATTATATTTTCTTCTTTTTAAAATGACCTTTAGCAATAAAATCATTTGTTTTATATTCTATAATTGCTTTTATTCCTTATTATTTATCTAAATCTATTGTAGCAAAATGAGTTTCTTCTTTCTTTGATGGATGTTTTTATCTTAATCTGATATACTCTTCAGTAATATGTGGTTCTTTTTTATTGCCAAAACTTGGAAGAAAATGATGTTATGTTGCCCATTCTTTTGATTATTCAATGGTGAATTTATCTTTGGGAAAGAGAAGTGATTATAATTTACAATTTTTAAGACTCATCTATTTAAGAGTAAAATAAAAAAATAAATAAAAATCAATTTAATTATATGAAGTTGTGTTATAGTATTTAGAACTAATTTAAGGGGTGTTCCATTATTATATTATGTTCAAAAAAGTGGCGTGACATAGTATATATTCTTATTTAATTATTTAATACAGTTATTTTTTATATATATCTTCCACAAAAGAAATCTAAATTAATTTAATTCTATTATAGAGTTAACCATCTTTTATCAAAATATAAGTCGGGTATATTCTTGTTAAATAATTATTATGAAATAGTTTTATTAATTTTTAAATTTGATTATTTATAGTATATTATATCTATATTTAATATTTAATTATTTTATAATAATATAAGTTTTGAATTTGTTATAAAGTATTTATTAATCGTATTATTTTATGAAGGTAATTCACATTCTTATTTACAATAGGGACATCTTATTTAATTTTATTATTATGTGTGTATATATTAAAAGAAACAATTAATACATATAAAATGATTATTTTAACATAGTGATATTTTATTATTTAATTAATCAAAACAAATAATACAGGTTTCCATTTATAATTAGAATATTTTATTTGTTATATAAATAATGTAAACTAAATATATTTATGTGATCCACGAAATCAATTCCAAATATATAAAAGTGGGGATGAGCCATAGTGAGAAAGGTTTATATAAGAGAATATTAAATTACAGAACTGTTATGAAAAATTTAGTAATAGATAGACTGTATGCTATAAATAATAATATAAGATTAAAAGACATAGAAAGTAAAGTATTCATATATTTAAAGACTTAATTATAATTAAAAAAAACTAGAGAATTATTTGATTTCAATGACTAAGAACATTTAGATGATATATTATAATAATTAGATAATCATATGTAGTAATATAATAACACACTTGATAATCAATTAGAGATTATAGATTGAGTCATAATGAGTAATATTTTTTACTACTTGAAGACTAAGAGTTATCTATCCTTTTATTAAGAGCAATACTAGTTTAGTGTAATATTTTTGTTTATTATCTAATTTCTTCTATTAATATAGTAGTCTTAGTCTTATGAGATTATTATTTTTTTCTAACTTTAAAACTGTTCCATCCTATAAATCCTGTTATTATAAATGATAGTATTTCCATTATATATTCTTCCATTTTTATAGTAAATAAAAAAGTAAGGTCATAAATACATGCTATTACATATTTTATTTATTGTTTATTCTTTAATTTATTTAGTTTTAAGTGATTTTATACAATATTATAGATCTTATTATATTAATTATTTACACTTTTTAATTTAAGGTAGTATATAGTCATAATCAATTTCCACAAATTAGTCATTTTCATCTGGTGACAATAATAATATTAGTGTTTCTAGTTATTTAAAATCATTCGTCAATCTTTTGAGTATTTGATTATTGCTCATTTAATAGTAATAATAATTTTTTGTTATTCTTAAATATATTTGATAGCCTCTTATAAATTAGGATATTACCAAATTAGATATCTACTCCAATATGAAGGTTTTAATAAATTCATTTTAGTATGAGACCAAAACTTCTACTCATTTTTATGTCTACTTAGATATCTTTCTTATCTTTCTTTGTCTTTATGTATTGTATAGTCTTCAGCATTTTTTTATCCAAAATGGATTGTTTTAATTTTTTTATTGTTTTCGTTTATAATTACTTTCCATTTCTTATCAGGTTTATCAGATTATGTTAATAAGGCATTCATTTAGATATGAAAAAAAAATAGAAGTATTAATATTAATCATTACTCATGGTAAATAGTTGATTCTGAATCTTCACTTGCTTAACAGATAACTACTGATCTCAACCTACCTTAACTATCATAATATATATGTCTTCTACAGTGAGAGGGTATAGATTTACTTTTTAATTAGTTAATATCTAATAATGAGACTTGGGAATCACTTTAATCATTTGATTGTTCAATATTTTATTATCTTCCAAATCCTCTATATTCTTAATATTTGTTATATAGATACATAATTTATGATATTATTTATTTTATATCTTCAAGTGTGAATTAAGAGAGTCTTTATAATATAATAGCAGCAAGCATTTATCTAAAAGTTAGCATTTGAGGTTATCCTTATTAAATATCACTAGAGGGGTTAGTTAAATTTGATTCTATTAAAGATCTCATTTCTAATTCATCACTATCTTAAAAAGCATTAAATTCGGTTAAAGATTAATCTTCACTTATCTCATTCATTTATAGTAATTATTATATAGTATTATCTAATTCTGTATCTATATTATGAATAGTAGTTTCATTTTATCCAGCAGAGTTAAATGTCCTTTATAAAGACTAATTTCTAGGTACTATCTCTTCTTAATTTTTAATTTCCTCATTACCTTATATAAAATCAGTAATTTGTTATTCATTCCAGCCTTATCTCTATAAAGTTTGTCTTGTTAATTGTTCAGCATCACCAGTTTAAAAATTATCAAAAGGATTATAATTTCTATGTGTTTCTCCTTTATCTTATTGTGTATTAGTTGTATCTATTTGACTTCTTATTAATTCAGACATTATAGGAGCAGTCATAGCAATACTTGATTATATATTTGCGGCAGTTCCGATTTTACTCATTTTTTATTAGTAATAAAATAAATGGAGACAAAAAACAAATTTAAATCTTTTAGAATGAGTATGATCGCATAATCGGATTATGGAAAATCTTATCTAGTTACATAATTTTTAATAGATTAAATAAAAAAGAAACACTTTACCCCTAAAAGAATTATAATATTTGCTAGGTTATGGAAAACAGATTCAAGCATTAAACCACTTATTAATTTATGTAAGAGTAAATATTCTAAATTTGAAGAAAATAATTGTTTTGAGAGAATAGATTAAGACCTCATATTAAAACTATTTGAATCATAGAAAATGATAAAAGAACTGGGGAAAGAACCAAAACATTATTTATTATATTTAGATGACCAAATCTCAGATTCAATCCTCACTTAAAAGAATTCAGTATTATTAGATGTTTTTACACTGATGAGACATGTAAATGCTAGTATTATTACAAATTTGTAAAATTATCGTTCTAGTATGAATAATATTATGCGAAATTAACTAAGTATCATCGGAATAGGGAAATTATCTTCACAAGGATCAATTGATGATATATTAGAGGAATTCTCAACAGGAGCAGGCGAAACAAAGAAAGAGGCACTATAAAATATGAGATAATTTTGGAAAGAGGCAGTTTAGAGCAATTCTAATAGAGGATTTCTTGTGGTGAATACAACTAAGTAATATGGAGAAGGAAGACTATAAAGAAACTTTGAAGATTTTTATTATGATAAATGATTATTAATATTTTTTTTATACCTATAAAATGATCAATGGATATAATTTAATTCAGCAAAATAATACAAGTGGTAAGAGTTAAATATAAGATGCTTTTGATAAAATGATTAGTAAAATAACAATCCCTTCTAATAATGGGGCTTTAGGTTCAACTGATTTCCTAACATTGTAATCTAGTCTTTAGAATGAGATAAATAGTAGAATTACTGGGGATAACTCATTAAATACTAAAATTAATACAGAAATAACAACACGAATAGCATAAGACTCTCTATTAGATAATAAAATAATATAAGAGATCAGTGATAGATAACAATAAGATACAATATAATAATAATAACTTGATCAATTGGAGACTAATATAAACACAGAAATATAGACTAGGATTAATGTAACAACTAATCTTTAATAATAAATATCATAAGAAACAATTAATAGAGAAACAGCAATAAATTAATTAGATTAGTATTTAACTGATTAAATAACAGATGAAATATAAAATAGAGTTAACGCTGATACTTATATATCTTAGTAGATAACATAAGAAACTACAGATAGATTACTATAATATGAATAATTACAAGATGATTTAAATAATAAATATGATAAAACTACAACATTAAATAATATTATGAAACCTGATAATAGAGTTGACTTCAATAATAAAGACATTATCGGAATAGCAACTCTTTATACAAATAACTTAGATGCTAGTAAAATTACATCAAATCAAATAATTAGTGCTGATTGTAGAGCAAGTAATATTATAGGAGATTAATATGTCACATCTAATCAAGTTACTGCTGATTTAAATACAGAAAGTATTAGATTATAAGGATTAATTGAGAATGAATAAACTAGAGCATAAACAGCAGAGGGATTACTATTAGATTAAATTGTTGATAAGATGAGTGTATTTACTAAATTAAATGAGATCCCTATTCCCAATGACCAAGTAAATCTTAACAATAACAGAATAATTAATTTAATGGATCCTATAAGTGATTTAGATGCTGCTAATAAGCAATATGTTGATACACGATTATTAGGAGGAAATACTAATTAAACACTTCAATAAATTTAAACCGCTAATCCTTCTAACCTTAATATGGGAAACAATAAAATACTTTTAAGATTACAAAATGAAGAACTAGCAGAAAATTACCCTGATGAATAAGAAGCAGTAATGTGGGGTTATATATATCCTAAACTCGGTTAAATTATAAATGATGTACAAACTAATAGAGAAGAGATATTAACTTTAATAGGAAAAGATCTTTCTGATGTAATAATTCCACCTACTTCTACAATTGAAGAAGATCCAACTTCACAATAAGAGACCATCATTTATGGAGCAAAAAGTAATGAACCATTAAGTGGAATAACTAAATTTATAGTAAGTAACACATAAGGATCTGTATAAGTATAAAATGGAAATTTAGATATGAACACAAATAAAATAATAAACTGTGATATGGGAACTGAACCGAATGATGTTGTAATTAGATAATAATTAGATGAAGTAGATAATGGATTATAACTGTAAATTAATACTAAGAGAGATATTACTGATAGTTACTCTAAAACAGAAATAAATACTTAACTGTTAACTAAAATGCCTTCTACTTTTACTCTTTAAGATATATAAGCACTTAATCCATTAACCACTATTTTAAATATAGCGGGACAACCTATATAAACAAGTAGAACAACATTCTAAGGTAATTTCTTAATTACAAGGAATTTTTTAGAAAGTACAATAGCAACAAATAATTATACTAAAACTGAAACTAATACTCTTCTATCTTCAAAAGTAAATACATCCACTTCAATTGATAATTTAACTATACCATCTAATAGTCTCAACTTAAACTCATAAAAAATAATTAATCTTGCTGATCCTACTCTACTATAAGACGCTAGTACCAAGAATTATGTAGATACTTAACTAGTTAATAAAGCAGATTAATCAACTACTTATACTAAGAATGAAACTGATACTTTATTAAATGGTAAAATGCCTTCTACTTTTACTCTTTAATCAATTCACAATGCTAATCCTGCTTAACTCTCTCTAGGATAATCAATAATTACAACAGGGCGTACATCTTTCTTTTCTAATCATTTAGTTCCTAAAAGTTATGTTGATTCAGTTGTAGGTAGTGGTGGAATAATTGTTAATAATATTGACATGTAAAATTAATATAAGATTCTGAATTTAATAGATGGTACCTCATCTTCTGATAGTTGTACTTATGGTTAGTTAACCTCTTCTATAAATGGATTATCTTCTACTTATATGCCATTAAATTATAGATTAGATTAAATAACCACACCAAACACATCACTTAATATGAATAATTAAAAAATAACAAATTTAGCATTACCGACTCTTTCAACAGACGCTGTAAATCTTTAGTATATAACTAATTAAGGATTCTATAATAACAATTCATCAATTCCCAGAATAAGATTTGATAATAGTACTTCGCTAATTGCTTAATTCCCAACCAGTAGTAGTTTTAAGATCAATAAATAAGGACAATCAACTTATTATCACCTATTAAGTTCAGCAGATCATAGTTTAGAATAATATTAAGATATTTACATGAAATATGGATTCACAAGTGGAACAACTCTATCTAAATTAACAGATACGGCAATGTGGTTAACTCGTAAATTATGGATAAGTAATTCTTCATCATTGACAAGAAATTCAAATGTATATATAGGAAGGTAAATAACTGATACAACCTAATATGCTCTTCATATTTAAGACCCTGGAAGTGGAAGTTATAATAATTCTGGTATTTTTGCTGATTGTTACAGTGAATTTAATAGAATTTCATAATTTAATGATAGTGTATATATGTCAAATCTATTATAAATAGGGAATTGGTTAGGTGGATAAAATTCTTAAGCAACATTAATAGTTAAGTAAAATAATAGTACTGATAATTTAAGTATTGAAGCATAAGGGGATATCCTAACGAATGGTTAATTCATATAAGTAACACCAGTCTCAATGTAAGAATATAAGAAAGATATAACATAAGTATATAATACTGATTTAAAGAATGTTAGAATGTATCACTTCAAATATGATAAAAATAAACTATAATAAGATGGATTTAAAAATATAGATAATATAAGTGATAATATATAAACAGGTTTCCTAATTGATGAATTACCTTAAAGATTCCATAAGTAGATTGATGATAAATTTAAAACAATCAACAACATAAATTAATTGAAAGATGAACTTTTGGGATTTTTACTTGAGGAGAATCGTTAATTACAATAAAAATGTGCTGATTATGAGTCCCGTCTTAAGTATATAGAAACATATCTCTTTTCAAAATTAGAATGATATTAATATTAATACTACTATTTTTTTTTATAACTAAATGACAGAATTAATAAAAAGAGATCAGAGATGTTTTATCAGTAGCACATTATAAAAATAATAAGGGGATGATACATAAATGTTATGCGAATTAGGTAATATATTTAGAGGAAAAAGAATAATTCTATAATCATTTACTTGTGATAATGCTTTTACAAATATGTATGGAAAATGGAAATATATGGATATAATGACTTAAGATGGTTTATGTAAAATAACTTGTAATTATTATATAACTAAAGATGATTATATTGAATTTCTGAATGATTAGTTATCTTCTTAAGGATTTACACTAGTATTAACCGATGCCTCTAGTGACTTAAAATCATATGACTATAGATTAAAAATAACTGGTAATGAGATGTTTTCTTTAGTCGGAATTGGATTTTAAAAATTAGGATTTAAATTAGATAATATGGATACTATATAAATCGCCGACTAAGTACCTGATTTTTCTCAACCTAGTTAAATTTTTATAAGATTTGATAATATAGTTAATCCATGTATGGTAGGCAGTGGTATGTTTAGCTTTTCTCTTATCAATAATTCTTAATTTGGAGGAAGAATGATGTACTAATATAATGATGTATTATCTAACCAATAAATAATATTAAATGAAAATATGACTTTCCATTAAATTGCTTTTACTTTACTTGACTCGGATTTGAACAAATTAGAAAGTGTACAGGGAAATAATCAAGGAATAGAAATCATAATGGTTTTATCATTTTATTAAGAATGAATTTAATAATTTATTTATTTATTTTTTTTACTTCTAAAATGGAAGCAATATAATAAGATCTTATGAAAATAAAACTGTAAGAATAGAAGAACGAATACAAATCTCTTTAAGATATATGCGGCTAGAATGTGGATGGGTCGTACTCAGATTAAATGTAATTTGTCTTTACTAATGCTACAAATATGATATCTATAGGCGGATTGAAAGATTTAATATAAGGCTAGTCACTAAATATATAATTCAACATGGACAACTCTCTAATACATTTAGATAGATCATTCTTTGTGGGAGAATTGATATTAACTGATGCTGTTTTACATAACTATTTAGACCTTGTTCGTCCAACATAATTTTCAATGGGTAGTGTCTCTGTTCCATATACAAATGGTCAATTCCTTGTTAGATAAAAACTTATGAGGATGGATGCTAAGAAAATGAGAAAATATGCTAAACAGATTGGTTTACTTTTAGATCACTCAACAAAAACAACTTTAGTAGCTAACGCAAATACTATCTACTAGGATTATGAATCATTATTCTTATAACACAAAAAATGGGAAATTTCAGATACCAACTAGTCAGGTGAAGCGGTGATTAAATTTGCCCTACCTTTACATTTAGTTTTCCCAAATCTATAAGGACTAGATGAAAAAACATTGTGGTGTGGAGTAGGATAGTCTATTCAGCTTTAAGGACAACTAAATTAAAATTCTGACTGTCTTATTGTCACAGGAAATGCTCCTAATTATAAATTACAAAATTGTGGATTAATGTATTGTTATAGCAAAGTCCCACAAACCGTTGGAGATTTAGTTTTAAAAAGTAGAGTCAGTATTCCTAAACTAAGACATATTTGGTTCGGAGGCTCATTATAAAATTTTGGTAATACTGTTAATCTCTAATTTAATGTTAACAGAAAAGAAAGAATTAGATATCTTTACTTTGCTTTTCATCCAAATTCACAATCTAGCAATACAATAACAGCAGTAACAGGAAATACTGAAAATATGATAACTAATAGAGCAGGAGTATATAGCAGACTTCATTATCCATTATAAACAGTTAAACTCCCACTTCAATAGATTTAAGTTGATATAGCAGGTAGAATCTTCACAGTTTAGTAGAGTGCTTTATAATTACTTCATATTGTTGATGATAGCAATAAATATTAACTATAAGTTCATCCTGCTGAATAAGTATTCTCTTAAGTTTATTGTTTAGATTTAAGAAGATTTACAAAAGATTTATATGGATCTTCATCGCTAGAGCAAGGTATAGTCAGGGTAGCTATCACTATATAAACAGGAATAAAATCTATCTATGGATAAGACGAGCCTTGGAGTACAAATGCTCAAGCTGATAATGTCTGTACAATTAATGCTTATCAAATTCATAGTTTCTTAGAAGTCTTTTCCGAATGTCATATAGAGAATGGAATTTATGTTTGATTAGAATTACTATCAATTATTTTTTTTACTACATAAAATAAGATGTTCAAAAGAGATAAATATAAAAAATCTATTTCTACTGAATCTATGTAAGAAGATAGTCAACAAATCGCTTTATAAATATAAGCAAGACTTGATAATTTAGAGAAAATACAAAAATTGATTGGTAAATATGGAGACCTGAGAATAAGTAAAGAAATAGAAAAAGAGCGGAATGATATCATTGAAAACATAAGAAAACTGTAAAGATAAGGGGTTTCATTATTTGACATACTTGCTAGATGGGGTTCTTAATTACTAGAAAACTAAATTCTCACTGCTTAGAAAACGATAAGGGAGAATGTAAGATTAAATGGGGAATCTAAACTCTCAGACTTTGTGAATGAGGACCAGTTAATCAAAGACGAAGTGTAATATAATACTCTCTTATAGATGAAACAAAATTAAAATAAAATATTACCAGGTGTTACTCAATAAGAAATATAAGCATCAAAAATATAAAATAAAACTGAGAGAGATATTGTAGCTCAATAACTAAAACTTATAAAATAGAAGGAGAATAATTTAAGTGGATTATTCCAATAGTTAGATTTATAATAAGATGAAGAAGAAAAGAACTAAATTTAAGACTCAATATAGGAAGAATAATTAGAAATAGAATAAATGAAAGAAGAAGTGAAATAAGACATTGAAATCTTATAATAGACATAAGAATAATTAAAATAATAAATTTTAAACAAATTATAACAAGACCCTGAATTTGACTATGAATAATAACTAAATTCTATGAAAGCAAAATATAAAAAATACCCTACATTAGTTTAAATGATTGAATAAGTAGAAAAATAGATTAAACCAAAAATAAGACCATAAACTCCCCCACCTAAATCTTCTATATCAGAAAATTTTGGAGACCAAGATGAGAGAAGAATAAAAAGTGAATTTAAACCTAAAGAGGAAGAAGAAGAAAAGAAAGAAGAAGAGATAAATTTAAAACCTTAGAATATAGATGATTTGAAGAATTCATTAAAAAAATACAAAGATTTAACAGTTTAATAAAAAAATTAGTTTTATGAATATCTAAAAAATCAGGGTTATACATAACATAATACATTCCCGAGGTTTGATAGCTATTTAACAAAATATAAAGCAGGTAAAATTATTCTTAAATATTTTGAAAAAAAACAAAAAGAAGGTTATTAATAAGGAGTTTGATAATTGCTTATAAAAATAAATTTCATTTAAAGAAATGGTATATAAAAAGTTAATAATGTAATCATTGATAGACACTCACAAAAAAATACTAACAATTAAGAGAGATTATTCAAAGTGGTAATAATATCTACAACTATAAGAAGAATCAATCAAACTGTTAAATGAAATGATAGAAGTTGAAGAAATAAAAACTTGTGAATGTGACATCTGTATGCTAAACAGCAACATTACAGGTCAAAAGAAATGTATTAACAATTGTAAATTCAACATATGTGAAAAATGCTAAATGAGAATTGATAGATGCCCAATGTGTAGAACTCCTTATGGATAATTATTTGAAGGTGAGCAAAACAAACTTATATCTCTCCAAAGTGATGATATTGAATTTATTAGACAAAGATACAGAGAAATCTTCAGAAATATCAGTGGTGACCCCAACAAATATCAAAAGAGATATGTCAAAGATATGGAAATTATTATCCCTGAATTACATTTTGACTATCAAAGACCTAATATTTAACCTAATTGTCTCCGCATTCATAATAAATTATAATTACATGAAAATGAGGTTGTTAATGCTATTGACCCTAAAAGATGCTTAATAAATATTTACAATGACTAATCTCAAGTAATGATGAATATTATGGTAGATTATAGAAATACTAAAGATCTAAAATGCGTTGATTATGAAACAATTAACAAAGTCCTCTTCAATAATGTTTCCACAATGTTTAAAGAATTCACAAGATAAGCAAATATTGACTTTGTGTGTAGATATGGTAAAAGAAAAATTAAACTATACAATTCAGAATTATAAGGACTTTGGTATTTATCACAACAAGATAATAAATATTATATGATGTTTGAATGATTATCCATAAAATTATTAACTATATTATAAAATAACTATATTATAAAATAACTATATTATAAAATAACTGTATATAATGATTAACTATAAGATATATTTTTTTTTAGTGTCTGTATAGAGCATTTTCAAAAATAAATTTCATTTAAAGAAATCTATTATAAAAAGTAATTAATTAATTATTACAAAAATTATTCTACTAATAAAAGATGAACTCCAAGTAAGAACTCAAGTAACAACTCTGGTCTCAAATCAAATAGAGAGAAACATAAACTGGTATTGCTAAGTAAACAAAATGGTAATCATCAGCAGAGTAAATGTAAAGAGATTTGAGAAGAATTAACCAATCTCATAATCTAATCACTGGACTTAAAAGACATCAAAGAAAAATAAATCTGGCAAATGCCCTTACAAGATAATTTTATAATATTTTAATTGAAGTTCCTCAAAATAACTTCATATCTCTTGATGATGTCTACCAAAAAGTTCTCAAATAAACAAGATTCCCTCTTAGAGTCTATGTCAAAACTACTTTTGGGAAAGAATGGAATTGGACTTTCTCATCATTGAATAACTTTTAAACATTCCTATAATAAGCATATTCAGGTCTACCATCTGATCCTCTTACAATTGAAGTTGCTTTTTATAATATTTCACCTATTAATGTTGGAATTGACCTTTCAAATCTTGTTCCTCACATTAGATCTGCGATTGGGTAAGGTTCAGACTTCTTTGAGATAAATGAAGTTGAAAATGACTTTGTATTTATTCCTACTTCTGGTTATTGCCTTGTTAAATGTTTACAAAGAGCATTCCCTGACAGATTATAAGAAATTCTCAAAATCTATAATGATTTCTGTAGAGAACATAAAGTCGTAAGAGATAAATTCCCTTAATGTAAACTAAATGGTCTTGGTGAGGCTCTTGGAATTAGAATTGGAATATACAGAGCAAATAAAAGATGTGTCAAGATGTAAAATCCTGATATTGTGCTATTCATCTATGAAGAACATTACTTCTGGTTAAAAAATCCTTCTGTTCAAAACTACAATCAAGCAATATCACTGTTTGAAAAATCTGAAATGAAACTAAAAGAATAACACATTGAATCAAATGAATTTGAAGCAAAATACTACATGAAAACATTTGAAGAATAAATCTAAGATGTTTGGCTTTGGGATTCTGAAGCATACAAAAAGAAAATCTATATTGGAAAGAAAATCAACCCTCAAACTGGATAATAAGAAGATGAATATGAATACCCCTTTATTCCTTATGCTTGTGCCTGTGTTCCACTTAACTTCCTTATCAAAAAAGATGGCACTTTTCATGATGACTACACAATGAAACGAATTGTTGAAAGCAGAGTTAAAGTATTTAAAGGTGATGATTGTATTACTCAAATGATCAAATACATTGATTCTGTAACAAGACCAATCTAATTCAAAAAATAAGAAGAAGGCAAAGAAGAAAAGAAATTTGATGGAAAAAGAAAAGTCTACATGTATGCTCATAATGCTAAAGGTTTTGATAACTTCCTTGTCCTTGAATAAAAAGACTTACAATTTAGTAATATCATTCATCATGGAGGAATACCCAGTCTTACATGTTCAGGTTTATAAAACTCTTCAATAATTCTTAGATGTTCAATGTCTCATCAAATGGGGTCACTTAGAGGTTTATGCTAATCTTACAATATTCCAAAACAATGGAGTAAATCAGAAATGGAACACAATGATATTGATGAAACTAATTGGAATACTGATGAAAATGTAAAAATTTGGGAACCATACCTAAAACTTGATGTTGTTTCTCTTGGTTTAGTTTGGGCTTCATATCTAAAATCAATGAGCAATGTTCTAAAAAATCAAGACTAAAAATTCATTGATATCAGAAGATGTATCTCAAGTGCTTCTCTTGCTTTCTAAGAATTTATGAGAGGATGTGATGAATCATAAATAAAATTCAGATAATTCTCTACTCCTTATGCTAGATGGTTCTTAAGATAAGCGATTCATGGAGGAAGAGTGTGTGCTTATAGAAGAGAATTCAAATCTACTTGCCTTGAACCTGTCAAGATTATCCTCAAAAAATGGTTTGATACTGAAGATCTATTCCTTGCCAGTGATCTATATGTGCCTTCAAAAACAAAAGACTATAAAGAATCACTTTGTCTTTCATAAAACATCAATCCTTCACAATAACAAGAATAATATTATCCAGCAAGATACACACTTGAAGAAATTGAAAAAGAACTAAAATAAGCATTAAACTAGGATATTTTAATGGCTTTTGATGGAACTTCACTCTATCCTTCGGCAATGAAAGAAGCTGACAGTTTCCCTGACCTTACCTCAGCATATTTAGTTCAAAATGATTTTGACTTTGATGCTGAACACTTCATAATTAAATGCGATGTCTTCTTACCTAAAAATCTTGAATTCATACCTGTACCTTATAAAAAAGATGGGAAATGCTATTATATAAAAGGAATGCTTGAAGAACAATATTACAATGATGTTGACATAAAAGAAATTATTAGATTCGGTGGAAAAATTATCAAAGTCCATGAAGGTATTGCTTTCTCAAGATCTATGGAAAACCCTTTCAAAACATTTATTGAAAAGTTCTTTGCCTTAAGACTCAAATATAAAAAAGATGGAAATACTCTACTTGATAATGCTGTTAAACTTATCCTCAACTCATGCTATGGAAAAACAGTTCAAAAAGATATTGACACCAGAGAATCATTCACAACACTTGAAAAATTCAAAGAAAAGTTTGATAAAACAATCCTTGACTACTTCCCTCTCAAAAATGGATAAATTTGGTATAAACAAACTAAAGAAGAAAGCAAAAACTCTTATCCTTCAATTCTTGGTTGCTATATTCTCTCTTACTCCAAAAGAATAATGAATAACTTCGTAATTGAAACAAATTCACATCTTGAAAAAAATGTTTACTACACAGACACTGATTCATTGTACATTCCTCTTAAATTATATCAAACACTTAAAGATGCTGGATATGTTGGAAATGATCTCGGTCAAGGCAAAAATGATTATGGAAATGGTGGAATCATATATGGATAGTTCCTTGGATGTAAACAAAAAGTTTGCTTCACAATTAACGATGATGGAGTATTAGAAAAACATGTTACCATGAAAGGTGTTGAAACTAAAACATAAGATGAAATCAATTAAGATATCATTAATAAAATCATATAGCATTAAGAAAGAGCAAAAGTATACAATCTCCTTGAAATCAATTATAATGATGATATTGCCCATCAAGTTACTATTTCAAGATGGACAAGAAAGATTGGACATGGTGTCAAATTTGGAGAAAATAATATTAAGAAAAAGGTTCAAGCAGATAAATAACTTAATAAATTCAACCTTAATGATTCAAATGATTATGAAATTATCTTCTATCCTCCAACACCTGAACAATTAGAATTAATACATAAATAAAGAGAAATTCTAAATGAAAATATATAAAATGAATGCTATGTCTGTATGAATGAAAAACCTATCAACAAATTCAAATCATTCTGTAAAGATGATAGACATGCTATTTGTAAAGATTGCTTCATATATATTAAGAGAACTTCTAATAGATGCCCTATGTGTAAAAAATCATAATGATTAAATAAATCCAATAATGAAGTGGAGAGCATTTGAGGATTTGTGAAATCTTATAATATAATTGTATATAGTCTTTTTTTTATCTAATTTGACTATTCGGTGGAGAGTTGCGAATAGTCATCAATAATTAATATTTTTATTTTTAAAAAATTCTGGTATAAAAAGAAATGTACAGAAAACAACCAACTGAAACTACCACCTCCATGAAGGTCTTCCAACTAAAACCATAACTCATCGCTGTTGAATTTGATAAAAAGAAGTTTGAAAAAATAAAGGATATCAAAAACTGGATGGCAACCACTTATGATAAAGTCGGATTTGTTATTGATTTTGACAAGAAAGAAATGAGAGATGAAGATGGTGAAGGATTCTATTTCTAAATTTCTAAGGTTTATAAACCACCTGTCACTGATACTAAAATTTAATATTAAGAAGGTGTTAAATTCTATTACCATTTTACTGAATTTGCTATCAAGGATGAAAAGAAACTAGCTGAACTAAAAAAGGCAGTTGATGAATTGTGAATGACTCCTCCCTCTTTTTTTTCTCTCCGCTTCGCTATGTGTTTCACTTTGCTTTTCTTAAACTATATCGCTTCGCTTCTCTTCTTTTTCTACTTTGATATTTTGAACTCGTTTTGCTTCATTT
>JACCEC012533968.1_pt1 | contig 16102 bp, 11 predicted proteins | sample 7450121 | NCBI WGS metagenome assembly JACCEC01 (sample SAMN15323455, study PRJNA562643) | freshwater metagenome | isolation source: river surface water | place: USA:Blue River Watershed | collected 2017-08-18 | reverse complement strand
TTAATCTCTCCGTGAAAAATAAATATGCTTCCTTTTTACGATCGCTTGTCAATGCTAAATTTGTCAAAGAATGGCATGTTTCTAATTTTTGTTTAGTTCCTAGTGTCAATGTTGGCTGGCTAAGAACAACACCTCTAAAAAATGGGCGCTACACAGCTAAGTTTCGTGGGTTAACCATATGCCAGCCTGATTTCACCGTCGAGAGTTTTCATGAAACTATCGATCAGCTTCTTGTCGGCGCTCAATTTCTGGTCTCTCGTCAAGGAAATCTTGATTTTTCTGTAGGATATCAAGGAGAGTTTGGAAAAGGAGCTAAAGTGAACCAAGTGAATGCTGGACTGAAATGGAGATTTTAGTGACACAAAAAAATTAAATGAAGAAGATAAAAATTGTTGGGATTATGCCATTTATCAAAAATAAATTAATACATTCAGTGCGCCTCTCACTCGATTACAAATAGGCAGCTAAAGCGATTTGCTATCGGAGAGCGTTGCGCAAGAGCGCCTGCTTCGAATGAGATCAAGGATCCTTTGTTGTGTGTGAGGAAGAACGACGGTGAGGCCCGGCTTAATCCCTTCTTCTGAAAGTTCGAAGGCCTTCATCGTATTGCAAATGCGTCCGCCTAGCCTCACACCAATCCCTCTGATATTGACCATGTTTCCCCAGTCGCCGAACATCTCTAAGGTCATCTCGCAAGCTGTGATGATGAAGAGGACCTCTTTGTCAGGATATTGATCGACAATCTCAAAAATTTTTTCTCCGATATAGTGGATTGTTGGAATGAAGAGGGGGATGGTTTGTTGTTCAGGAGCTGCGTGGACGGTTTTGCCGATGAAGCATTGCTGGCACACCGGATTCTCCTTATCATGGATGCAATCGGGGGTAAAGCGTTTCGATGGGCACTCATGAGGCTTATGGCAGTAGGAAAATCCAAGGATGAGCAGGGAATTGGGCTGTGCTAAAAGTTGTTTAAACTCCTCGACGCCGTGGCATCCGTAGAAGAAAAAATCGTCGTCCCGGTTAAATGGTTTTCTGCGAAAGGCCGACTTGATGAAAGAAAGGCTATATTTAAGGGGATGTTTAAAAAAATACTTTGGAAGGATGCCTCGTCGATCGTGTTGGATAATATAACGGAGGCTTTTCCATTTCAGATGTTTCGCAGTTTCTGCAGTCATGCCGGGTATTTGGGGAAGGTTAGGTAATTGTTTAAGAGGATGGGATTGCGCAGCTTCTTGCGCTTGCTTGTTCCAAGCGCTTTCCGCATCTTCCCATTGTGGATAAGCGTCCCACAGTTTAAGCTTGTTATTCATCTTTGCAATCTTTAAAAAAATGCCGCTGCATAAAGACTTAACATACCACCTCGCATTAGAAGAGAGAAAGGGAAAACATTTTTTGCTTGTCCAGGTTAGGGACAAAGGCGCTTACTTAAGCGAAGCATTGACGAAACAATTCCTTCTATCGACGCCCGATCTCCAAGAAAAACAGTCCCTTCAGTTTCTTATCCAAGAAGAGCTCAAGTTATTTCCCAATGCAACGGCGTACACGTCATTACATGTAAGTGCCGACAAAGCAAAAGAAGCGGTGAAACTGTTGAGCCTGACCCGTAAGCTCTATTTTGGCGATAGCAAGCTCTTTTTCGATCCTTTTTCTAATCTCTCTTTTGCTTATGAGGCGACTTCTTCAGACGGTAATCATTTCGAGATCAGAGGCAAGTGGAAGGGGGACAATAGCAGCGGGTTTTTAGATGAGTGCCAATGGCTCTTTCCTTCAGAGCCCCCCTTGGTCATCAAACAGGGGACCCTCTATGCTTTTACGGGAGAAATAGAGTCAAAATGGTACTCCCTTGTCTTTTCCAAACCTCTGCTGGTCGGCCAAGCCCAGCTGCAGAAATGGCAAGCGGAGTGGAAAGATGATCCTACCTGGGCGCCGCCTCTTAAGTGGGTGTCGACTCAGTCAGGCTCTGCTCTAGCTCCCATCCAACCGCTCCCTTATCTAGAGCTTACCGATCGGACCGGGGCTTTTGCCAACTTATGGATGGACTATGCAGATCTAGGAAAGCTTAGGTTCGATGACTTCACTTCAGTTTCCTGGCGGCAGGGCCAAGCAGAAAAAAATTGGGAAAACGACCTTCTTGAAACAGACTTCTGCAAGAAAATCGTCAACGAGAGCCATTACTATTGCCCTCTTGACAAAGTGGGCAAGAGTTTGACTTTTTTGCTTGAGATCGGATGGAAAATTTACGATCACATGGGAAGGCTGGTCGTCAGGCAGAATGGAAAGTCGGTCCAGCTCGATTTAGAAGGGGATCTCCTGATTGTCAAGGGCCGGATCGGTTATGGCTCCTATGAAGCAGATATGGCCAATCTTCTCGGAGCGTTTAACCGGCGTGAGCAGTTTCTGGCTTTGGACAGCAATACAGTCGGCTTGATTGACCGCGCGGAAGTGGAAGAGGATTTTGGCTCTTTAGCTGCGGAAGAGGTGGTTTCCAACCGGATTGTAATGAAAAAAAACCGGCTGGGGCTTTTGGGGCACCTTCTAAAAGAAGCTGAAGTTCCTCATGGCTCTCAGGTTGCCGATATGATCAATCAGTTGAAAGAGGTTCCTTCGATCATCCCTTCGCCGCCGACAGAGCGGTTTCAGGGGAATCTATTTCCCTATCAGCAGCAGGGGCTTGACTGGCTCTGTTATCTGAAGCGACTGGGTTTTAGTGGTCTTCTTGCCGATGACATGGGGTTGGGAAAAACTGTCCAGATTTTGGCATTTTTTTCCCATCTTAGCTTTAAACGTCCTACTCTGATCGTTGCTCCGACTTCTTTGCTCTTCAATTGGAGAAGGGAGATCGAAACATTTCTGCCAGGAGTCCGTCTCTATGTGCACAATGGAACGCAGCGCGAGGAATCCTCAGAGCAGATGGGATCTTTCGAGATCATTCTGAGCTCCTATGCCCTCTTGCGCCAGGATAAAGCCCTTTTTCAATCCATTCACTTTGAAACGGTTGTGTTGGATGAGGGACAAAATATCAAAAACCCTGACAGCCAAATTGCCCAGGCGCTATTCAGTTTGCATTCGGATATGCGCTTAATCCTTTCTGGGACTCCGATTGAAAACCGCTGGGAAGATCTGTGGTCACTCTTTCATTTCTTGATGCCTGATCTTCTAGGAGAAAGGAAGGAGTTTAATGCAAAAATGGTTGCCGCGGCTTCCGACTCCCGCTACTTGCAGCAAACGAAGAAGAAAACCCGTCCTTTTTTACTGCGCAGGAAAAAACAAGATGTCGCCATCCAGCTTCCGGAAAAGGTGACCCAAGTTGTCTGGGTCGAAATGCCCGATGCGCAGCGCAATCTTTACGAAGAATGGGTCAAAAAAAATAAACTCGGGCTGTTGAAGAAGATTGACCTAGAAGGCTGTTCATCGCACCGGATGGAAATTTTGGAGGCGATCCTCCGGCTCAGACAGATCTGTTCCCACCCGTGGCTTGTCGATCGAGAAATCGAGGGAGACCCGGTTGCCATCAGCGCAAAAATGCAGCGGCTGATCGCAGATGTGGCCGAGGTTATTTCGGAGGGGAGAAAAGTTCTGATCTACAGCCAGTTCACCCAGATGCTCCGGCTCATCCAAAAGCAAGTCGCAGTACGGTTTGGCAAGCATGTCTATTTAGATGGGTCAATAACCGAGCGGGAATCGATCGTCCAACAATTTCAGGAAGACCCTGAAACTCAAATCTTTCTGATCAGCCTAAAAGCAGGGGGAGTTGGACTAAACCTGACTGCTGCAGATTATGTGTTTCTCTACGATCCATGGTGGAATGAAGCGGTAGAAAACCAGGCAATCGACCGGGCCCATCGCGTCGGGCGCAAAGATACTGTGATTGCACGCCGTTATGTCACGGCGGTGAGCATTGAGGAAAAGCTGATGCGCCTCAAAGAACGTAAGCGTTCCATTGCCGAAGGGATTCTCGACAGCCACGCAGACATCCCCTCTTTTAGCATCGAGGAGCTTATTGCGCTCCTCGAATAGAATTAGGCTTCCCCTCTGCCTTCTTCTTCAATCAGCTCTTTAGCAGCAAACTTGAGGGTCTTTAGACCGTTTTCAAAGCCCACTTCCCTGAGCAGTTCGTCCAGATAGCGGATCTCCGCAAGAAGCTGGTCGTTCATTGATTCAAGCTCGGAGACTCTTTTTAATAGTTGCTCATTATTCATATTATTTCTCCTTCAATATTAACCCAACTTGTTCCCTAATAACCTGAATAATGGGTTTATTTCATAGCCTTGCCGCATCTTGCGAGCACTTTTCGAAGATTTTGGCACGTCCATAGGTGTTTTCAGTTATTGAACGCGCCAAAATCTCCGGAAAACTGCCTCGCAATCTGTAACAATTCCCTATAAACTAAACCTATTATTCAGGTTAATACTTCCTATCCGCGAGCTGTAACGGACAATCTACTGTGTTTCGATTGTTCTCAAGTTCTCGATCTGGCTTCCTCTCGAATCTTGTGTCTTGTCTCGCTTCACCCATAGAGGAGGTTAGGGGATAAGTTGGTTGATTAGCATATATATACCGAAACTATTTGAAGAATCGGTTTTTGCCAGCATCACCGGCCAATGAATTTGAGATCTACCTGCATCGCCCAACTTATTTAATTTGAGATGCTTCGGCTGCGAATATACGAAAAGTTTCGCTGGATCTTCTCATGTTTCCGCAGCCTTGGTCTCGCCCCCATCGGCCGTGTGTATTCACACATGGCCTGTTTTGGCATCGGATAGAGCCTTGCCCAAATTCTGGGAGCCAACGTTGCCAAATTCCTACTTTCAAATCCCTCTATGTATACCTTCAATATGCCAAAACCGTGCCAAGCAGCCTTGGGGATATAGCGAAAGCTTGCTAACCTGAATAATGGGTTTATTTCATAGAACCTTGCCGCATCTTGCGAGCATTTTCCGAAGATTTTGGCATGTCCATAAGTGCTTTAGCTATTGAACGTGCCAAAATCTTCGGAAAATTGCCTCGCAACCTGCAACAATTCCCTATCAACTAAACCCATTATTCAGGTTGCTAAAAACAGCTTTAGGCATACAATGAAGGAAAATGAGACCTTGGTTTTCAGTTGCTCTATAGGGAGGCGGTCTCAAAATAGCTGAAAGGTTGTCCATGAAGTTTCTGATATTAAAGACATGTGTCATTTTTCCTCTTATTCTAACGGGGTGCGACAGTAAAAGAGAGGAGGAGGAGGTCGATTACGACCGGATGGTTAATCATGAAGAAGTGAAGGAATGGACTTCAGCGCCTAACTTAGACGGTAAGCTCATTGCAGGTGACCTTTTCCCTGAACCGCAGGAGATCATGGTCCAAGAATCGGTCGGAGATCCCTCTAAGCTCGATGGGTCAACGATCCGTTAGATCGGAGAATAGACCTCTTGCATAACCCGCTTTAGCTGAGAAAAGAACGATTTTTCCAGGCGAATGGGGTTAGGCAAGAGGTCTAATGTCTCTTAAGTAGACGCTTCAAAGGATAACAAGTCACGTTTGATCCGAAAGTCAAGAGAGAACCCTCCTGCAGAGCCATCTCCGGCGATCACCCTGTGGCAAGGAACAAGCAAGGGGAAAGGGTTGCGGCCGCAGGCGTTTCCAACAGCCCTTGATGCTCTTTCATTTCCAATTCTTTTTGCGACTTCTCCATAGCTTGCTACTTGTCCAAAGGGGATTTCACAAAGCGCGGCAAGGACTTCTTTTCGGAATGGAGAAACTTGGGTTATGGCTAACAGCTCAAGAGGAAAAGGGGTGCTCTTCTTTTTTTGACTGAACTGATGGAGCCAGTCTAGCAGGATTTTAGTAGTGGATGAGCTGATGGAATCTGCTTCAATGAAGGCTTCAAACAAGGGGGAGTATTCCAGGACTGTTTTAGCCACCTGCTGATTTTCAACGAGGCAATGGATGCGAACCGGCGGAGCTTTTCTTATCAAGTGGGTAGTGAGCATAGCAAGTTAATGATCAACAGCGATTTTCCGGAGATTTTGGCACGTTCAATAGCTGAAAGCACCTATGGACATGCCAACATCTTCGAAAAGTGCTCGCAAGATGCGGCAAGGTTCTATGAAATAAACCCATGGAAATCAACGGAATTTAAGTTGAGACCACGGATGTGTAGGTTATCTGTTAGCGTCGAATTTCTTTCATGTCCGGAGAAATTTGGGAAATCATTTCGTCAAGTTGGCTGAGCTCTTCGAATTTTCTATGGGAGACCGCATCTCCTGCATAGTACCAAGTGCGCTCGATATTGCCATCGATATAGACCAGAGATGGGCCATGACGTTGGTCATTTTCCCACATCACTTCTTGGGTCAGGATTTCTCCGTCGACGTAATGCTTCTCAACCCCATTTTTTTGGCCGTAGAGGAAAAAAGTTTCAAGATATTTGTTGCCATTGTTGAAGTAGGTCGATAGGCCGTGAAGTTTTCCATCGACGTACTCTTCAACTGCTAGGGGCTCGCCGCTTGCAGCAAACGTTTTCATCTCACCATTAAGGAGTCCGCGCTTGTAATGGGCAATCGATTGGGGAGCTGCATTAGGATAGAAAGTCTCTTTTTTCGTCGCATACCCTTGGTCGATCTCTTCTTTAAAAAGAAGGGTGCCATAAGCATCGCGATGCAGCCTTACGCCTCGCCCTTTATCAACGCGGGATTCGATCTCATTGGATGCTGTGAAGTATTGGCCTTCAAGGAGTTCCTCGCCGACAAATTCTTCAATTAGAAGTGGAGAGCCTTGATTATACCACATGGTGATCGCATAACGGGAAGCAGAGAGCTGGACTTTCTCCTGCACAGGCATTCCCATGGGGTTGTAATGGATCTCTTTGACCTTCGCGCCTTGGTTGTACAGATAGAAATGTTGGACTGTCTGGCTATGCGGGAATGTGTAGGTGGTCGGGCCGTGGAGCATCCCGTATTCATACGTTGCTGTCACAGTGACACCGTTTCGCATGTTCGTGATCACTTGGCCGGGATAATCCCGTTCGTCCCATTCAGCTTGGGACACGGCATATCCATATTTGTGAATGTAACGCTGAGAAAGGACTTCATCGTCTTGATTATTGTTATTACACCCGCAGAGGGTCAATCCTGTAAAACCTAGGAGAGCATATACTGTATTTTTCATTGTTTGACCTCGTACAAAATTAGACTTCTAGTTTTTTTTGAACAGCTTCGATTAGGCGTGCATGTTCTTTCTCAACGGTTTCAAAAGCGATCGTCTTTTTTTGATCGCGATAGTAAAACCGGAATGTGGCGTTCTTGTTATCTTGGCCGATCTGATTGCTTTTGTAAAGATCTAAAAGATAGACCTGCTCAAGAAGACGGGACGAGCTTTCTTTAATGATATCGAGAAGTTTTCCGATTGTCATCTCTTCAGAGACAGTGATCGTCCAATCTCTTTCCGAACCAGGGAACGGATTGATCTCGGCAACCTGTCTCGATTTAGGTGTCAGTTGCAGGACATCCTGCAGATTGATCTCTGCAAAATAGATGCGTTGTCCGATGTCTAGCTTTTGGATGTGGCTAGGATGAACTTCTCCGAGCACTCCAATTGTCTGATCTCTAACTTTAATGCTTGCTTGGCGGCCAGGATGAAAATTATGCAGATGGGAGCGCACAAAGGCGACAGCGCCGATGTGCAAGCTTGCCAAGAAGTTCTCTATGATTCCTTTGAGATCAAAGAAATCGACTTCGCGGGGTTTGGGGTCCCAGTGGTAAAGAGAAGATTTTCCTGTCATCACGATGCCCGCAGTTGAAAACTCCCTAAAATTTTCTCCATCTCTAAAATGGATCCGTCCAATCTCAAAACCGCAGAGGTTGTCATTGGAATGATTGTGGTTGTATTTGACAACTTGAAGAAGGCCTGGAAGAAGAGATGGACGCAAGACCGATTGGTCGATCGAACTCGGATGGAGGACAGAGATAAGAGATTCCTTGGAGAGCGCATTTTCTAAACCCATTTCAGCTTGGATTGGACTGATTAAGTCGCAGGTGACACATTCTTGCAGACCTTCAGCGATCAACCGGCTTCTTGCCGTTTTTTCCATGATGTACATCGGTGCAGGCAAGATCGTCGATGCGATATGCCGAGGCGGGCGCCTTGGGATGTTGTTGTATCCGTAGATCCGAGCGATTTCCTCGATTAGATCGGCTTCAATGCTGATGTCATTACGATAGGACGGAATAGAAACAATTAAGCTATGTGAGCCTTCGATAACATTGTGAAATCTAAGCCTGTGGAAGATCTCTTGCACTTCGCTCAAGCTTAACTGCGTTCCAAGCAGTTCATTCACACGATTTAATCGGCAGGCGATCCTTTTATCTTCAAATGCACGGGTTTTTTGATCGAGATATCCTGATACGACAGTCCCTCCAGCAATTTCCTGGAGAAGCGATGCAGCTCTGTCCAACGCATTGATCAGACCGTTGGGATCGATCCCTTTTTCAAACCGATTTGAAGAATCGCTGCGCAAAGAAAGGATCTTAGTTGTTTTTCGGATCGATTGCGGCGAAAAAACAGCAGCCTCGATCAAAATCGATCGTGTTTTATCTGTGACTGCAGAGCTCATGCCGCCCATTACGCCAGCAAATGCCAAGGGTTTGTTGTCATCACAGATGAGAAGAGCGTTCGGCGGAATGTTCCGTTGAGCTGTGTCAAGAGTTTCTAGGGTGGTATAGGCTGTTTGTGAGGTGACGATGAGATGATGGCCTTCAATGCGGCTAGCATCGAACATATGCAAGGGCTGACCCATTTCAAGCATGACAAAATTACCGACATCAACGACATTGTTGATGCTTCTCACTCCAGCGGACTCGATCCGCTTTTTCAACCAATCTGGAGATGGGCCGACCTGAACATTTTCAATAAGACGGCAAGCATAACGGAGGCATTGCTTCTTATCGATCAGGGAAAGGCGTATTTTCTTTCCGATCGGCTCACCAACTTCATGCACCGGAAAATCTAAATTGGTCAAGGGGAGTCCTAGAATTGCAGACAGCTCGCGAGCAATCCCGTAGATGCTCATGCAATGCCCCAAGTTGGGCGTCAAAGACACCTCAAGAATAGCATCGGAATAGAACGTCTCCAGAGGTTGTCCAACCTGCCATTCATCGGGCAGTTCCATGATCCCATCGTGGTTTTTGCTCAAGCCGAGCTCTGCTTGAGAGCACAGCATTCCAAACGATTCCACATCGCGCAGTTTTGAGCGTTTGATCTTAAACTCTTTTCCCGATTCATCTTTCAGAGTAGCACCCACTTTGGCAAAGGCCGTCTTGATACCTGCTCGGCAGTTAGGAGCGCCGCAGACAACTTGAAACGATTCAACGCCATCGGTAACGGTTGCGACTTGTAGTTTGTCAGCATTGGGATGTTTGCACACCTGAACGATCGATCCCACAATGACGCCAGAAAAGGCGAGGGGAGCGACTTCAATTCCTTCTACTTCCAGCCCGGCGAGCGTCAGCGCATCAGCCACTTCTTGAGGTGTCAGATTGAAGTTTAAAAATTCCTTTAACCACGATATAGGGACTTTCATAAAACTCTGGAAAAATTTAGGATTAGGAGATAATCTCAGCTTTGAGCACCTCTTATAACAAACTCCTCATATCCCAGAAAAGAAAATTATGAATTCACGTCCACCTGAAAATCCGTGGATTAGGCGTACAAAATGGCTCACGCAAGCCCTCATCATTAGTGGCACTCTCAACATCGGACTGCTTGCTACGTTTATTTACTTTGTCCTTCAGGAGAGGCAGCAATCGCTTGCGATCGAGTTCAAACCCACCGCCAAAGAGCAAAGTGCCTTGACCGCCTCTAATGAGCAATTCCTCCGTGCCTATTCCTTCCTTCCCTATCAAGAGCTCCTTCTCCGCCTAGAAAATAAAGACCTCATCGAAGAGGGGCTGACAAAAAGGGATATCGCTTTAGCGTGCTTAGTCGCCTTTCATCATTTCAATTTAGAAAAAGCGTTAGGCGGGATCAATTTGCAAAAACGGCAGATCCTTTTGCGCCATCCCGATGGATCGGAGAGTATCGACGTCGGCGTTTATCCAGGACTTGCCGACTTTCAGTTTCAAGCTGTTATTCAATACGCCCGCACAGAGAAGTGGCCATTGACCAGTCAAGGCCTTTTTTATGAGATCAAACGCTCGACCCCGCCGCATGACGCAAGCCTGCTAGAGTCCTTTTACCTCTCTTATGAATTTCACACCGTTCAGACCCTGTTCACTAAGTCTGGGTTTATGCTCCCCTGTGAAAAACTTGTCGAACTCTTGTGCCAAGGAGATTGGAAAGCGATTGCCGAGCTTACTGCCACACAGAGGCAAGCCCTTGACCTATCACCGGAGCGCAGACGAGCATTCCTCCTCCAGTATTTAACCCAACACTCTCCAGTTGCTGCAGAGTTGCTTGTGCGCAACGACTACGAATTTGTCGTCAAACACCTCGATGATACCCATATTCTCATCATCCTCGATACGCTTAACAACCATACTCCTGAGTTGGAAACTTTAGCTAAAGAACTCTTAACCTCGCCTCGCACTGACGCCGTGTGGAAAAAAGCAGCGACCACTCTTTATGCCTTTTCTAATGAACCCCTTCCTGAACCTTACGATCACAACAAAGTCCTAGCCCGATTTTCCCCTCAGGCAATTCCTCAGCTTCCCCAAGCTGAACCTATTATCGCTCAAGCAAAGGTCGGGCTTAAAGAAATCGCTCCGCAAGCCAGCCATAAAAAAAAGCTGCATACTGTCGAAGCTGGTGATAGCTTGTGGAAAATTGCCAGGAAATATCATGTGACGGTCGAAGAAATCATGAAAGTGAACAACCTCGAATCAGAGCGACTGCGGCTTGGAAAGCAGCTCGAGATCCCTGAAAAGAAACAACACTAACCTGAATAATGGGTTTAGTTTATAGGGAGTTGTTGCAGGTTCCGAGGCAATTTTCCGAAGATTTTGGCACGTTCAATAGCTGAAAGCACCTATGGACGTACCAAAATCTTCGAAAAGTGCTCGCAAGATGCGGCAAGGTTCTATCAAATATACCGAAATAACTTGAAAATCGGGAGTTTGGCAAGGCGCTGCCATGAATTGAAGTCAGGAAAAGCCGATGCCGAAGCAGGCAGATCTCAAATTCATTGGCCGGCGACGCTGGAAAAAACCGATTCTTCAAGTTATTTCTGTATAAACCCATTATTCAGGTTGGTGTTAAAAAATTCAATTGTATGAAATTTTCGGGCACCGGCACGAGCACGTAAATTGGATTATGGAAGATGTCTAGCCCGGTATCGAGCTATTATGGAGTTAGGAATGTTCGCCGCCGGTGGCTGCGGCTCTGCTAAACTCAATTATACATGCGAGCTGATCATATTGGCCCAAGCGAGGGTATTGTTGCCGATGTGCATGCCAATAGGCATCGCTAAGTCTGCTGTGGCTTCTTTAGCAAGGCCCAAGATTAGGCCCATGATTGTTGCTACAATGACTTGAGGAAGGAAAAGAATGGGATTGCATCTAAAGACAAGCGCATTGCTAAAATGGGTAAGACCAAAAAGAATCGATGTAAAAAATACTGCTGACACGCGAGCTGTCATTTTAGCGGATGCATCGGATAAACCATGATCAATGTAAAATGTCTCGGACGTTTCTTTAAGGTATTCTTGTAAGTTCCCTCTACATAGTAACTCTTCTGCTATTGGAGCGATGATGGTTAGTAAGGGCATGACAATAATCTTCAAGGGGAACCCCATGGACATAAAAGGATCTGGTGCAGCGGAATCGGAAAACACAAAACCCATGGCTGTAAGGATCCTTTCTGTAATAGGTGCATAGACTAGAGGCATCCCTAATCCCAATCCAAACCCAATCGCTGCTTGGCCAATCTCTGATGTCACAAAGTCTTGAACTTTGGAGATGGTGTCATGGAAAGTGGTTTCTGCGGCAATGCGGAAAGAATGAAACCCCTCATAAAGCGAACTTCTTGTGTGAAAAGGATTATAATTGGATATTGTTAATGACATTAGTTTCTCGGTTTAGCTTAAAAACGATGGTTTAACTGAAATTAAGTTATTCTATCTTTCGTTTTTAAGTCAATATAACTTTTTTTGGACTTTTCCCGCTGTGGCGTAAAAGGCTCTCGGCATCGACAACTTGACGTGTTGTTACGCATATATATTTTAATTAGGGACCTCATCGACGCCGCCTAGATGCCAGGGCTGGCACTTCACCAGCCGCTTAGCCGTTAGCCAAGAGCCTTTCCAAACCCCATGTTTCTTGACAGCATCGATAGCGTAATCGGAGCAACTTGGATAAAAACGGCAGGACTTGCCCAAGAATGGGCTTAAAGTGATCTGGTACAGGCGGATAAGAAATAGAAAAAGGGCTTTCAATTGTTAACCGTAATAGTAGATAAGCATCATATTAACCTGAATGATGGGTTTATTTCATAGAACTTTGCCGGATCTTGCGAGCACTTTTCGAAGATTTTGGCACGTCCATAGGTGCTTTCAGCTATTGAACGTGCCAAAATCTTCGGAAAATTGCCTCGCAACCTGCAACAATTCCCTATATACCGAAATCACTTGAACAATCGGAAATTTGGCAAGGAGCCGCCATGAATTTGAGTCAGGCCAAACCGAAGCCGAAGCAGCTCAACTTGAATAAGTTGAGCGATGCAGGCGGATCTCAAATTCATTGGCAGGCGACGCTGGCAAAAACCGATTCTTCAAGTGATTTCGGTATAAACTAAACCCATTGTTCAGGTTGGTGTCATCAGTCAAGTTTTGAGCAGGTTCATCATCTGATCTTTCCTTGGTCGGAATTGAACAGAACAGAATGCACCTAGCTCTGTTTTTAAAAATTTTTTGGATCGAACAAAAAACTATAAACAATAGAAACTTATTTACAAATAAATTTAGGATTTCATAAAGTCTATCGATAAATTCATTTTTCCAAGGAAAGCAAGATGAAAGGTTCATTTAGACTAGTAGTTGTTGCGCTTGTTTTGTTAACAGGCGTCTCTTGTCAGAAGAGTTCTCAACGTATTAATGGGATATCAATCAAAAACAGTCAGCAAATACGCATGAATTTAAGCTCCGAACCGGCAACAATGGATCCGCGGAAGGGTGGGGACCCAATTTCTTCTCATATGCATTTTCTCCTTTTTGAAGGACTAACGCGGCTTAATGAGGATGGGTCGCTCTCTCTTGCTCAGGCAGAATCGCTTGATATCTCGCCAGACGGTAAGCAATATACCTTTCATATGCGCGATACGAAGTGGTCGAATGGTGAGCCAGTTACAGCTTACGATTTTGAAAAGTCTTGGAAGGATATTCTTGATCCACAGTTTCCCTCTGTCAATGCCCACCTTCTCTATCCCATTAAAAATGCTGAAGCTGCCAAGAAAGGGCTGGTTTCCCTTAATGAGGTAGGAATTGCCGCGACTGATGCACAGACGTTGGTTGTGACGCTTGATCAGCCGACGCCGTATTTTCTTGATGTGATCGCATTTTGTGTGTGTTTCCCTGTAAATAAAGCCACCGATGAGTCAGATCCCGATTGGGCTTATGAGGGTGGAGAACGGTTTGTATGCAATGGTCCATATCATTTGACTAAATGGAAACATCATAATGAGATCGTGGCTCATCGCAATTCTCTGTATTGGGAAAAAGAAAAGGTTTTGTCAGATTCCTTTCATTTTAGCGTTATTGAGAATGAATCAACCGCTATGCAAATGTTTGATAATGGTGAATTAGATATTATTGGCAGCCCTCTTTCTCCGCTTCCAATCGATGCTCTTCCATCTTTAATTAAGAAGGGGGTGATAAAGAAAAAAGCCACGGCTGGATCTGCGATGGTAGTGTTTAACACACTAAAATTTCCTTTTAATAATGCTAATATTCGCAAAGCTTTTGCCTTAGCGATCAACAGGGAAGAGATTGTTAGGAACATCACTCAGCTTAATGAACTTGTTGCTACGAACGTGATACCTCCGATTCTTAAATCCAGCCGAGTTCAGCAATTTTTTAAAGATCATGATGTTGAAACGGCCCGAAAATTGCTGGATCGTGGTTTGAAGGAATTAGGAGTTTTTAAGGAAGATCTCAAAGAGATGACTTATTACTACGCGGTTTCAGATGTCAACAGTAAAGTAGCTCAAGCAATTCAACAGCAGTTCTCTAAAGCACTAGGAATAAAAATTAAGTTGGAGGGTGTTGAATTCAAAGTGCTCATGGACAAGATGATGAAACGCGATTATTTGATCGGTCAAGCAGCGTGGTGGGCCCAATATAATGATCCAATGAATATTTTTGAGCGATTTAAATACAAAGAGAATCCTAAGAATTATTCTCATTGGGAAAATCCTGAGTTTATTAAGCTGCTTGATCAGTCTGCTTTGGAATCGGGAGATGTGCGTATGGCTACATTGGAAAGAGCAGAAAAGATTTTCATCGATGACATGCCGATTGCTCCAATTTACCATCACGATTTGTGTTACCTAGTTCAACCCTACTTAAATGACGTCGCTATATCTCCAATAGGAGACATTTATTTTCAAGCGATCGATGTGGCCAAGAGGTTTAGCAGCTCAGAGCTTATTGCTGAAAAGTAATTAATGTTCCTGATGTCAGATTGCGCAAGACCTTAGGGACTCTGATGAGCTGTTGGTGTCGTTTTAGCCGGTGGTCCTATTGGTCTTGCTGCTTTGACTGGAATCTCTTATCTCCTAGAGGAACTCTTAAAAAATTCTGTAAAATAATCATCTGTTAAATCAGATGGAACAGATCTCTTAAGAGAGCAAGTGTCACTTCGATCAAGATCAGTAGAACGATGGTGATCTCAATACGGGAAGAGTGTTGGTGGTTAAGCTCGCTGGAAAGGATTTCGAAGAGTTCGTGAACGACGTTAAGTCGTTTATTGAGGATCTCGCCCCGTTTGGTGACGTCTAGGTAGTGAGCTGTACGTCGGTAGAAGGATTCAAGCTCGGGGTATTCCCAAAAGAATTCTGGGGTGTCGAGGATATCGCTGTGAAGGTTGATAAAGTTGCGTTCGATAAAGATCTCCCCCATTTTGCGTGAGATCTCTTTACGGGACAGGGGAATTTTACCTCGTTTGGCTAGGTAGATGGGGAGTTGTTTGGTATGGTCGATCGTTTTTTGAATGATCTCTTCAAACGTGGTCAGTTTAACAGATTGGGCAAGACCGTGGGAGATCGCTAACTTAGTGAGGGTGCTCTTATTTTGAAGGACGATTTCATCTTCTTCAATCTTCATTCCATCCCCGTAGAGGTATGTAAACTCATCCAACTCGATCTTGGACAGGGATTCTTTTTCAAATTCTCTTAGGGTACCTACAATCTCTTTCTCATCTTCCTCAGCAAAACCCCAGCAGACGACAGAGCCATAGGAGAAATAGAAAATGTCTCCTTTGATGTGCTTGTCTTCTTTGATCTGGATGTGGATTGCATCGCGGAAAAGCTGAGTCGTTCCCAGCCTCTGCAAATACTGGAACAGACGGGGAATATCATAGGAAGCTGCAGTGCAATAACAGGTACAACGCATATGTTTCTTTATACAGGATTGGCCTTTAAATGGGAATGGGGTAGGAAAATTGCTTTTAATTGGAAGCTCAATTTCTAGCCTGAATATACCGAAATTACTTGAAGAATCGGTTTTTGCCAGCGTCGCCGGCCAATGAATTTGAGATCCGCCTGCATCGCTCAACTTATTCAAGTTGAGCTTTTCTTCAAAAGAAGGTTTCCTCTAGACCGCTCGCGGTTGAAGAAGCAGTTTGATAAAAATTTGGATTCACATGAAACATGTTGAACATGATTTTCCTAAGTGACGCTGAACGAGCTTGGCTCATACCCCAATACACCGAGAACAAGACAAGCAAATGTGCGATTGGATCAAGGTTGTTCTGCTATTTGATAAGGGATGGTCTGTTGCGGCAATAGCAACCTGAATAATGGGTTTAGTTTATAGGGAATTGTTGCAGGTTGCGAGGCAATTTTCCGGAGATTTTGGCACGTTCAATAGCTGAAAGCACCTATGGACGTGCCAAAATCTTCGAAAAGTGCTCGC
>JACCEC011875225.1_pt1 | contig 16111 bp, 16 predicted proteins | sample 7450121 | NCBI WGS metagenome assembly JACCEC01 (sample SAMN15323455, study PRJNA562643) | freshwater metagenome | isolation source: river surface water | place: USA:Blue River Watershed | collected 2017-08-18 | reverse complement strand
TAATAATATTTAATCATAAAATGTATCTAAATAAAAAAAGAAATTTTTTTGAAAAAAATTTAAAATTTAAAAAAAAAAAAAATAAAATGTTAAATTTTTTTAAAAAAAAAAAGCTCATTAAAAAAAAAAAAAAATTTTTTTTTTTGTCAGATACATCCAAGGATTCACGTCTCTTCATTTTTTGTGTTAGGTAATGGAATATCAATAATCACATTACTTATTTACATAATAGGAAAAAATGAAAAGTCTGAAAAATGCTGAAAAATGACACAAAAAAGACCGATTTTTTGTTAAAAAAATCCGGTTAGACCATCTCTAATTTGTTTTTTTAGAGAAAAAATTAGAGAAAAAAATTAGAGAAAAAATTAGAGAAAGAGATTTTTTTAGAGAAAAAAATTAGAGATGGATTTTTTTTTGATATAAAAAAAAAATAGAATATTCATATAAATATAAAATTTTCATATAAATTATAAAAATGTCAGATTCTGAAATATTAGAAAACAATATACCGTTTATATTAGAATATATGAATAAAACATGTTATATATGTTTTAATTGTGATGTGTGTTTCAGGACAAAAGATAAGTTAGAACAACATATAGATGTCTCATGTGTTAAGAAGTATATGAATAATACAATGGATAATAATATAATAGAAGAGTTGATGGAATCTAAATATAGTATGTTATTATCAAAGACATCATTATTGAGACATATTTTGAGATATAATATAAATTCAGCAGATGAATTTCAATATTTATATAAGATTTATATGGCTAAGATATTGAGTTTATTGGATGGAATAGAAAATGAGGAAAAATTGGAAGATGTAAATAGATTTGAATGTTCAATGTGTAACAAGTGTTTTTCAACAAGTTCGAATTTAACAAAACATCGAAAGAAGTGTAATGTAAGCCCAATAAAAACAAAAAGCCAGAAGATAGATATTGAAATAGTTGAAAGGTTGATTATAAAAATACAAAATGATATACGAACAAATGTAGATATGTCAGGTATTTCAAATCCTTTACAATTATTTTTGTATAATTTTTTAAGTAATAATCCAAGTTTTGGTGGTTTAAATATTGATAGAATAACGATAGGGAAATTTGTAAGTGAGTTAAAAGACCCAAAGGCATATTTATATTTCAGTATGAGTAATAATAGATATTTGAATAGTTTTGATTCAAAAGTGTATATTGACCATATAAATATGTCAATGTGGTCAGATATATATAATTCGAATAATCCGATATTAGTTTTCATAGAAAATCTATTTACATTGAATGAAAATTGTAATATTTATGTGGTAAATATAAACAAAAGGGAATTAATAATACATTTCAATGTGATAGATACGGGTAATAATCGTTTAACAAATGTATTATTTAGACCAACAAATTCAGAATTTTTATTGAAAGAGTGGATAAAAACGGTATATTTAATAAACTTGAATTATTTGGATATATATTTAAAAACATATTGTAAGTTAAAAAATGAATCAAAAGTGTTATTGAGAAAAATATATAGAAAAGAGCTTGAGGATAATTATAGAGAGATATTTGCAACAAGACAAACATATAGTTTGTTTTTAAATAGTTTTTTAAAGACATATGAAAAGTTTAATCATATAGCGGATGAAAATTTTAGAAAAGTGGTTGTTGATAAAACTATTTATAATGGTCAATTAAAGATGTTTAATAAATTTTTTGATAATTTAGAAAATGAGAGTATGAGTTGTTCATCTAATTCAGATATAAATCAGATAAGTGATTTTATTCAGAATGAAGTTTTTATGATAGAGGAAGATGAAGATTACGAAGATAATGATGAGACAATAACAAATTATTCAGGTAATCAGTCTGATTAAATTAAATATAATATATTTTATATAAATTATTTATTTATATAAAAGTGGAATGGGAAATGATATTTAGTTGTTTTGGGTAGTTTCTGTTGATGTGGTTGATGGGTTTGAATGGATAGCGGAATCGATAGTGATATTGATACATTTATTTTCGCGTTTTTTGGATTCTTCTACACCTTGATTTCTAAAGAATTCAGGAACATTAAATTTCTGATAATAATTTCTGGAAATTGCGTTTTGGAGTTTAGTGATTTCTCTATTGCGAATAAGTGAGAAGTTGTTATTACCACTATTTTTATATTGGATATAACCTAATTTGTTGATTTTAAGCATTTTAGTTTTAAGACAAGTGAGAACGAGTAGTTCATAATCATCAGCAATGGGGAGACATTCACTATAATTACCAATTTCTAAAAGAGTTGATTTTCTCCATGCTCTTGGATGATTTGGAACACCCACTATATTACTCATTGTGACATCATTAATATCTACTGAAGTAGCTACTTCAAAACGGTGTCCATCATATTCTTGTGAATAATATCCTCCATATCCCATACCCCATGATGGTCCATATGTGAATGGTTTATAATCTTCATAGCATTCTGTAAAGTTCATGTAGACGAAACCGACATCAGGATATTTATTGAAAGCGGATACAATTTCTTCGAGACAATCAGGTAGAATTTCATCATCATGGTCGAGTTCAAGAACATAATCACCGCGACATAGAGAGACAGCTTCATTTTTGACATTACCGATATTACCATTATTATAGTCTTTGCGGAAATATCGAATGCGATGGTCTTGACTGGATATGTTTTCTTTCATAAATTGGAAGTGTTCATCATCATCACTATCATCGATAATGACCCATTCCCAGTCTTGAAAAGTTTGTTTTTGTAGACTATTGAATGGTCTTAATATTTTTTGGAATGATTTGAAACTGGTTGTGAAACATGATATTTTGGGTCTATAGAGACTTCTTTGTGGAATATAATGAATGAAACAATTAAGAATTCGATTATTTAATTCATTTATAGATGCTTGTTCTAATGTAAGATGAACCCATTTATGATTAATTTTCGGGATAAGGAAGGGGGTAATATCCCGGTATTCAAGCCATGAATCTCCGATAGTAAGGAGGACATTATATTCTTCGGAATATAATTTGTTTATGTTTTTTTTGAGGAATTTGATTCTGGAATCTTTTCTTTTATTGATTTCTTCTTGAAGATTTTTGACAGATTTACTTTTTTTAACAATAATGTCTTCCTCATTTACATAATTAACAATTTCATAGGCAAATGAGAGGTTATTAGCATTTGATTCGAGAAGGGTATCAATGGATTGGTATTTTTGGTTGCGGAGGATGATGACGAGGGGATATTTGTTTGGTCTTGGATATTTTTGTTGGTTTTGAAAAGATAACATTTTTAAAATGGATATAAATAAGACAAATATTTTATAAAATGAAAATATACTCAACAACCTTTCAAATACTCGTATTCTTGAAAACAAAAATGTGAAAAAGATTGTTTCGCGATATTGTTATCCATACACACCTTTTTCGAAACTTATAACAAGACACAATCCTGTATCATTTATCTTTCTTGTAAATATCTATCGAATTATACTTTTTGGATAACTATTAACGCAAGCAAAGCGGGCCACCCCTAAAGGGGATGCGATAGTACTCTTCGTCAATCATTATCCAAGAATCAATATTTAGATATATTAATTAAGAGATATGGATCTTAAACCCTTAATGAGTATTTCTAAAAAACCAATGTTGGAGAACCATTCACGAAAAGCGGGCCGTTTGGTATATTAAGTCCCTACATAACTGCTTATAAAATATACGTCATATGATTATTGGATTGACGTAAATGGAGATGATTTTTATAAAAAACTGACAAGATGGTTGTGAGGAAAATGAAAATAATGAGGTAGGAGTACAAATAAGGGATAACTATAGTATTCACTACGTTAAAATATAATAAAATGGAGAATTCAAATTCAGTTCAAAATATGAAACCTGTGGAATTTACAAAGTGGTTTGGTGACAATGAGAAATTTATGTCAAATCAAGATAAAATTGAAATATTGACTGGATTAGTTGATAATAATTCTTATTTAAAAATTCTTTTATGTTTTTCTGTTTTTAAAAAATATATAACAGATGAACATGTTTTGAAAAGTTTAGATAAAGGATTTTTGGAGACTTTTTCAGCTTTGATAGGTTCATCAAATATCAAAATAAATGATGAGATGTTTAAAAAATCCATGGAAATGGGTAATATAGTCTATTTCATGACTTTGTTTTTAGAAACAGAAAAGAGAAATCTTAATTATTGTTATGGTAATTTAATGAAAACAATGATTGATGAATCAAATCTTGACTATTTAAAATATCTTTTAGACAATTCAAAAGTATTAAATGAAAATATTTTATATTATGCTATTTCAAATAAAAAAAGTGAAATAGTTATGTATTTATTGGATAAATTTTCTTTTTTAACAAAAGATGTGTATCATAGTTTAATGGAAAATAGTTTGAAAGACTGTATTGATTTGTTTGAATCAAAAGTTGTTAACAAAGAAGTATTAGCTGAATATAAAAAGAAAAATATTAAAATTACTTTTTCGAAAGCTGATATTTCTGATTCAACATCTGATTCAAATGAAATTGATTATTTAAAAGAAATTGATGAAAAAATGAATGAATTTGATGATTTTAATGATGATTATGATTTTGAATTTAATTCAGATTGTGGTTTCGAATTACCGAATTACAGTTTATTTTCTGAAGATATTGATAACAATCTCGATTTTGATTCGGATTTAGATTTAGAAAATGAATTTGATGAGATTCATCAAACTGTTTCTTCATTAGATGCTTTGAATCTTATCATTGATTCAAGATTAGAAAAGAGAAAAGAGAGAAAATTAATATCTCTTTTTAATGAACTTTAAAATTTCTTGAAAAACTTCATTAAACCGCTTTAAACCGCTTTATTTTATAATTTAAAAATATATGTTCTTAAAATATTAATGAGAATACTTGATAATTCTCATTAAACTAAATTTATTTATAAAAAACATTATTACCATGAATTTAATCTATGTACTACCCCCTTGTGGATAAATCATTTTTTGCGATTTTTTCAATAAAACCGAAAATGGGATTTATTAGCCTTCTGTTAATGTAACGAGTTCTCTAATAGTATAAAATGTCATATCATGTGTAATGTCAATTTGATGATAATCACTTGAATAATCTCCTGAAAAATCGGATTCAGAACAATAGAAATCTTCAATAAGTTTTCCTCCTGAAATGAAGAAAGAGAAGAAATCGGATGTTTGGAATGTGTCCGAATGATATAATAATCTCATAAATGTGCTTATTTTTATATCGACAAAATTGGCCATTTGACATATATCTTTATGTTCAACATTTGCGAATTCCATACTAAACAATCTATTTGTTGATTTATTATCTAAGACATCGGAACATATTTTCTGACGAATGATATCTAATCCGGATAGTTGTTTGTTAATGAGAATATGGGCGAAATATAGACATGTATTAATGAAAAAGGGTTCATCTTTTGGTAATCTTGTTGTTATCCAGAATGTATTTGAACCTGGAAGTAGATGATTAGATTGATAAGCCATTTCTCTGTCACAAGTCCCATTTTTAAATTCATAATGGACAAGAAAATTTAATACTTTTCTAATGAATGCATAAAATTCTTCTTCATCATCAAATTTTTCAAATTCATCATCTACTTTCTTTTTTTTATAGGTTGTTGAAGTGTTTGATATTTCTTCTTCATCAGAAGATTCATGTTGATGAAATTCAATATGGTCATCTTCTTTAATATCTTTAGTTTCTTCTTCATCATATTCTTCTAAAGTATCAACATTGATTTCAATATCAGTTTCAACATTAAAAGGATGAATATTCAAATCTTCAATAATTTCTATTTGAGGTTCCATTCTCGATTTCTTTTTGGATTTGTTTATAATATTGATGTATTTAATACTTAATAAATCAATTTTTTTATTATGAAAAATATAAGTTCAACGTAAGTTCCCTTTAGGGGATAACCCAGAGAATTAACATAGTTAATTCTGTAAGTACCGTAGGTACGGACTAAAAGAATCGACGAAGTCGATTTTGTAAGATAATTAATTCAATTCGTAAACACTCTCTTCCTCATCCTCATCCTCATCCTCATACTCATCATCTTTATCGTCTTCATTTTCATCACTATTGTCTTCTAAAAAATCATTTTCATTAATAGAATCGACAATATCAATCATTTGGGTTGTTCCTACGTTAATTCTTTTTGTTGTATCCGAATGGGAACTAACATACTTAGTTTTTAAGTATTCATAGAAAATATCATTAAGGGCTTTATTCTCTTCTTCAAGTTGATTACATTTTTCCTTCAATTCTTTTAGTTCATCACGAAAATCTCTAATAATCTCTTTTAAACAGAAAACGGAATCATCTAAAACTTCGATATTTTCCTGAAGAGACTCACAAAATTGTCTATATTTAAGATAAAAATTACCAAATCGATTATTTATTTCATTTCCAATATTTTTTTCAAAACGATTCATATTTTTGTCATATTGAAAGAACAATTGTGAGTTTTTTCTAAATTGAAAAAGTTCAAGTGATAGTCCAAAAGCGAGTCCAAAAGCAATTCCAAAAATCATTCCAGAACCGGAATGGTGTAGTGTTGGTATATATTCATTTAATGTCATTCTGTTTCAAACAAAAACAGTTCAAGATTTAACTTTTTTATAATTTTTTTATGAATTTTTACAAATATTTTTTTAAGTTCAAATAGTTGTTATTTCATGTTTAATATGTGAACGGAATAATTCAATAATTTCATTTATATGTTTTCTTTTAGAAAATCCACTTTCTAAATCAATATTTGAGAAATGGATAACATTATCTTTTGATTGTGTTATTTTAATTTCGATTGGATTAATATCAGATTGAAAATATAATTTATTTTTTAAAAAAGAAGAATATATGATTCTATGTGTCACATAATAATGTTTAACATCATCTGAAATGAAATAAGTTTTGTCATTATCAAAAATAGTTGAATCAATCAACTCTTTATTTGTATAGACTTTTCTTTTTGAGATTAAATAACAAGTTAAAAAAGTAAATTGTTTAGAAGTATTAATACTTATAGATGGTTCATAATTTGTATATAGATTTTCAAGAACTGTTTTGAGTTCATTGAATAACTTTTTAACATCTTCTGTTTGTTTTTTAGCTAATAATGGATCAAAATAATATCTCATACTATTATTACTAATTATATTATTATTGTTCAGTCTTTTTAAAGGATTAGAATTTAATATATTAATGTTGATAGGTTCCAAACCAATCAACCAATTATCATTCATTCTAATATTATTTTATATATTTTATTAAATTTATTATTTTATATAAAAAACATCAGTTTTTATATAAATTTTGACGTAAAAGATATGGAAGAACTACGTAAATCTAATTTCATTTTATTATTATCTCTCTTTCAAGAAAACACCAACATTGAATCCTACAAAAGCCATAAATCCCATTAAAGAACCTAAAATAAAGGGTGTTATTCCAGTTCCATATATAAATTCACATGTTTTAATTGGATTATTTTGTTCAACAATAGTCATAAAATAGGGATTTGGTTTGGAAATACATTCATTGACAAGAGTCATCCATAAAGCCATTCCATCTTTAGAATCGCAATATTGAAGAGCACAATCTTTAGCTGTTAATCCCAATTCATTATCTGCTATAGGTTCATTTGCTCCATTTGATATTGCTAATGTTCCTTTTAAAAGACTAATAAAACAAATAGTGAATATTTGTAATTTCTGTTTTATAACGGAAAATGAAGGATTATAACCAATAAATAAAGATATGGAGAATGATATAAGTGATAATTGAATAGCTAATTCTAAAGGTATATTATCATTCATATCACACTCTAAAACATTCATTTGTAACTCACTCATTGTTGTTGATATATGTGTGTTATCAAGAAGCCAATCCCTAAAATTGTTAATACAACCCTCTTCCAAATATTTGGTTGCTTTATCACTCAAAGATGGACATAAATAGACTCCACACATATTAGCGTCATGTCTTGCAACAGGGTCTTCAATATGACGAGTATGTTCAGAAGAGGAATATACAAAAATAGGAATAATAATTAAATTATAAATAAAAAAATTAAGTGCGTTTAAATTCATTTTTGAAATTCTAAAGAAAGATTAAGAAAAAATATTAATTATTTTTTTTGGATTGTTTTCGATTTGGGTTTCAAAAGATTTTGATAAGAAAAAATATTCTTCAAACTATTACTAAAATGCTATAGTATTTTCTTTAAGTTGAAAAAAAGAAGAAAAAAGATGAGTCAGAATGAATAGAAATAAAAATTGGGATAATTTAAAAAATGATTCAATATTTCACCATTTTTGGGGAGCGTTGTAGTGGGACAAATTTTGTGGAGAAAGTAATAAGTCATAATTTCAATATAAATTATGAATGGACGCCTTTCAAGCATTTCCACAGGTCACCGGATATATTGGATATTTTTGGAAGAGAAGATATGTTAATATTGATGGTTATAAGAAATCCAATAGATTGGTTAAATTCGTTTTATCAGAATCCACATCATGTAATAAGTGAAAATAGGATATCAATAGATAATTTTTTAAGGAATGAATTTCGGAGTATATTTGAGATGGGTCCATTGGAGGGTCAAATTATAGATATAGAAAGAAATATGTATAATGGAGACTTTTATAAAGATATATTTGAGATGAGGAGGATAAAATTACATTTTTATGAGAGGGATGTGATGAGAATAGCTAAAAATGCGATGATTATAAGATATGAGGATATAAGGGATAATTTGGAAGAGACATTAGAAAAGATTCAATCCAAGTTTAATTTGGAGATGAGAAGGGAAGGATATGAGGGTATAGAGTATTATAAAGATAGAAAGGATATAAGATATGAGGATGGGAGGACAAAAAAAGTGGTGTTGAGGGATGAAGATATAGAGTATATAAGGGAAAGATTGGATTTGGAACAGGAGAATAGATTCGGTTATTTGGAAAATTAGGATAATAAAAATGTTATATAAAATATAAAAAGGGAAAATGGGCGCGAGTTATTCGAAAAAATCAAAGAAGATGTCAAAGGATTATGCAATGGCTTCTCCAAATTATTATAATAGGAAGAGATATGGTTCAATAGATAAGAGGAAAACGGAGGATGTGATAGATTATGAGGTGAGGAATCATAGTATGTATTATTTGATAATAATAAGGGAGAAGGATTTGATGCCGAGATGTTTTTGTTGGAAGCCATTGAGGGATGAGTTGTTAAAGAGTAAGGATGAATTTACGGGAAAGTTGTTTATAGAGAATTATGATAGTTTTCAGAAATATAATGGATTTGAGTTTTTGGAACCTGACAATTACAAACAGAAACATATATATATGAGATTACCGAAGGAGGATAAATATGTGGAGATAGAGAGATTTAATTATGAATATTTGAAATCCCAATCAGAGGAATTTGAATTTATATGTTCATTATTGGGTGTTAAATCATTTAAGAAATATATATCGGATTCATCGAGTAGTTCATCAAGATTATCATTGGGTTTTAGTGTTGATTTTGGTAATATATCTGGAGGAAGTACAATAAAGAGTGGAAGAACGAATTCGATGGAATTTCAGTTTGAGGATTCGAAGGAGTTTCAGCATATACCATATAAACCGACATATGATTTGTTTAAATGGAATACATATTTGTATTATTTGAAGACGGAACAGACATGGAAGAATATGATAGAACATAGGATAGAGAGGAAGTTGTTGAAGGATACAATAACATATACATTTAAGAGTAAGACTGGTATGACGAAGGAGTTTATACAGAAGTTGAAGGTATTAAATTTCGATGTATCTTTTGAGGAACAGAATTCTACGGAGATAGTGGTAAAATATGAGATAGAATATAATCCATTTCATGAGGATTATTTAGAAGTTAATTTTGAGGATGAGTCGATAGACCAGATATTGGATGAGAATGATACATTTTTCGCTCAAGTTAGAAAAGATTATCATTATTCTTTGCAAATTCCGAATAAGAAACCAAATTTGACACCATTCCAAGTCAGAGTGAAAAATTTATTAAAGGAATTAAAGAGTGTAAATATAAAAGTGGAGGATTATTATCAGAATGATATAAAACCTCCATCATTTTATCAAGTAAATAGTGATGAAACTTTTATGAATGGTGAAACATTGAGATATTCTGGATTGATGGAAAAGGATAAAGATGGTAGTATGGTATCAATGTTTTCAAATGATGAGAATATAGAATTGATGGAAGTTAAGAAGGAAGAAAAGGAAGAGAAGAAAGAAGAGGGAATAAAGATTGAGACAGTTGATGTAGAGATTTCTGAGAGTACATAAAAATTCCCATTAAACTAATTTTTTTTAATTCAATATAAAGAAAAATGAAAATAATAGATATAATAGGAATTAAGATAAAATGTCAGAAGAGAAGTTTCATAAGTTAATTTATGACTTGGCAAAGAGTTGTGATGTGGATGAGTTTGTGGAGAGATTAACGAGGGTTAAATATCCAAATAGTAATAGTTATGTGCAAGTAGAACATGCATTATATTTTTATGAGAAATATAAGAAGTTGAATGTGGATATAGCGATGGATGAGAATTTTACGAGAAATGCGTATAATAAGAATTCGGAGATTTTTCATGACGTAAATGATTATAAAACGAAGAATAAGAAGAAATAGATAGATACGTTAAATCAATTTATATAGAAAAAAATGATGGATATAGAGATTTGATAGGAAAAAACAATAGGAAAAGATACTTAAACAACATAAAAATGATGTCAAGACGAAATTTTGCAACAACAAACATAATTACTGAGTCTTTTAAGGCTCCTTCTATAAAAGAGGCTCATAAGAAATGTAAATATGGTATTACATCTGACCGTATTAAAAGTCGAACAAAGAGAAATATAAAAAATTATCTGATTTGGTTATTTTCGATGTGTGTAACATTACAGGGTGGTAATCATCAGGTAAGTGAAGATATTGAATTTAACGAAGAAGATAATCCATCAATGGAAGGAATGGATATTTTAGAAATACTTGAGGAATGTGATTATGATTTTGAAAGGATTACGAGAGTAATGTCTGAATATGTTTATGTGGATTTAGAGAAAACAGTTAAATCTGATTTAACAAAACTTGGTCATGACTTATATAGTAATGATGATAATGGTTTATATGACCATTTTTGTCAGAATATATTGGTTAGACATGGTTTGAAATTTGCATATGCACTTTCGAGAGATGATGATTTTATTTTTAGAAAGTATGAAAAGATGGTAATTGTGCCATATTTAAATATGTATATTCCGTATTTATCGAGATATCCAGGATTTGTAGAAATACGAATTGAGGGAGATGATGATGATGAGATATTCTTAGAGAATGATAATTTAGAGACGAGAAGAACACAAATAATGAATATATCTTTATCTGTTTCTGAAGAGAGAAAGAGTAATTATACTGAAATAAATAAAATTATCACAAAAATTTTGTGTAGAAGTATTTCGATGCCAAAAAATAAGTTATATAATTCAGACTATAATGAAACAGAATATTTTTTTGGTGATGATAATGAGTCATTTTTTTATTATTTGGTAAAAAAACATAATTCAATTGGTTGGGGTGTTTTTTATTTGACAATATGTTTTGAACAATTGATGTATGAAAGAAGACTTGACCCATGTGATAATTATGTAGATGATAATACAGATGAAAATTTGCCATATGTTTTGGAGAGTTTAGGATATGATATTGATAATATACCAAATAATTTGGATGATTTAGTATCAGACCGTATTTATAGTTATTTCGAGAATTTCATGAAATTCTTTGGATTATTAGGTATTAGAGTGATGGATTCAGACTCTTATTTCAGGAATCAATTCTATGAGAATGATTTTGATTATGAGGAAGATTTTGATTATGAAAATGATTTTGATTTTGATTTTGAGGATGAGTTCGCATAATAACCTTTATATTCTTAAAATAGGAATATGTCATATGATGTCATATGATGTATTTCTTTATAAAACAAATAAAATAGTAATATTTATAAAATTTGGATGTATATGCTTTTTTTATGGAAAAAGTATGATAAATTATAAATAAAAATATGAGTATTACTCGATATTTTCAGCTCCATTAAGTTGGATATATTTCATTCTTAATTCGTTATATTTGAGTTTGGTCATTTCGAGTTGTGCACAAACATTTTCGATTTCAGATTCAAATTGTGAACATCTTTGTTTAGAGACATCGAGTTCAGCTTCAACATCTAATCTGAGTTGAATATGATATTCCGATTGTTTTTTACAGAATTCCATTTGTTTATCAGCTTCTTCTAAAACAGCTTTAATTTCAAGATATTTAGTTTTCCAACTCATAACTTCACGATGAACGACACCTTCTTTATGGTCTTTATCAAGAATGTTAGTTTTAACAAGTCTAAGCATGTAATCAGCTTGTCCGAGTTCGAATGTTTTCTTATCGAGTTCGGTAGTGAGATGAATCATGATAGTTTGTTGAGCTAAGTTTTGTTCTTGTTTGTCATCAATTTCTTGTCTGAGACTTTTAATGAGTTCTTTGGCTTCATTACATTGTTTGGTCATATTTTTGACAGTATTTTTGGCAGAAACATTAGAATCTGAAAGTTGTTTATTTTCGGTGATTTTTTCATCGAGACGTTTTTTGAGAGATTGTATTTCGGAGGTGAAAGATTCATGTTGTTTTTCATAATTTGAGATTTGTTTTTCTAAATTAGTAATTTTCTTTTTCCCTTCTTTAAAAAGCTCTTTATATTTGTCTGATTCATTTTGTTTCTCTTCATGTTGTAGTTTGAAGAGTCTTAATTCTTGTAATTCTTGTGATTCTTTTAATTTCCAAGATTCATGAAATGCTCGCAATTCTTGCAATTCTTGTAATTCGGATTGGAATGTTGGAGTGTCAGCAAGTTTTTGTTTCAATCCAGCGATTTCGTCAAGAAGTTCGTTGTTATTGGAAGGTGGTTTTTGTAGTTGTTCTTCAACTCTTTTACGAAGTTGTGAAATGATAAATTCTTTGTTTAAAACAGTAGATTCTAACTTTTCATTTTTTAGTTTAAGTTCGTTGTTTTCGGAAGTTAAACGGATAACATCAAAACGAGTCAATTTTTCTTCAACATCACTTGGTAATAATCTTCTTTCATGAACATTAATACTTCTTGGATAATCATTATAGATTCTTGTGCCTATACAATTATGGTATTGTTGAAGGAGTTGTTGTTTAAAACCGGGAAAAGGTTCACCTCTAATAACTACTCTTTTACCATCAACCGTACATGAAATAAGTTTAGTGATGGGACAGAGGGTATAATTAACACCATCATTACCGACAAAAGGTATTTCACTCATTTTAAGTGTATTTTTGTGTATTTTTTCAGTATAAAAATGTGAAATAAAGGTAAAAAACATCATTTTTTTTATAATTTACGTGTAGATAAAATCTTATTTACGTTAAAATCAATATAAAGAGAAAATGATATAACAAATAAAAATAAAATGAAGATAATAAGAAGATTAATAGATATGGTGAAGAAGGATAGTAAACAGATGGTACAAATAGCAGGTTATGGGTATGTAGCACCAAAAAAACCAATTAGAACAGAAAAAGTTTCAAATAAGGATAATAGAAAGATAGAAAATGAGAAAGTTAAAAAATCTGATATAAAGGTATAGAAGGAGATGAAAGGAAGAGGATTGAAGAATAATGTTAAAGATGTATTTAGTGTAGATTCTTTATGGACAGTAATATTTGTGATAATAATGATATTATTGTTTGTAAGATTTTTCATGATGGGACATTCAGAATTGAGATTATAATGAGGAGATGGGATGTTTTTTTTTTATAAATTAAAATTTTTTGTAAAAAAAATTTAATTGAAGTATTCATCGATGATTTTGTTTTGTGAGAGTTTAAGTATATCAGAAGCTCCAACATAATATTTTTTGTGTTTATTGAATAATTCAAAAAGTTCATTGGTGAATGAAAGATTGTATAATTTTTGTGATTTTTTGAGAAATTGTAGGTCAAAATGAGCTTCAATTTCTTGATAACCAACACAAAATACGAAGAATGGTATAATAACACCATTAATATTATTATCATATTTAACACATGGAAATAATAATTTTTCACCAACAGTTCCGGGAGTAGTGTAAGTTCTACTTTTAACTTCAACGATACCAGTAATTTTGTTAGAATTATCGGTAATAATCCAATCAGGAACTTTTTTGGGAATACTTTGATTATCATTTTGATTAATATTTTTAGTTTTAGATAAAATGAAACCTTTAGATTCGAGTATAATTTTGGCGATGTTTTCACCAAGAATAGTAGTCCATTGATTGTTATTTTTGGAAGGTAATTTTTTAATTTTCAGAAAAATATTTAAGAAACGGGTACCAAAAAGGTTTTCACAATCATTATATTTTTTGTTTAATTTAGATTGTTTACTAAAATAATGAATTCTTTGAAAAACAGGTCCATATTGAATCCAGTCTAAAACGAGTTTAGAATTGATTAAATCTTGTTCACTATTGTATTGAATGTTGTTACCGTTTTTATTAGTTTCAAAATCTAAAAGTTCATTAAAGAGAGTGAAAAATTCAGGTTCTTTAGGTGAATTACATATAAAATATTGAAGTTTTTTGAATTCTTCTTTAGAATTATTAAGGCTAATAGATTCTAATTTGTGATATTTTTGGTAAATTTCGGGTAAATTGGATGTTTCAGAAGAATCATCAATACCTAAATCTTGAAAAACATCAATAAATTCATCAGAAAAACCATCATAAAGACCATTAATGACGTTATGGTCATTGTTATTTTCGTTATTTGCGTTGTTATTTAGCATGATTACGTTCATTTTGACAATAATTTTTAATTTTAAATTGTTAATTTATGTTTATTTAGAGGTATAAAAATATTAGTAAAGTAGTAAATCATCAGGTTTTTTTTGGTATTAAGGTAAAGATAGAAACGTAAATTGCGTAGAAAGTCATAATAAGTTATTTTATATGATAATTTAGGATGAAAATGGAGGATATAAAGAGATTAATTATGTATAATTTCGCAATAAGATGGTAATTAGATAGATAAGTGTTTGAAATCAAGTTTTGTGAATATTGCTTTGTATATTTTCGCGAAGGATGGGATTAATATTACGCGATTACCATTTCAAAGGGGTAATAACAAAGGAATTCAAACAAGGCTTTTCTAATACGGGCCGGCCTTGGGCCATAAATGGTGTTAAAAATGAAGAAAATTACCGTTTTTAAGGCTATTTTTTGAATAAATTTTAGGAGTATATGAGTATAGGAGATATAAAATATAAGAAAAAATGGACAATGATGAAGTTAAAAGAATAATTGAAGAATATCCAGATTTAAAAAAGAAAAATACAGAGTTAGAAAAAAAAAATGAAGTATTGAAAGAAGTTTCACATTTTTTTGAAGAAAAAATTGATGTATTGAATAGAAAAATAATAGAATTAGAAGGAGTTATAAAATCTTCAAATATAAAAATAAAAGAACATGAAACAACAATTGATAATTTAAATAATCAAATAACAGAAACAAAAGAGCATTTAAAAAAATACACTCATACAGATTCGTATAAGAGATACTATTTAAGAAATAAAGAAAAAATTCAAGAAAAACAAAAAGAAAATTATCTTAAAAACAAAGATAAACTCAAAGAAAAACAAAGAGAATACTATTTGAAGTATAAAGAAAAAAAAAATAAAAACCAGAATCAAACAGAAAATCAAAATTCAAATCCATAATTTTTAAAAGAAAATAATTTAATATAAATCATTAAAATATTATATGTGTAAATTTAAATATTACATTTAGAAAAAAATATTAAGGAAGAATAGAATAACATATAATTTATTGCGTTTTGAATTTCATAAACGTTTTTTTTATAAAACAATCACATAGATTTTCGAAATTAAATGATGGGTGATGGTAATTATAAATATATTTTTATGTATAATTTCGCAATAAGAT
>JACCEC011665267.1_pt1 | contig 16113 bp, 9 predicted proteins | sample 7450121 | NCBI WGS metagenome assembly JACCEC01 (sample SAMN15323455, study PRJNA562643) | freshwater metagenome | isolation source: river surface water | place: USA:Blue River Watershed | collected 2017-08-18 | reverse complement strand
TCAATAATCGGCTTTCCGTAGCAAATTGGGTTTCTTTCCATTTTGTATTAAAGATATTTTGTACCGAAAGCCCAACCGAATAACGATTCTTGGTATAATTCAATAAAGCGTCACTCACAAAATAGCCTTTGGCTACGATGCTGTTACCTTCATTGGCGGGTCTATCTCCTACATAGCGATAACGTAAACTTCCACTAAAACCTTTGCTATTCTTGAGTGTCAGCCCACCAATGCTTGTCCATTTTACAGCCAAAAGAATATAATTTTGCCCCTCAGTTTCGCCAATAGCCCGTGGTTTCGCATAATTTACATCGGTATCAAAAAATAGGTTTTTGCTAAGCTGATAACGCACTGAAACATCAAGACCACTCCTTTTTGATTGTCCCGATGGTTCAACCACACCTGCATCACCCACGTAAACAAACTCTTGATTGAGCCACAAATACCAATAAGCGGCATTGACAACCATTTTTGGAAATGGTTTCCAGATTATTCCTAAGTCAGAGCCGTAAGCTGCTGGCAGAATCTCCAGACCGTTTTTCTCGACAACCGCACGGGTATCGTTTGAATGAAAACCTTTGCCGAGATTCAAATAAAATTGTAAGTTCTTATTCTTGGTATAGTATAAATTCAGTTTAGGCGAAACAATAGAGGCATTAGCTTTGAAAATTGTATTATTCTGTAATTTATCGAGGTATTGATTACTGAAATAATCGAAGCGAAGGCCGGCTATTAATGAAAGTTTTGGCCCCAATTGAATACTTTCGTCAATATACGCTCCGACGTTGGCTTCGTTTACATCGCCAAATTTGATGTTTTCGAGCAGTGTAGTTTTATTTTTTGTATGCGAAAGTTCAGAATCTTTGCTTAAATCGTGTCGATAATTTAACCCAATATTGAATGTTGCTTGTTTTGAGCCTAAACTGTGAGCAATTGAATAATTTGAGTTATATCCCCACAGATTTCGCCCTTCGGCTTGCTTGATTTGGTCGCCGTTAATGGGGTCTTGTAAGAAAAAAGTAAAGTTTGAAAATAACTCAAAATTATAGTTTGAGTAGAAAATTTGGTTTTTCCAAACGTGATTTCGCTTCGTGAGGCTCAGAAATTCAGCATTTGTGTTGGTTCGGCTGGTTGCCCCTCCTTCATTCGGGTCGATAGCTCCGTAAAAACCAATCAAACCAGACTCAACGGCACGGTCGGGGATTTGCCCCGAAGCACTCCATTTACTCCAAAACGTTGATGCTGTGAAAGTTAAGCTTGTGTTTTTGGTAATATGTCCGTGATATTTCCCCCATAAATTGAGACGATTGAAGTTTTGCGGAGCATCAAAATACGCATCAGAATAACTATATTCACCAGCTAAATAGGCATTTTGGTTCTTTTCTATGGATTTTTGTCCCAAAATATTAGCAGCTCCAACCAATCGGTAAGTATTAAACTGCCCAACTTCTACTTTAGCAAAATTCTGTTCCAAGACTTTTTTCGTGCGGAAGTTTGCCCAACCTGCGGTAGTAAAATTTCCTTTATCAGCATCATAAAGCCCTTTCTTGAAATCTACGCCATCAATCAATTCGGGAATAATAAAATGAGCATCGGCATAACCTTGTCCGTGAGCGTGAGAAACCATATTGATTGGTACACCATCGGCAGTGAGGTTAATATCTGTACCGTGGTCGATGTCGAATCCACGCAAAAAAATCTGTTCAGCTTTGCCGCCACCTGCGTGCTGGCCAATCACTAAACCTGGTATAATTCTTAAAACTTCTTGCGAATTATTGATGGTTCGGAGTTTGATATCCATACTCGAAATGAGCTGTTGGTGCTGTGGATTGGCGGCCGAAACCTTTACTTCTTCGAGTGAAAACTCAGCACTTTTCAATGAAAATTCTCTTGTGACAACTTCATCTTCATTTACTACAACTAACTGATTTTGAGCCGCATAACCCATAAACGAAACTTCTACTTTATAAGGAGCAGCCGAAAGGTTATTGATTCGAAAATAGCCAAACTCATCGGTAATTACACCTCGATTTTGCCCTACAAGACTAACACTCGCTCCTCTGATAGGCTGTTTGGTTTGAGCATCGGTCACTTTACCTACAATACTCCCAAGATGGGCAAATGCTGTTGAAGTTGATAGGAAGAATAAAACGTATTTAAAGATTTTCATTAAATTGTGTTTGCTATGAAGTGTGCTTAAAGCACAAAATAAAGCATCGAATATCTATTAGAAAACTTTTCTTGACTAAAATACTTAGAGAACATTTGCTAAACCGCCCGAGTCATGCCTTCTCTTCTTTTCTCTAAAAAATAAAGTAATACAGTTCCGATAATCAGAACTCCAAGTAACCAAGAAGAATAATTTGTGGCTTTTGCCATTAGATTCGTGATAATATTTGGTTCGTCGAGTAATCGTTCGATAATCCAACCAATGGCGGCAATTCCCGCCAAAATAGCTCCAAATACTCTAAAAATAGCATAGAATGAAGTGCGACTTAGCAAAAGCAACCACGGAATAACAGCTACAATCACGGCCAGTTGCAGGAGTTCGATACCAATATTGAAACCCAAAATACTCAGTATCATCTTGAATGGATTGAGGTTCAAATCTTGTAAGGTATTAGCAAATGCAAGGCCGTGGATTAAGCCAAAACCCAAGGCAATGTAGATTTCTCGGTTTGGAAAAATAGGCTTGATGGCATGAATGGCCGAAACCAAAATAGATACGCCAATTAGCACTTCGATAAATTTACTGGGCAGAAAACCCCAACCTAATGCACCAAACAAAAGTGTGATAGAATGCCCAACGGTAAAGGCTGTAACCACCTTCAAGATATGCACTAAACTTTCACGAACCGAACGCTGCGAAGCCCATTTCTTTTGATTAATCAATAAAGGAATCGGCAGCAAAAGCACCAGAAGAAACAAAAGATGGTCGGTACCTTCGGCAATGTGTTTCACACCCAACGACACCATACTTTTGAAGCCTTGCCAAGCACTTCCTTGTTGCAAACTTATCTGAAAAGGATTGAGTTTATTATTCACAACATCCCATTGTATTACCCCTACTTGCTGCATGGTGGTGCCAGATGGCGTTCCGTCGGGCGGCGTTCCATCTTCGTGCATGATACCTTGCTGCCAATCTTGTTTTATGGCAATGAGTGCCTTGTGGCTTGCTACTTGATGCAAGATTACGTCATAATCAAAGTAGAAATTTCGGAGGTCATAAGACGGTGGTGGAATCATCGTGAATTCAGCCACAAGTTCTTTATAATCACCCGATAATTTACTTTTGGTTTCAACAACTTTCATTTCGCCCAACGCTACTTTCCACGGTTTACCATCAAAAGTACGTGGACGAATGTGCTTCACTAAGTAAATTCTTAGAGAATTACCTAACCTTTCTACCAAACGCACAGAATTATCGTTCACGGCCATTCCAATTGCCGATTGTAATTCACCCAAAGGCAATTGAATTTCGCCTGAAATATGTTTACCATGGATTTTCAATATTACCATCGAACTTGGCATTGGGTGAGCGAATAGCCAGCCCCCTCCCCCACGATGGGGGAATAAAAAAGCAAATATTAAAAGAGTTCGTAAAACTATTTTATTTGTATAACAACTCTTTTTTAATGGTCTTTTGGCCGTAAACTTAATTTTTATCATAATTTATTATTCTTGCTAAACTTAATAAGTTTTATAGCCCCCATTGGGGTTGGGGGCTATTTTATTATTAATTTCCACCGTAATCGTTGGTTCTATCTCTCCAAACTGAGTGCGGATGATTAGCATTTTTTACTATGATTCCGCCTTGCATTGAAAACTCAATCCATACATTCGGGCCATCAATCAAAACAAAATCACCTTTTGAGGTCAAATCAGTTGTACCTACATAAGAAATATAAGTATTATCAATATCGGCTTTGTACTTAGCATAAACCGCTGCCGCAGCTTTGTCATCTAAATCATCGGTATAGGTTTTTATAGCAGCCAAAACTAAATCTTTCTTCGCTTGCGTCAAATCTCCCACTCTTACACCCGTTTTAGTGGTTGGGAATTTACTATCTTGACCTGGCCCTAAAATAAGGTCGTTTTGAGCAGCCGAGCGTTTAGCAGCTGTCAATTCAGCAGAACTTAAACCTTTTAACATCGCTGAAAGCGTATTGAGCTCTTGTGCAATTGGCTGATAGGTAACGTTTTTCCAAACATAACTTGGAAAAGGTTCGGTTGAGCGGAAAGAAGGTGTTCCGCCAGTCATTTTTCCACCATTATAAGTATAAATGATTGTTCCGTGGTGGCCACCGATTTGTAAACACCACAAACCCGTTGTGCTTGGTGTACCAATAAACGCTACATAATAGTTTCCAGAACCATAATCAGAACCTCCTCCAATAGAGTTTAGGTAATCATCGGCTGCCAAAATACCTATATATTCTTCATTACCTTCATTGGCAGTTGTACTTGTAGCGGCTTTCAGTAAATTATAGAATGCAGTCCACTGTGCGGTAGAAAATGTGCTTGACTGTAAGCCTACTCGTCCTCGGTATAATCCTTCGGGTAGATTAGACCATTTTTGAGCATGGGCTTTATTGTAGGTATCTTGAAGTGTAGTGGCCTGAGTACTTGAAAGCGAGGCCTTAAAGGCATTTGCCATTGCCACGATATTGGCAATATCAGTATCAACCGACCATGCCGAACCACTTGTTGTAGTACCGCCAGTTGTACCCGCTGCCGAAACTGTTAATGAAAAGCTACATGCTTGTCCGCCAACCGTAACGGCGAAGGCAGCAGTACCAGCAGCCAATGGCGTACCCGTAATAGCAAAAGTAACCGAACCAGCACCTGATGCCAATGTACCAGCAGCTAAGGTAGCGGTTAAGCCCGTAACACCCGTAGAAACAACGGCAGTACCTGCTGCGTATGCTGCTCCATTTCCACCCGTGTAAGGAACGGTGGCTGTTCCTGTGAAAGCAGTACCAGCCGTTGGTGTAGCCGAAAATGTAGTTGAAGAACAACTCAATGCCGTAATGCTTGCGGTGGTTGTGGTAGCAACTTCGGTTTTCTCGCAGGCAATAGTCAGTAATGTGGCACTAATTGTAAGGCTCAAAAATGCGTTTTTGAATTTCATAAATTTACTTATTTAATATTTGAAACTACTGACAATGACGTCAGAACGCATAATTTGGTGGGGTGATGGATTGACTTTAAAAGTGAAATGGAAAAAAAGACAAGTGAATCGTCTAATTTTCAAGAAATTTCCTTAACCTCTTTCAAACCATTTTTTGAAAGCCGTGACCTTTTCTTTACTAATTATAACTTCATAAGGTGAGGCAGGATTAGTTTTCACTAAGACTCGGCTATTGATGTAAGGTTGAATTTCGAGAATACTTTCCCTCGAAAGTAAATATTGTCGATTGGCTCTATTAAATTCTTGGGGGTCGAGTTGATTTTCGAGGTCTTCGAGTTTGAAATCGAGTAGGTGTTTTCGGCCATCAAAAAGTTGACCAAATACTAATCCGTTTTCGATGAAGAAAAAAGCAAATTCGCTGGATTTGATGGGTAAAAGTTTGTCTCGGTAACGTACTAAAAAGCTTTTTCGATAGCTTTTATGAGAGAAAGCCTGCTGTTTGATAAGCTCGTTGAGGGTTTCTTGTTTGACGAGTTGCTGACTATTGAATTTTTCAATCGCAAAGCTCAATGAATCAATATCAAGCGGTTTTAAGATGTAATCAACACTATTAAGTTTAAAGGCACGAATAGCGTATTCATCAAAAGCTGTAATAAATATGATAGGAGCATTGATTTTTACTTGCTCATAGATTTCAAACGAAATACCATCAGCTAACTGAATATCCGAAAATATCAAATCGGGGCTTTTGTTGACTGTAAACCAACTGATTGCTTCCTGCACACTTTCAAGTATTGCTACAATGTCATACTCCGTATTGATTTGATTCAGCAAAAATTTTAGTTGATTGGCCGCTGCTATTTCGTCTTCTATGATTACAATTTTCATTCTGCTATTAATGGTAAAACCACTTTAAATTCTTTTTCGTTTTGCTCAATTTCTACTTCTTGGCTTGCCAAAATCTTGAAGCGTTCGTTGAGGTTTACTAAGCCAATACCCGTACCTTCCGAATTTGGCTTTGGCTTGTGTGTATTCCTGACTATCAGCACATTATCTCGTAACTCAATCCAAATACTCAAAGGCGAAGCCGTTGAAATAACATTATGCTTAATGGCATTTTCGATTAATAGTTGAAGTGAAAGCGGTGGAATCTTGAATTGTACCTCTTCGATATTTTTGATAATCTGCAAATTATTGCCAAATCTTATCTGCAACAAGAAAATATAGCTATCAACCAGCGTCAGCTCTTCTTTTAGTGGCACTAACGATTGCTCTTGCATGCTCAACGAATACCGCAATACTTGCGAAAGTTTCTGCAAATAACGTTGACTTTTCTCTTTGTCTTCGTTGATGAGCCAACTTAATGTATTTAAAGAATTAAAAAGAAAATGGGGATTTAATTGATTTTTCAAGGAACTGAGCTGCACCAATAGGTTTTCGCTCTTTAGGTGTTCATTTTCGAGTAAAATTTCATTTTTTCGCTCAGTTTCTGTCAAAAATCTGCTAAAGAAATAAGCAATTATCCCAATTAAAGCTCCACGCACTACTACAGTAGGGAACATCTTCATTGATAGCCCGATAATCAAAACATTGAGTGTGGTTAGCACAAGTACAAAGGCTAAAAACAAAATAAATACCTCAAAAAGAATTCTTGATTGGGCTTGGTTTAACTTTGACCTACGATAGACCAATTGAATGGAAAACACCGAATAAATTAAGCAAACCACTACTTGAATCAAAACATCTAATTGAGCAATTCCTGATTTTTCTAAACGAGGTAATTGCAGAAATATGATAGGAAGGTTGACAAATAATGCCAAGAAAAGCGATACACCCCAAACAAACTGCGTAGTTGAAAAACTTTTATTCATCGTGTTAAAAAATATCTCAAATGTATGAATTTAATTAGGCTATTGTGAAAAACTCTGAGTGAACAGGAAAAAATGGCATTTGAAAATACCCCATCGCTTTAACCAAAAAAACCGACACGAGTAAAACTTGCGTCGGTTTGTGGGCTTTCACCTATTGTTCCTTAGAATGTTATCGTATTTACAGTCGATGAGGTTGAGGTAGTCGGGCTGGACTTTAGGGTTGCTCCCGTGTTAGTGTAAGTTCCACCTGTGTAAAGCCCCCAACCCGATGACCCTCCTACAAAGCTTCCACCAGTGTAAGTGCCTCCGTAATATATTTTATAAGCCGTACCCTTTGCCAAATTCGAACTTGAGAAGTGAAAATAAGAAGAAGCTGTTTTAGGCTTAAACGTGAGCAAATCTTTTCCATTGGCATCTTCAATATGCAGTAATGAAGTAGCTGCCACCGAAGATGTAGATTTAATAAACATACCCACTTGTGTGGAGGCTGCACCCATGGCTTTAGTCATGTTATTGGCAGGTTCAGCACCAATCAGAATTCCTCCGTTTATTAAAAAATTACCATTTACATCAACATCTTCATTGCCATTAGAAATAACAGTACCACCTTTAATAGTAAAATTACCATTGCTATCAATAGCATCCGAACCAGTCACAAGTAAAACTCCGCCACTAACCGTCAGATGGCTGTTATCATTCGATTCTGTTCCGCCTACCACCGTACCATACGAAGTGTTAATACCATCATTAGAAGCAGTTAAGTCAACAACACCTCCAGCAATCGTAATTAGAATAGACTCCATACCTTCATAAGATTTCGTAACAAGTATCCTACCATCATTTACTGTGATTGAAGTTCCAGATTTAACTCCATCATCAGTTGCCGAAACTGTCAATTCTCCAGTATTCATCACAAAAGCCCCATCACTTTTAAAGCCTTTTACATCGCTGGTTAGTGTACTACTGTATGTGTATTTTGCTCCTGATGCCGTAATATTTGTTATACCACCGCTTATCGTTGCCGTACCATCAATATTGATACCTTTAGCCCCCATTCCAGTGCTTATCACAGTTAAGTTTCCACCTCTGATAACCCAATTTTTATCGCAATTTATTCCAGCAGGTGCAGCTATATCTTTATCAGCAGTATCATAGTACGCAGCCCCCGAAGTCGTGATTTTTACTGTCCCCGAAGTAAGCGTAAAATCTCCACCAGTTTTGATTCCTTTTGCACCTTTACCCGAAACTGTGAGTGTCACGGCTTCTTCCGTACTTACAGTGGTATAACTTTTACTCTTTATTGCATTCCCTTTATCGCCAGTGGTGGTTACGGTAACCTTTCCACCCTTTACCCAAATATAAGGGGTTATGGTAGCATCTGTACCTTCGTAAGGAGCAGCAATCCCATCATCTACACTATTTACGGTTATTGTACCTCCATTTACTAATACATAGCCTTCTTCAGCCACCATACCATCGCCCGATGAAGTTACAGTTATAGCTCCGTTGTCAATCTGTAAATAATCATTGGCATGAATACCATCTTTTACCGCACCTTTTATGACGATAGTAGCTTGACTCATTGCAATATAATCATCAGCCACAATAGCGTGTTTGTTTAGTCCTGTTACATTTAATGTACCAGTTCCCATGAAACTCAACTGCCCTTCGCTGAAAATTGTACCCTTTTGGTCTTCTGTACTGGTTGCATAAGTTGGCCCATCGACCAATGTATTAGTAGTTCCAGCCAAAATATTAATCGTTCCTTTTTTACTGGATTGACTATTAATAGCAGGCCCAGCACTATTCGTCAGATTCACGTTTTTCAACGTGATATTGTATCGGTATTCACTATAAATTTTGAAACTTCCTTTGCTGGCTGTTCCCGATAATAAATACACAATTTCTTTGCTCGTATTAGTCGATTTTACAGTTACATCTCCACCACTTACGGTCACATTCACGCCCGAGTTCGCATAAGGATTATTGATAGAGGCACTCGTGCCTAAGTAAGCCACAACTACGGTATCGATAGCAGGAGTAGCTGTTCCGCCCGAAGTACCTGCCGCAACAGCAACCGAAACCGAACAACTTTGGCCGCCTAAACTCAAATTAAATGTGGCTGTTCCCGATGAGGTCGGTATGCCCGAAATTGTATAAATTAGGTTTCCTGCCCCGCTGGCCAACTTTCCTGCCGCAACCGTTGCTGTAAGGCCACTTACCCCCGTCGATGAAGCCGTTGAAATATCATAAGTACCACCATTTCCACCTGTATAGGACATCGTAACAGTACCAGAATAAGCCACGCCATTTGTTCCCATTGCTGGGTTTATCGTACAGGCCAATGATGAAATACTGGCTTTTGAAACTGCTACTGGCAATGATAAAGTACATGATTGTCCGCCCAATTCGATGGCAAAGGTAGCAATACCCGATGCCGCAGGTGTACCCGTAATAACAAAACTTGCATTACCGCTTCCGTTGGCCAAAGTCCCTGCCGATAATGTTGCAATCAGCCCAGTTACACCCGATGAGGCAATAGCTGCTCCAGCGGCATATTCAATGCCATTACCACCCGTGTAAGGAACTATCGCAGTACCCGTGTAAGATGCTCCACTCGTGGCAGTAGCCGAAAAAGTTACTGCTGAGCAAGTTATTGCAGTGATGGTTGGAGTTTGTGGAGTGCTTATTTTTTCTTTAACGCAAGCTTGAATGATTAAAAATACAAAGAGCGAAAGGCTAATTAGAAAAATACCTTTTTTAGTCATAGTGTTAGTTATTTAAGGAATTTTAGTGCAGAATCAGTCTGTGAGTATCCTGCCAATAACTAAAAAGACGAAATAAGTAGAAAAAAGGTGGTATGGATGAACAAGATTTTCGGTAAAAATGCCAAATGTTGCGGTAAAAATTATATTTTATAAAAACTCTTAAAAGATTTTGAAAGGAAAACTTTTTCAAAATAGGTTATTTTCGTCGAAAAATTTATCTTTGATAAAAACAGCTCATCAACTATGAAAAGAAATTTCTTCATTTTGCTAATGCTGGTTGCTTATTCGGTAACCGCTCAAATCAATTTTACAGTTAGGTTCCCGAGCCAAGGCACGCTTGATGGTCGCTTGGTCTTGATGCTTTCAAAAAATGATAAATCTGAACCACGATTCCAGATTCTTGATGGCCACGAAACGCAGTTGGTTTTTGGCTTAGACCTTGATAACTGGGCAGCCAATACACCGAAGGTCATGAATACCAACAACACTTTTGGTTATCCGATTCAGGCTTTAAAAGATATTCCCACAGGTGACTATTTTGTACAGGTTTTGCTGCACAAGTACGAAACTTTTCATCGAAAAGATGGTAAAACCGTAAAATTACCGATGGACCGTGGAGAAGGCCAACAGTGGAATTTAGCTCCAGGAAATATTTATTCAAAACCAATCAAAGTTTCGCTGAATCCTAAAATTGCCAAAAATATTGAGGTTAAACTCGACCAAACCATTCCGCCAATCGAAGAACCAAAAGACACCAAATACATTAAACATATCAAAATTCAGAGTAAACTATTGACTGAATTTTGGGGCCGACCGATGTACTTAGGAGCTCATATTTTGTTACCCGAGGGTTTTGACGAACATAAAGAAGTAAAATATCCGTTAGCCATTTTTCATGGACACTTCCCGAGCGATTTTGATGGTTTCCGCACTGCACCGCCCGATGCCAATATGCCAACCGATGATTACAGCCCTCGATTCAAAATCTACGGGTATAATAAAATCGTGCAGCAAGAAGCCTACGATTTCTATAAACTATGGACTGGCCCGAATTTCCCGAGAGTTCTGGCTATCGAAATACAACACGCTTGCCCTTACTACGATGATTCGTATGCCGTCAACTCTGAAAGTATTGGACCGTATGGCGATGCCATCACGTATGAGTTGATTCCTTATATCGAAAAACAATTTCGTGGCATTGGCGAAGGTTGGGCCAGATTTACTTACGGAGGTTCAACTGGCGGTTGGGAGGCTTTGGCCGTACAAGTAAAATACCCGAACGAATACGGTGGCTGCTACGCCGCTTGCCCTGACCCGATTGATTTTAGAGCTTTCACAACGGTTGATATTTACAAAGATAAAAATGCTTATTTTTATGAAAGTGACTTTAAGAAAACCGAACGCCCAGGCTACCGAGATTATTTAGGGCAACTAACGGCCACGCTTAGGGAAATGAACATGCGAGAATTGGCACTCGGTACAAAGTCGAGAGGTGGGCAGCAATGGGATATTTGGGAAGCAGTATTTTCGCCAGTTGGGAAAGATGGTTATCCGCAACCCATTTGGGATAAGAAAACGGGCGTAATTGACAAAAAAGTAGCCGAATATTGGCGAGAAAACTACGATTTAACTTACATTTTGAAGCGTGACTGGCCAAAATACGGCGATAAATGGCGTGGAAAAATCAGGATTTATTGCGGTGATATGGATAATTTTTATCTGAATAACGCAGTCTATTTGGCAGAAGCCGAACTGAAAAATTTGAATAGTCCAGCCTACGAAGGGGAAGTAGATTACGGCGACCGTGCCGAACACTGCTGGAATGGCGACCACACCCAGCCCAATTATATTAGTCGTTTACGTTACCACCGAATGTTTACTCCTAAATGGACGGAAGATATGAAGAAAACTGCACCCAAAGGAGTTGATTTGACGAGTTGGAGGTATTAGTCTTTTAAGGAAGACTTCTTTTGAAACGAAGTCTTCCTTTTTTATCTTACTTCCCAGCCTCAGCATGAAGCATTTCTAAACCTACCGATGCACGAGGTTTAAAGCCCGTCCAAGGTTTATCATTGGAATTTTGATTTACATCTAAGTATTTGGCGTAATCTTTTTTCTTGAGATGAATCCCCAAGAAAGCCGTTACGAAATGTTGATTGATGTTATTGATGCGGCGTTCGTTCCAAGCGGGTTCGGCATAGCGGTAATATTCATCAAAGTGTAACCCTGGTTTTAAAGATTCGGCTGGCGGCGGATTTGGGGCAACATTATGGCGGGCATTCATGTACGTAAGCATATAACGATTGGCATTGACCGCACCGTTATAAATTGCTTTAATTCCCTTCTCATAACCCGAAATATCATCTTGGCTTCCTGCCACAAAAAACGTCGGAATCTTCAAGCCCTTCAACGTTTCAGTATCCCACACACCTCGCTCCATTCCCCACGGAGCAAAAGCTACGACCGCTTTTATACGTGGGTCGATACTTGCTTTGTACTCGGCGTTATTACCCGTACGAACTTCAATTGCCTTGCTTCCACCACTCAATGCCCCAAAAGTTTTGATGATTTGGTCGCTATAACCAGCACCCGCTACATTCAAAACCCCGTATCCACCCATTGAGTAGCCGATGAGTCCGATATTTTGGTCATCAACCATTCCTGCAAGAAAGCTACTTTTATCTTTTCCTAAATTGGCAATCTGATTCATGATAAAAATATCATCTTTCGAGCGGTTGAGTAAGGTACTCGAAAATGCCGCTGCATCACGAAAAGTCGATTCGGTATGGTCAATTGCTACCACAACGTAGCCTTTTGAAGCTAAATTTTCGGTCAAATAAGTCAATAAAAGTCTTGAACCTAAATAGCCATGCGAAACTATAACCAGCGGAAATGCTCCATCGGTAGTTTTAGGTGCGGCATCTCGCACGGCACGGCCCAAAAAGGTAAAAGGGATAAGTGGGCGTTTCGGGTCGTTTGACGAACCCATCACTTGTTCATAAGTTACCAAATCTTTCACATCAGCCGCCACATTGGCAGGATACCACACTTCCACTTTGAGCGGTCGGTCGTAAGTTGGGTCAATACCGCCTTTCGATTTTAGGACATCGACTTGGTTTTTATTCACAAAATCAAGCGTACGAACACCTATCTTGTATTCACCACGAGGTGCCAATTCGGGAGCATCGGGCAAGGCATCGCCATAAACAAAAGTCTCGGCGGTATTTTGGGCAAATGACAAATTAGAATAGAAAAGCACACTAATTGTCAAAATCAGTAGCTTAGTGAAGATTAATTTCATTTTTAAGGTTGAATTTGTTTAAAAATATTTCTGCAAATTAGTCAAGAAAAAGAAACAATCTAAGTTAATTTTTTTGTGATGAAAAATTTAATAAAAAACCTGCCCCTCAATAAATAAGAACAGGTTTTATAGTTTATGATTAGATAATTTTTACAACTATCAATTCGGGCAACCAGCAATTTTACCAAGAAAAACACTACCCGAATCGGCAAAAAAACCAGGTTGAATCGTGATTGAGGCCCCCGCACTATATGTGACATTTGCTCCAGCGTTAATGGCGTTCGATGCAGTAATGCTATTAGACGCATAAACGGTGGTTGTTCCGCTTTGAGCTTGCGTAATTATCTGCGAAACTGGGCAAGATACATTTAATAAATAATCTTCGGTTTCGCCCCATACGTAGGTTGCACAAGGGTTGAAGGCCATGTCTTCAAAACGCACTCTGACTCTCATCCGTACAGTTCCGATTGCATTGGCTGGAATGGTGAGAGTTCCGATGTAAGGTTTGGTGACAGGCGAAGCAGCTTGTGCTACTAATTCATTAGTAGAAAAAACACCATCTTTATCGGCATCAATCCAAATCGACACATATTCATCATTAATGGCATTGATTAAATCTATAGAAAAATCATACGTTTGGTTGGCAGAAACGCTGGCTGAAGTAACACTATAAAACTGATAACTACCTGTCGAACAGCCACTTCCTGTACTCAAAACCGTACCATTGATGGTAAAGCCTGATATACCATCATCTGCACCACACCCGGCAATATAAGTAGGAATGCAGTAGCTTTGAGCTAAACTTTTTTGATTGATAAATAGAGAAAAAATAGATACTGCAAAAAGTGCCTTTATGATATTAAATTGCATACGAGTAAAAATTTTAGGTTTTCGAATAAAACAGTCTCAAAATCGGCATTCAAGAATAGGCTTACTGAATCCGCTGAAAATTCCCATTTGCATCGAATATTAACCTCAATTTCGTAGAACTTAGCCCATTTCTGATATACGTTTTATAACTTACTTCACCTCTACGAGTCGATTTTTCTGTGCCTAAAATTGTGTAAGTCGGATAATTAGTCGTAATATAAGTCAGAGCCAACGCAGGTAAAGTTGCCCCACAAGAATCAAAATCTCCATCATCATCTGAGTCGGGGTCGTCATTGTCATTCATTCCATCATTATCATCATCGAGGTCAGAATCATCTAACTGGCCATCGTCGTCAAAGTCGTCGTCATCACCAAACGATTTATCTTTATCGTCATTGACGCCATCATTATCATCATCGAGGTCATTTATATCACTGATTCCATCATTATCATCATCGGTATCTACATCGTCAGTTATGCCGTCATTGTCATCATCAGAATCAACACGATTCTTTTTACCATCATCATCAAAATCATCATCATTATTAGCTTGGTCATCCATCGAATCATGCAGACCATCATTATCATCATCGAGGTCTTTATCGTCATTCAAACCATCGTTATCATCATCTGGGTCGTTATTATCCGAAATTCCATCATTATCATCATCGCTATCAGAATGGTTGGGTAGGCCATCATCATCAAAATCATCGTCATCATCGTGACGTTTATCAATCAAATCAGGCATACGGTCGTTGTCATCGTCGGCATCAACATCATCGTTTTTGCCATCATTATCATCATCAGGGTCAACATAATCTTTTATTCCATCGTTGTCATCATCCGTATCTTTCAGATTATTTTCACCATCATTATCAAAGTCTTCGTTATTACTATACCTCGAATCATCGGTATCATTCCAACCATCATTATCATCATCTTTATCGACATCGTCATTTATACCATCGTTGTCATCATCCGTATCATTAATATCAGGCGTGCCGTCATTATCATCGTCAGGGTCAACTGTGTTATTTAACCCATCATTATCAAAATCGTCGTCATCATAGCTTTTTTTATCAAAAATGTCGGGAGTTTTATCATTATCGTCATCAGGGTCAATGTCATCATTTTTTCCATCATTATCGTCGTCAGAGTCAACATCGCAATCGCCTTGGGCAATACGGGTAGTTTTAAGAATTCGCTCCATCATTTCAACCGACATAATCATTGAATTCTGCTCATTTATATTCAAAAGCACTTCGGTTGAGTGTTGATGTAAAAAGTCATCTTTCAGACATGAATTTAAAGATGAAAGGGTCAGTACAGCTCCTAAAGGAATTAGGAACTTGTTGGTTTTGCTGTATAGGCTCATTTGGGGAAAAGGTTAAAAAGGAGATAATAGGTTACTACTTGTGAGACTATACGGAGAAATAAAAATAGAGGTTGCGTGAAAAAATAAAAAATGGGATGAAAGCCTGAAATTCCTTTAGTAGTTGTATTACTAAAATCTTTCATCGTTTTGGCTAAGAAAGTAGTATGGTAACACCGACAGTTACACTGCGTATAATGACTATTAGTTGTCGTATTTTGTATATCGGGTAATGCTATAAACTATCTTTGTACGAGGGTATAATGTCATTTTCAGGGCTATCACCCCACAAACAACAGATAAGATAAGAAGAAAGGATGTTTTCATGAATGAAAAAGTTTTGCTGATTGATGGCAAAACACAAGATATATTTTCATGGCCAAATAATAAAGCAATCAAATTATGTGTTAAAAGAAAAACATAAAATATATTATGATAAAAACCCATATTACTCTACTGCTATCTCTGATACTTTTCAACTTCACTTTGCTCGCCCAACCACCCGCAGGCCCACGTGGCGAACACCCACCGATGCCAAATGCCGAGCGGTTTACGGAAAGAATGACCAAAGAACTAAAATTAAATGCAGCCACCGCAAAGAAAGTGCACGATGCTTTTGCGAAGAATATGAAGCAAATGGAGGCTGTATTTAATAGTAAAACAGACGAAAAAGAAAAAAGAGCGGCATTAGATGCCAACAGAAAAGCGTTTGAACAAACAATGAAAGGTATTCTTAGCCCTGCTCAATTTGCACAATTTCAGAAATTAGAAGCTGAGCGTCCAGGCCCGCCACCGCCGCC
>JACCEC011839076.1_pt1 | contig 16115 bp, 17 predicted proteins | sample 7450121 | NCBI WGS metagenome assembly JACCEC01 (sample SAMN15323455, study PRJNA562643) | freshwater metagenome | isolation source: river surface water | place: USA:Blue River Watershed | collected 2017-08-18 | reverse complement strand
TTTTATCATACTTGTACTATTCGTATCTTCTATTTTAAACAAAAGAGAAGAAGATGTTTTAATCCATATTTCAAAAAATGAAAAACCTTCACACATTATTGAAGAACTAAAAACAAAAAATATTATCCAAAATGAGGTTTTCTTTAAAAAATTTTTTGGAGTTTTTTACAAAAAAACAAAAATTCAACCAGGAGATTATTTGATTCCAAAAAATTCTAATTTTTTAATGGTAGCAAAGCAGTTGGCTACAGCAGATCATAAAATAAAACCACTAAAAATAACAATAAGAGAAGGTTTAAACAATGAAGATATAGCTAAAATTTTTGAAAAAAATAATTTAGTAAATTTTAACAAAGATAAATTTTTGTCTATCAATAAAGACAAGCAAGGTTTTTTATTTCCAGATACCTACTTTATTTTCCCACTAACAAATACAGAGGAAATATCTGAAGAAATGTCTTTAAATTTTGAAAATAGATTTAAGAAAATAAAAGATAAGTTAAAGTATTCTTCAAGATCTCCTTCTGATATAATAATAATGGCTTCAATTTTAGAGGGAGAAGCAAAAGGAGATTTAGATAATAAGATAATTTCTGGGATACTTTGGAAAAGAATAGATATGGACATGCCTCTACAGGTAGATGTAGACAAAAACACCTACAAACAAAAAGGTTTACCAAGATATCCATTGAATAACCCAGGTCTAGAATCTATAATAGCTTCAATTGAACCAGAAAGTAGTCCTTACTTATATTATCTTCACGATAAAAATGGCACTTCTCATTTTTCAGTTGATTATAGTGGTCATTTAAAAAATATAAAAAACTATTTAAAATAAAAATGATTTTAACATTACAAAAACAAAAAGATTACGAACTTTTAGATTCAGGAGAAAATGCAAAACTAGAAAGGTTTGGTTCTTTTATAATGTCTAGACCAGATAAAGAAGCTATGTGGCCAAAAAGTTTAAATAAAAAAGAATGGGAAAATGCAGATCTGTTCTTTTCTAGAGATGGCAAAAAAACAAAATGGTCTATTAAAAATGGAACACCAAAAGAATGGATTGTTGAGATTGGTGGGCTAAAATTTATAATAAAACCAACATCTTTTAAACATACAGGTCTTTTTCCTGAACAATCTCTCAACTGGTCTTGGATGGAAGACATAATTTTAAAAGAAAAAAGGGAAGTCAGTGTTTTAAATCTTTTTGCTTATACTGGAGGTGCATCTTTAGCTTGCGCAAAAGCAGGAGCTACTGTTTGCCACGTAGATGCATCTAAACAAGCAGTTTTTTGGGCAAGAGAAAATGCCAAAATTTCTGGATTAGAAAATGCTAAGATAAGGTGGATCATAGATGATGTTTTTACTTTTCTAAAAAGAGAGATTAAAAGAGGTAGAAAATATGATGCCATAGTTATGGATCCTCCTTCTTTTGGGCACGGTCCAAAAGATGAATTGTGGAAAATAGAAGAAGATTTTTTGGAATTAATAAAATTAACAAAAGAGTTGTTATCGGAAGATCCTATCTTTTTTTTGATAAACGGATATACTGCAGGTTATTCTAGTGTTGTATATGAAAATAATTTACGAAAAATTTTTAATGACAAAGGTAAAATACAAAGCGGTGAATTAATTATTGAACAAAAAGAATCTAAAATAATGTTACCATGTGGAATTTTTTCAAGATGGCAAAAAAAGTAAATAAAAAAGTTTTTGTAGGTATTTCTGGTGGTGTTGATTCTGCTGTAGCCGCCTGGCTTTTAAAAGAACAAGGATATGAAGTCGTTGGTGTTTTTATAAAGACATGGAGTCCTGATTTTATAGAATGTACATGGAAAACAGAAAGAAGGGATGCCATGAGGGTTTGTGCTCATTTAAATATTCCTTTTTTAGAATGTGATGCTACCAAAGAATACAAAAATGGAGTTGCTGATTATATGATAGAAGAATACAAAAAAGGAAGAACTCCCAACCCCGATGTTATGTGCAACAGAGAGGTAAAATTTGGTGTTTTTTGGAATTTTGCAAAAAACAAAGGGGCTGATTTTATTGCCACTGGTCACTATGTAAAACTATTAAATAAAAATGATCATTTTTATTTAGCAAAAAACAAAGATCAAGGTAAGGATCAAGTTTATTTTTTGTGGACATTAAACAATGAAGACCTCAAACACTGTCTTTTCCCAATAGGAGATATAGACAAAAAAGAAGTCAGGAGAATTGCTAAAAAAATTAAATTACCAAATGCTTTTAAAAAGGATAGCCAGGGGGTTTGTTTCCTTGGAAAATTGGATATGAAAGATTTTTTGAAACATTACATAGAAATAAAAAGGGGTGATGTTTTAAATGAAGAAGGTTTGATTGTAGGGAGTCATGAAGGGGCTACATTTTTTACAATTGGTGAAAGACACGGATTTTTTATAGATAAGAAGTTTAAAAAAAATAAACCTTTGTATGTTATTTCAAAAAATTTAGAAACAAATACAATTGTTGTCTCAGAAAAATCTCCAATTGAAAGAAAAACACTAGACAATATAGACAAAAAAAAGATTATAAATTGCAATAATTTAAATTTAAACAGCGATATACAAGAAACAAAAAAATATCAGGCACAGATAAGATATCATGGTTTGTTTGTTGATTGTTTTTTGAAAAAAATAAATGAGAAAAGTTTGGAAGTTTTTTTTGAACAAGATATTTCTGTTGACAGTGGTCAATCCGTTGTTTTTTATGATAATGAAATATGTGTTGGGGGAGGTGTGGTTGTCTAAAAAATCTGTTATAATATAATAATAAATTATTAATTAATTTTTTTGATATAATAAAAATATGGAAAACATACTAGACTTAACAACCTTAGATATACTAACAAGATTGATTTTGGCAATGTTTTTGGGTCTAATTATTGGAATAGAAAGATCTTGGGCTCACAAAACAGCAGGAATGAGAACTTTTTCCTTGGTATCCTTAGGGTCTGCACTATTTGTTGTTATATCAGAAGAAATGATTGGTTACTACACAGGTTTTAGTGGTTTAAATCCTTTAATGATGGTATCTCAGATTGTTGTGGGTGTTGGTTTTATAGGTACAGGGTTAATATTTGCAAAAGATTCTAAATTAATGGGTCTAACGACTGCTACAAGTTTATGGGTTTCTGCTGGTATTGGTATGGCGGCTGGTTTTGGTTTATTTAAAATAGCAATAATATCAACATCTCTAACTTTATTTATATTTGTTGCATTGTGGTTTTTTGAAGCGGCACTTAAGAGAACAAGATTTTTTAAAGATACAACTCCATTAATAGAAGATAATAATGAATAAAATGACTTCAAACGAAATAAGAGACAAATATTTAAATTTTTTTAAAAACAGAGCACATCAAATAATACCTTCCGCTTCTCTGATACCTAAAAATGATCCTTCTGTTCTATTTAATACTGCTGGTATGCAACCATTGGTTCCTTATCTTCTTGGAGAAAAACATCCTATGGGAGAAAGGATTGCTGACGTTCAAAAATGTGTTAGAACTGGAGATATAGAAGATGTAGGGGATAATCGTCATTTGACGTTTTTTGAAATGCTTGGCAATTGGTCTTTGGGTGATTATTTTAAAGAAGAATCAATAAAGTGGAGTTTTGATTTTTTAACAAATAAAGAAGAAGGCTTGGGTTTAGATAAAGAAAGATTGTATGTCACAGTTTTTGAAGGTGATAAAAATGCGCCAAGAGACGATGAAGCTGCTTCAATTTGGAAAAAATATATACCTGAAAATAGAATTTATTATCTTCCAGCAAAAAATAACTGGTGGAGTGCTGGTGATAATGGACCATGTGGGCCAGATACTGAAATATTTTATGATATAAACGAAGAGGCTCTTGGTGATCTTTCTCATGAAGAGTTTGTTGATGCTGACGAAAAAGGCAAAGTCTTAGAAGTTTGGAATAATGTGTTCATGCAGTACGAAAAAAAAGACGGATTGGTTGTAGGAAAGCTTTCAAAACATAATGTTGATACCGGCATGGGTCTTGAAAGAATAACAATGGTAAAGCAAAAAGTAAGAACAGTATTTGAAACAGATCTTTTTAAAGAAATACTAGAAACAATAACAAATAATTCAACCCTAAAAGACGAGAGAATTTATAGAATAATAGCAGATCACACGAGGACAGCTGTTTTTATGATAGGTGATGGTGTTTTGCCTTCCAATACTGGTAGAGGTTATGTATTAAGAAGAATATTAAGAAGAGTTGTTCGATTTAAGGATTCTATTGGTCTTTCTCTTGGTTTAGAAAATTTGATAGATATAATAATTAAAAAATATTCTTTATTTTATAATGAATTATTAGAAAATAGTTTATTAATAAAAGAAGAAATTCAAAAAGAAGAGAATAAATTTAGACAAACGTTGGAAAAAGGGTTAAAAGAATTTGAAAAAGGAACAGATCCTTTTATATTATTTTCAACTTATGGTTTTCCTATAGAATTGACAGAAGAAATTGCAAAAGAAAAATCTATCAAAATAGATAGAGTTGATTTTGAGGAAAAACTTAAAAAGCATCAAGAATTATCAAGAGAGTCTACAACTGCAATGTTTAAAGGAGGTCTTGCTAACAATTCAGAAAAAACAACAAACCTTCACACTGCTCACCATTTACTTTTAGCAGGTTTGCAATCTTTAATAAGTAAAGATATCAAACAAAAAGGAAGCAATATTACAGAAGAAAGATTGAGATTGGATTTTAATTTTGAAAGGAAGCTAACAGATGAAGAGAAAAAAAATATTGAAGACTGGGTTAATGAAAAAATTAAAAAAGAGTTACATGTTATTAAAAAAGAAATGCCACTTTCTCAAGCAATAGAAATTGGTGCTCAGATGGAGTTTGGTACAAAATATCCAGAAACCGTGTCTGTTTATTTTATAGAAGATAAAGAAGGAAATGTTTATTCTAAAGAATTTTGCGGTGGACCACATGCATCAAACACAAAAGATTTAGGCGTTTTCAAAATTTTAAAAGAAGAAGCTGTTGCTTCTGGAATCAGAAGAATAAAAGCAATATTAGAATAAAATGAATTTCATTTTTTCAAAAAAAACAAAAGAGAAAACTTTAATTTTTGACATAGGGTCTGGAAGTGTCGGAGGTGCTATTGTTTATCTTCCTCAAAATGAAGACGAAACACCTGTGATATTAAAATCTTGTAGATATGAAATCAAAAAACATATTGATAATAAAAAATTTCACGAAAAAGAAATTTTTGAGTGTTTGAGAAAAGCTTCGGAATATCTGTTTAAAACCAATCCTGGTAAAATTTCAAATGTTTTTTGTACTCTAACTAGCCCTTGGACAGAAACATTTTCTAAAAAAATAAATTACATATCAAAAAAAGAAGTCAGCTTCACCAAAGAGCTTGCTGATAATATTTTTCAAAATGAGACAACATCTATTAATAATTCAATTAATAGTAGTGAAACAATTGTTATAGAAAAATTAATAACTGAAATTAGACTAAACAATGAAAGCATAGAAGATCCTGTTGGTAAAAAATTTAACTTTGTAGATATGGATATCAATTATTCTGTATCTAGTAAAAGTTTTATAGAAAAATCCAAAGATATTATCAGGCAGTTTTTCAATGTTGACCAAATTATCTTAAGACCTTTTTCTCTTGTCTCTTTTTTAATGATAAGAAACAATTATCCTAAATATGAGACATATCTTATTTTGGATATTGGGGGTGAGTTTACAGAGGTTAGTTCTGTTAAAAAAAGTTATTTAGAGAATAAGAAATCATTTCCTTTTGGAAAAAATAGTATAATTAAAAATATTGCCTTAAGTCTTAAAATTGAAAATCGAGACGCCGAAGAATTGTTTCGGTTGTATTACCAAAACAATATGGCCTCATCTTTAAAAGAAAAAATACAAATAGAGATGGAGCAAGTAGAGTCTTTTTGGGTTCAAGAATTTAAAAAAGTTTTATTTGAAATAGATAATATTAAAACAATTCCTAAAACAATATTTTTGACGATTGATAATGAAATGAGAAACTGGTTTTTTGGTGTCTTCAAAAATAAAAAATTTGAAAAAGATTTAACCCTAAATAATACTTTTAAAGTTATTATTTTAGACGAAAATGAATTAATAAATAAATGTTTTTATACAGAAGGATCTCATGATCCGTTTATAATGATAGGAGTAATATCTTTATCTGATTTATGCCAAAAATAATACTTGAAGATCTAAAAATTAAAAAAATAAAAAAACCACAAACTCTACAAGAAAAAGATGAGAGTGTTGTTTTAAATACTTCAAAAATAAAAAAAGAGGCCACTCTAAAACTTGAAAAAGATTTTGATTTTTTAAGCAAGAAAATCCAATCAAAAAATGTATCAAACAAAAACGAAACACTTCATCAAAACAAAAGAATCTATTCAACACCAAGAATTAAAAAAAGAATAATTGACACGAGCAAGATAAAGATACTTTTTATTTTATCTTTTATTTTTTCAATACTATTTTTAGTAGGAACTATTTTCCATAGTTCTAGGGTTACAATATCTCCAAAAGAAGAAAATATTGATTTCAAAAATAAAATTTTTAATGCAGATAAAAAAGATTTTGTTGATTTTGAAATAATGATTGCTGGTCTTAAAAAAGAAAAAACAATAATCCTAACAGATGCTAAAGAAGTTTCAAACAAAGCCTCTGGTTCTATTGTATTATTCAATGAGTTTAGTACAAAAAACCAAACAATAACTGCTGGAACATATATTTCTGATCATGAAGGAAAAACATATAAAACTAACAAGACAGTTTCAATCCCCGGTTACAAAAAAATAAACAACAAAATAATTCCAGGTCAGATTGAAATAGGTATAACATCTTTTTTGGCAGGAGAAAATTATAACGGAACACCAGAAAAATTTTATATAAATTCTTTTAAGGGAACTACAAAGTACGGCAAAATATACGGCAAACTAAAAGATCCTCTTGTGGGTGGAAAACAAGGCCTTGTTTATTATTTAAATGAAGAAGATAAAAATAAAATAAAAGAAATAGCAGAAAATTCTTTTAAGCAAGATCTTTTTAAACAAGTACAATCTTTAACTCCAGATAAATATGTTTTATATAAAGGAGCTACAAATTTTGAATATAAATTTGATGAATCTATTTTATCTGAAAACCCAGAAACAAAAATAGAAATTGAAGGCAAGCTATCAGCTGTTCTTTTAAAAGAAGATAGTTTTAGAGAAAATATTATCAAACAAATGCTTCCTGATGTTAAAAAAGAAGATATGTCTAAAATAAATCTTGGAAACATAAACAACCTTGATTTTTCTTTTGGAAACAACAATGAAATTATTAAAAAAGATATGTCTCGATTTTCTTTTATAATAAATGGTAACTTGAAGGCTGTTTGGAATCCAGATCAGGATAAAATAAAAAAGGAATTGGCATCTATTAAAAAAGAGGATTCAAGCGTTATTTTTAGATCAAATATAGGGATTTCAAAAGCTTCTTTAAGAATTTTTCCATTCTGGAAGAATACAAATCCTTCAAACCCTTCAAAAATATATATAAAAATTAAATAAAGATTGACGAGAAATACTTTTTTTGTTATACTTCTTCAAGTTACTAATGAATCAAAAAGATAATAAAAACACAGCCGTAGGGACTGTTATAGAGGCACTACCAAATACTCTTTTTAGGGTAGATTTGGGGGAAGAAAAAATTGTTCTTTCCTATCTCTCAGGCAAAATGAGAATGCATCGCATTAAAGTCTTGGTTGGAGATAAAGTCGAAGTTCTTTTAGATTCTTACGGTGGCAAAGGTAGAATTACAAAGAGAATTTAATTCCTAATCTTGCTAATTTACAAAAAATAGTGTAGTATGGAATGTTGTATGTTCAAATAAAAATATAGAGGGTTATGACCCTATATTTTTGTTTGCATTTAATTTAAAGCATGAAAATAAAAGCATCAGTTAAAAAAATTTGTAAAGACTGTAAATTAATAAAACGAAGCGGTCATCTTCGCGTTATTTGTTCTAACCCTAAGCATAAGCAAAAGCAATAATTTTATATAATATGAGAATTTTAGGTATAACTATTCCGAATAATAAACATCTAGATGTTGGATTGACCTGCCTTTATGGTATTGGTATTTCTAGAGCTAGAAAAATATTAGCAGAAGCAAACATAGACAAAGACAGAAAGGCAGATTCTTTGACAGTAGAAGAAGAAAATGCAATTAGAAAGATTATAGAATCTTTATCTATAGAAGGAACTCTAAAAAGAGAAATTTCTGCAAACATTAAAAGACTTAAAGATATTAAAGCATACCGAGGTCTTAGACATATGCACAAATTGCCATCTAGAGGACAAAGATCAAAAACAAATTCTAGAACAGTTCGTGGAAATGTGAGAAAGACTATGGGAAGCGGTAGAAGAAAGACTGAAAAAACTTAGGATTATTTAACTACTTTATTATTTTAATTTTAACTATGGGAAAGATAAAAACTGTAAAAAAAGAAGAGGGTTCAGATGTTGAAGAAGTATCAGTAGTGAATACTCCTAAACAATCAGGAAGAGCTCCAAAGAAAAAAATTGTAGCTGGTACATTACATGTAGAAGCTACTTTCAACAACACAAAAGTTGTTTTGACAGACAAAGAAGGAAATGCTTTGTTTTGGACTTCAGCTGGATCTTTAGGATTTAAAGCTGCCAAAAAAGGAACACCATTTGCTGCTTCTAAAGCTGGATCTGTAATAGGAGAAAAAGCTAAAGCTTTAGGAATAAAAGAAGTTGATGTTATTGTTAAAGGAGTAGGTAGCGGTCGTGAACCTACAATAAGAGCTTTTATGGCCTTCGATATAGAAATCACTGAAATTCGCGACATGACACCAGTGCCTCATAATGGTCCTAAACCTAAAAAACCTAGAAGAGTTTAAAATATAAAAGTATGAAGAAAGTTAAAAAATATAAAATAGCAAGAAGATTGGGAGCTGGAGTGTTTGAGAAATGTCAAACAGCTAAGTTCGTAGCATCTGAAGCTAGACATGCAAAAAATTCTAAAAATAAAAAATCAAAACCTTTGTCAGGATATGCTTTGCAATTCATAGAAAAACAAAAAGTTAGATTTATGTACAGCATAAGCGAAAAGCAATTCTCTAATTACATAAAAGAAGCTGTTTCAACAAAAGGAGAAACTGCTACTTCTGTATTATATGAAAATCTAGAAAATAGATTAGATAATGTTGTCTACAGACTAGGACTTGCAAGTACAAGAAGACTAGCAAGACAAATAGTTTCTCATGGACACATTGTTATAAACAACAAAAAAACAACAGTACCATCTCTAAGAGTAAAAGTAGGAGATGTAATTTCTGTGAGAGAAGGAAGCAAGAAAAGTGTATTGTTTACCGATATGGCAAACAAACTAAAAGATTATACTTGCCCAAATTGGTTAACATTTAATATTGATACCTTAACAGGAAAAGTTCAAGGCAAGCCAAAAAATACAGAAGGCTTTATTGATCTAAATACCGTTCTAGAATTCTATAGTCGTTAATTAATCATGGTTAATTTTTATAAATAATTTGAGAAATATATTCTCATAACACCATAAAAATATGTCTGATTTAAACATAATTTTACCATCAAAAATGTCAGTGGTTTCTGAGGATTCCACTAAGGGAGTCTATGAAATAGATGGCCTTTATCCTGGTTATGGATACACTTTGGGTAATTCCCTAAGAAGAATAATACTTTCTTCTCTACCTGGTGCAGCAATTACTTATGTAAAGATAGATGGGGTAGATCATGAATTTTCTGTAATTGACGGCGTGAAAGAAGATGTAATAACAATACTTCTTCACTTAAAACAAATAAGATTTAGACTAAATACTGACGAATCACAAACAGTAAAATTAAATATCAAGGGTCCTCAAAAAATACACGCTTCTGATATTGAAACTTCAGGACAAGTAGAAGTTTTAAACAAAGATTTGTATATAGCAGAAATAACTACAAAGACAAATCTTTCAATAGAAATGACAATAGAAAGAGGTTTGGGTTTTGTACCTAAAGATGTTCATCAAAAAGAAAAAAACGAAGTAGGGGTTATAGCAGTAGATGCTATCTTTACTCCAATAAGAAGAGCTTCTTATGATGTCGAAGACATGAGAGTCGGAGATAAAACAAACCACAACAGATTGAGAGTCACAATTGAAACAGATGGCACAATTACACCAAGAGAAGCTTTTGAAAAATCTGTAGTTATCATGACCGAACAACTTCAAGCAATACTTGGTTATGCTGTAAAAAATAGATTTGAAGAAGAAACAAAAGTTTTACAGGTAAAAGAAGAAGAAAAATCTGTTGAAAAAGAAATTAAAGACGAGGAAGATAACGAAATAACAGATATTCTTAAAACAAGAATCGATACATTGGATCTATCCACCAGAACACTTAACGCTCTAACAAGTGCAAACATTAGAACGATTGGTGGAATAGCAAGAAAGAAAAAAGAAGACTTGCTTGAGATAGATGGAATAGGTGATAAGGGGATTCAAGAAATCAAAAAAATATTAGGAGATCACGGAATAACCCTTAAATAATATTAGGAATTTAAATTAGTAATTATGAGACATCACAATAATATAAGAAAATTTGGAAGAAGTAAGAATCAGAGAAATGCTTTGTTAAAAGGATTAGCTCTTTCTCTTATTGCTCACGGAAAAATTGAAACAACCGAAGCAAAAGCAAAAGAACTTCGACCTTTCATAGAAAAATTAGTAACAAAGGCAAACGTCGGAACCTTAGCTTCTCGTCGTATTGTTATTGGTCGTCTATATAATTTAACTAAGGAGGCTACAAAATTAATAGACGAAATAGCACCAAAATATAAAGGTCAAAACGGTGGATACACCAGAATAACAAAATTACCTCGCAGACTAGGTGACGCTAGCAAAATGGCGGTAATTGAATTTATATAATACTATGAGCACACAATACACAATAAACGCAGAAGGAAGAACATTGGGTCGTGTTGCAAGCGAAGCTGCCAAGGCCTTGATGGGTAAAAAATTACCCAATTATGTAGCAAATGAGGTTGCAGATGTTACTATTGTTATAGAAAATGCATCTAAAACAAAAGCTACAGAAAAAAGAATGCTTGAAACATTACATGAAAAATATTCTGGTTTTCCTGGTGGTTTGAGATTCAAAACAAATGCTGAAATTATAGAAAGAAAAGGCTGGGAAGAATTGTACAGATTGGCTGTATACGGAATGCTACCTGCAAACAAACTAAGACCTCTTATGATGAAAAAATTAACAGTAAGAGAATAATAAAGTATGGAAAAGAAATCTACAACAAAAGAAAAAGAATATTTTAGAGGTGTTGGAAGAAGAAAAACAGCAACAGCTGTAGTTCGTTTGTACAAAGCTACAAAAAACACCTACTCAATGAACGGTAAAGATCTTACAGAATATTTCAAAACACCTGAACTAAAAAAGATTGTTACTAGTGCTTTTGAAACTATCAACTACTCTGAAAAATTTGAGGTAGTTGCTACCATTAAAGGTGGTGGAATACACGCTCAAGCAGAAGCTGTAAGACATGGTATTGCTAGAGCTTTGGTCATAAACGATCAAGAACTAAGAACAGTGTTAAAGAAAGCTAAAATGCTAAAGAGAGATCCTAGACAAGTAGAAAGAAAGAAATTCGGATTGAAGAAAGCTAGAAAATCTCCACAGTGGTCAAAAAGATAACAAAAAAACCAGATTTGAAAAAATCTGGTTTTTTTGTATAATCATAATGTATGAAAGATGAAGAAAATAAAATTTTAGAAGAAGAAACAGTCAAAGAACTAGAAAAAGAATTAAATTCAAATGAAAACTTTGAAGATGTATCTTTTGTTGAAAGTACAGAAGATTGTGAGTCTTTGCCAGCAAAAGATATTGTAAAAAAACTAAGAGAAGATATTAAAAAATTACAAAAAGAAAAAGAAGACTATCTTACAGGCTGGCAAAGAGCAAAAGCCGACTATGTAAATCTACAAAAAGAAATGGATGAGTCTAGAAAAAAAATAACAGAATTGACCAAAGAAAAAATAATAAATAACATAATTCCTGGTTTAGATAGTTTTGAAATGGCTTTTTCAAACAAAGAGGCATGGGAAAAAGTAGATGAAAACTGGAGAATGGGAGTTTCTTATATTTATACTCAAATTATAAAAGGTCTCGAAGATTCTGGTATAGAAAAAATAGACCAAATAGGAATACCTTTTGACCCTTATATACACCAATCCGTAGAAGCAATACCAACAGAAAAAGAAGCCGACGACCATAAGGTTGAAAAAATTATTCAAATTGGTTTTAAGACAGGTGATAGGGTTATAAGACCAGCAAAAGTAAATATCTATCAATATAAAAAAGAGTAAGCGCAAGACTTACTCTTTTTTATTAGAACAAATTTCAATAAATTCTTTTTCTGTTTCTGTATCTATCTTATCTGTAACAATTATTATCATTTCTGATCTTAAACCAAGATCTCTTTTTATGTTGGTGAAAAGATTTTCAAAAGGGTACATTGAAATCCAAACTGAATTTTTTAAACAATAAAAACCTGCTTTTTTTAAAAGATACCTCAAGGATTCTCTTTCGTTTTTTCTTTCTTCTGGAAGGTCGAGGATTATCATTCTCCAGTATCCATCCCAAGAAAAAGAAACAATTGCAGACTCTCCATCTATCGCATAGCTATTGAGTTTCTTTTTACCAGAATCAGATAAGCCGAAATATTGGCTTCTTTCTGATCGATAGCAATCTATAAAACCATCGGATTGAAGCTTTTTTATTGTTCTTGATATTGTATATTCAATCTTTGATTTTCCAGAATAGCTTTGTTTTAAACTGTTTTTTAGCTCATCTGTAAGATTTTCTTCAGAAACAGCTTTTTTTCGAGATAGTATTTTAAAAATATTCTTTTGTATTGGAATGTTTTTAACCATATTTATATTATAACATATAGACTTGATTTATACAATGTTTTTGCGACCGCAAAATACTTGTCAAAAATTTATTGATAGTATATAATTCTATTTAGTAAAAGCAAATACAATGTTTTTGCTTTAAAATTATTAATATTTATAAACATTATTAGTTTAATTTCTAAAAAATATGAGTAAAATAATTGGAATAGACCTAGGTACTACAAATAGTGCTGTGGCAATAATAGAGGGTGGACAACCAAAAATAATAGAAAACATAGAAGGGGCTAGAACAACACCGTCAGTTGTAGCTGTTGCCAAAAATGGTGATAGGATGGTAGGTTTGTTGGCAAAAAGACAATCTGTAACGAACCCAGAAAATACAATTTATGGAATAAAAAGATTTATTGGGCATCTTTATGATGATCCAGAAATACAAAAAGACGACAAGGCTACTCCATACAAAATACAAAAAAGTACAAACGGTGGAGTCGAGGTTAAGCTTGGAGATCAGTGGCAGAGACCAGAAGAAATATCTGCAAAAATTTTAGCAAAAATAAAATCAGATGTTGAGGCTAAACTTGGAGAAAAAATCACAGAAGCTGTGATTACAGTGCCTGCATACTTTAATGATTCACAAAGAAAAGCAACTAAAGACGCTGGTGTTATAGCTGGATTGGATGTAAAAAGAATTATCAACGAACCAACAGCAGCAGCTCTTGCTTACGGTTTTAATAAAAAGAAAAATGAAAAAATTGTAGTATACGATTTTGGAGGAGGAACATTTGATGTTTCTGTTCTAGAAGTTGGTGATGATGTTATTGAAGTTAAGTCTACAGATGGAGATTCTCATATGGGAGGTGAAGATATTGATCAAAAGATAATCAAATGGATAGCTGACGAATTCAAAAAAGAATCTGGTATTGATGTTACTTCAGATGTATTGGCCCTTCAAAGATTAAAAGAAGCTGCTGAAAAAGCTAAACATGAACTTTCAACAACAATGGAGGCAGAAATAAATATACCTTTCATTACCTCTGATGCAAATGGCCCAAAGCACTTACTTCTTAAAATGACCAGAGCAACATTAGAATCTCTTGCTGAAGAATATGTAACGAGATCTATAGATATCACAAGAAGAGCAATACAGGCATCTCCATTTAAAATGGAAGAAATAGATGAGGTTATACTTGTTGGAGGACAGACAAGAATGCCAGCAATAGTAGAAGCAGTAAAAAAACTATTCAACGGCAAAGAACCAAACAGATCCATAAACCCAGACGAAGTTGTAGCCATGGGGGCTGCTGTACAAGCTGGAGTTCTTCAAGGTGATGTAAGAGATGTTTTACTTTTAGATGTTATTCCTTTGTCTTTAGGAATAGAAACCCTTGGTGGAGTTTCAACAAAACTTATAGAAAGAAACACAACAATTCCTACATCAAAGAGTCAGACATTCTCTACTGCATCAGACAATCAAACCTCAGTAGATATTCACATTACACAAGGAGAAAGACCAATGGCAACAGACAACAAATCTTTGGGTAGATTTGTATTAGATGGAATACCACCAGCTCCAAGAGGAATGCCCCAAATAGAAGTTACCTTTGACATTGATGCTAATGGAATTTTAAATGTAAAAGCGAAAGACAAGGCATCTGGAAAAGAACAATCTATAAGAATAGAAGCAAGTTCTGGATTAACAGAAGAAGAGATAAAGAGAATGAAAGAAGAAGCTGAATCTCATAAAGATGAAGATGATAAGAAAAAAGCTCTTGCAGATGAAAAAAACACAGCCGATGCTATGATATTTTCAGCAGAAAAATCAATAAAAGAATACGGCGATAAAATTCCTGCTGAAACAAAAACTTTAGTTGAAGAAAAAATAAACGCTGTCAAAAAAGCAAAAGAAGGAAATGATCTTGAATCAATCAAAAAAACTCTAGAAGAACTAACAACAGAGTTATCAAAAATTGGAGAGATTATGAACAAACAGAATACAGAAAACAATGATGCATCTACCACTCCAGACACAAAAGAAGAGGAAATAAAGGATGCTGAAGTTAAAGAAGAATAATTATTTTATAAGAGCCCCTTTTGGGGTTCTTATAAAAAGATAATATGAATAAAAATTATTACGAAACATTGGGTGTTGATAAAAATGCCTCAAAAGAAGAAATCAAAAAAGCTTTCCATAAGCTTGCAATGAAGCACCATCCAGACAAAAACAATGGTGATGATAAAAAATTTAAAGAAATAAATGAAGCTTACCAAGTATTGTCTGATGATCAAAAAAGATCAAACTACGATCAATTTGGGAATGCGGATGCTTTTGGGGGAAATTACAATCAAGGACAAGGTTTTGGTGGTTTTGATTTTTCAGGCTTTGGAAATACTCAAGGTTTTGATATGGGTGATCTTGGAGATTTATTTGGAGATTTTTTCAATGGTGGAGGACAAAGAAGAACTAGCAGACAGAGAAGAGGTGCTGATATAGAAGAAATTGTCTCTTTAAGTTTTGAAGAATCTATCTTTGGCGTAGAAAAAGAATTGCATATAAATAAAAAAGTTAAATGCAACGAATGTACCGGCTCTGGAGCAAAAAACGGAACAAGGATGAACAGATGCAAGGAGTGTGATGGTGCTGGACATGTCAAAGAAATCAAAAGAACAATACTTGGATCTTTTGCTACTTCTAGGGTTTGTGAAAAATGTGATGGCAAGGGTGAAATACCAGAAGAAAAATGTCACACTTGTTCTGGAAATGGTTTTATTAAAAAAGAAGAAACTTTAAAAATACAGATTCCTGCTGGAGTAGAAGATGGTGAAATTTTAAAGATGCCACATGGAGGCGAATATGCACAAGGAGGAACAAACGGGGATCTTTATATTAGAATAAAAGTAAAAGAAGATAAGATTTTCAAAAAAGAAGGAATTAACCTAACAATGAATTTAGACATCAGTCTTACTGAGTCTCTACTTGGAACAACTTATAAATTTAAAACCGTAGATAAAAAAGACCTAGAAATAAAAATCCCAGAAGGTGTTCGACATGGAGAAATTTTGAGAGTTAAAGGAAAAGGGGTTCCAAATTCAAGAGGAAGAGGTGATTTGTTTGTTAAAATATTGGTT